>Ga0194123_10004762_pt1 | contig 15105 bp, 15 predicted proteins | sample TA2MahsurfametaG_5_FD_155479 | JGI IMG/M metagenome (GOLD analysis project Ga0194123, IMG submission 155479) | Freshwater microbial communities from Lake Tanganyika, Tanzania - TA2015023 Mahale A surface | ecosystem: Environmental > Aquatic > Freshwater > Lake | place: Tanzania: Lake Tanganyika... | reverse complement strand
GTAAGGATTTAATCGCACTTCGTGGATAGATTGGTAATTCAGGTGAGCCTTTTGATAAATAGGTTGAGCCATCTGCATTTAAAACAATTAAGTGCCCTAAGTGGAGGGACTCAACTAAATCACCTCGTGTTACCTTAGCTAAAACCTCACCGACAGATTTCTCGTTAATTATCAGATTGTCTTTCAAGTGAGGACCAAAGATGAGCTTGCAAGGTTTGACCTTGTGCTGCCATATCATATGAGGTGAATAACTCACCCTCTACTAATCCATACAACCTAGAGCCAGCAGTAACTATTTTTGCAGAAGGAGATGAATACCCCTGGTCCATCTCAAGTTGAATTTTGGCACCTTTAACAACACCAACCCATCCTTCAGCAATCCCAGTGTTATGAGCTAGTAATACTTCAAGCACATTATTTTCCTTAACCCGCCAAAAACCAACCTCTGAGGCAGCAGGTCTTACAATCTCATCATTTTCATCAATGATCCAAGAACGTGAGAAGTAATTTAAAAAGGCCCTGCCATCGTGATTAAAGGAAACCTCTTGGGCAAATTGAAAGCCTGGGACATTTGGGTACTCACCACGTCCCTTTCCACGCCAAGTGCCAATTAACCAAGCAAGTGGCATTAAATCTGGATACAGGTTTTCTGGGATAGTAAATGCCATTACTTTTTATCTGCCCTTATAGTTTTTCTAACTCCCGTTACTCCTTTATAAATTAAAAAGATTGAAAAGGTAATACTTGCCGTAATTAACAAAGCTGTGGTCAAAATTTCCATTAGGTAAGCCTAAACCCTTACCGAAGTGCTAACTCCTCCTGAGAGGCGCTGACTCCCTCACAAATTAAGGTGGCATCTGCTGGCACATTGCGCTTTATAACCGCTAATGCAATTGGCCCTAACTCAAAATGACGGGATACTGTGCCAATAAAGCCAACCTCTTTATCCTCTAAAAACACTTTTGCGCCATGTTCAGGCATAGCAACCATTGAGCCATCTAAGTGAAGCCTTACTAGTTTTCTTGGCGGCTGACCTAAATTGAACACCTTTGCCACAGTCTCTTGCCCCCGATAGCAACCCTTATTCATATGCACTGCTTTATTTATGAAACCTAACTCATTTGGAATAGCTTTATGATCTATTTCAAACAACAATCTAGCTCTACCCTGTGCAACCCGCTCAGCCTCAAGTGCCCACATACCAACTTGGGTGTGGGCTTTGCTAAACGCATCCGTTGTTTCTTTTAATTCCTCTCTTGGAACCAGAGCATATGGGCCACCTAATAAATCAGATTTACCAGGTGCTCGAAGCACTGCGTAATCAATTGATTGATCCTTAACATCAACCTCTAACATAAATTTCATATTATTTAGGTAATCTAAAATATCTTGGTTTCGAGAGTTTTCTGTGTGCAACCAGGCAGTACTTCCATCATCTACTAAAAACAGCTGTTCAGTTACATGTCCTTGTACATCAAGTATTAGCGCTTCAACCCATTTATCAGGCGCTAACTTTTCTACATGCTGGGTAGTTAAGGCATGCAGCCAAGTGAGGCGATCCTTACCTGAGACTGAGATAACTCCCCGGTGAGATAGATCTGCCCAAGCATTACCTGCCACTAACGCTTTTTGCTCCTGATTTGGCTCCCCAAAGTGCCAAATAGCTCCCTTATCAGGACCTGACTCAACTAGTACAGCGCTCATTACTTACCTGATTTATTGGCGCACTTACTACACAATCCATAAACAGCAAAATGTGTTACATCTGTCTTAAATCCGTAATCATCTGCCAAGGTGTTAACAAAATTTGCTGCTGTCTCAATTGGTGCATCCCCAATTGATCCGCACTCAGAACAGACTAGATGCAGATGGGTTAACTCCTCTGCTGCATGGTAAGTAGCTCCACCATGGCCTAAATGTGTATGCAGCACTAAACCAACATTTTCTAATGTTTCAAGGTTTCGATAAACAGTTGAAAGATTTATCCCAGGGTGTGTTGCGCGAACCTTCTCTGCCACCTCCTCCGGTGTGGCATGGCCGAGCTGTCTTACTGCTTGCAGCACTAACTCTCGTTGAGGCGTTAAGCGAAGCCCTTTTTCCTGTAGTTCATTTGGTTTAGCCATGGGATAAGTCTAACTGGCTATCTTCTGCTACCTAATTCCGTGAGGTTATGCGAGATTTCACTCGAAAGAGGATTAAGTAAAACTGGCAACCTAAGCAAAAACCAAAGGCAGCATTTAAAAAGGCAGCTCCTAGCGCAAAACTAGTTGCAATTAGAAAGAGTGTTGTATTTCCAGTTAAGCCACCAATTAGAGCAGTTGCAGCAAAGAGTGCGCCAATTAATTGGGCAAATCTTGGAGCTGCCTCATTCTCACTTGGAATTGGGCCTGAAAGGCGTGGCTGAATTAAATTACGATAAATAAATCCATAGATAGATCTTCGAAGTCCAAATAAAACAGCTGACAAAAAGACAGCAAATTGAAAGCCAATAATTAAATTGGACTCTGTAACCAGCGCTATTGATAAGACTAAGGTTGTAATTGCTGCTGTATATCTTGGGCCTCGGGCATCGATTAAACGCTCAGGCTTTGTTTGAATACTACTTGACACTTTTCTCTCCTTTGTTAGATAAATGAAATTAATTTTGTGAAACTAAAAACTAATTAACTATTTATCCAACAAATACAACCCTTATTGCGGGCAAAATCAATCACGCGCCGCTTTGTGAAGTAAACAGGTTGTATGAAGAACATGGGCAGATTTTATAATACTTATTAGATTACTTCTTGCAAAGTGTTTGCACAAAAAGCTAAATAGCTTTGATCGCCTTGATAAGTTGATCACGTTTTGGCGCACCCTTTGCCCTAGCAATCTCAAACCCCTTGCTATCTAAAAATATGGTGGTTGGGGTGGAGCGAATATCAACCCTTCTAACCAACTCAAGATTGGATTCTGCATCAACTTCAATGTAGGCGATATCTTTTAAATCTTTAACTACATCTTTAACAATTGCTTTTGCAGTTCGGCACTCAGAGCAGAAGGTGGTTGAAAACTGCAGGATGGTAAGCCGGCTGCCATATTTGCCACCAAACTCATCCTCTGAGATTTTTACCCGTGTTCCCTTTTTTATTACACCCTTTTTAGCGCCAAGAAGCAGCCCAATTACTGAAGTGATTGAGATCAGTAAAAGAAGTGGCAGCAAACTTTCCATAGCGGTATTCTTGCACTCTTATGGCACGCCTTCTTCTACTCACAAACTCAAGCGGTGCTAGCGCTGATGTGATGCCATCTCTTGGCTTACTGCAGCATGATGTAAAGATCTTGCCGATTGAGGCTTCGGTATTGGTTGAACCACCAGTAGTTGATTGTTTACTAATTGATGCCCGCCGTGATCTACCAGCGGCTAAATCATTTACCAAGTTGATTACCTCAACCGGGGTGGATGTTCCAATTGTGGTGATAACTACAGAAGGCGGGCTTTCTGCGATAAATGCAGATTGGGGTATTAATGATGTAATTCTTGATACGGCAGGTCCAGCTGAGGTTGATGCTCGAATACGAATTGTGATTGGCCAGACCGCTATTGCTCAATTGGCAAGTAATCCATCTGCTGGTGAGATAAGAAGTGGTGAGGTAATAATTGATGAGTCCTCATACACTGCCAAAATAAAGGGACGAGTTCTTGATTTAACCTTTAAAGAGTTTGAATTACTTAAGTACCTAGCCCAACACCCAGGCAGGGTGTTTACCAGATCTCAATTACTACAAGAGATCTGGGGATATGACTACTTTGGTGGAACTAGAACTGTTGATGTTCATATCAGACGCCTTCGTTCAAAGTTGGGACCTGAGTTTGAGGCAATTATTGGAACAGTAAGAAATGTTGGATATCGCTTTTCAGTGCAAAATAATCAAACAACAGCTGATATTAATTAACAACCCTTGCAACACTTAAATCACCTCTCTAGATCCCAACAAGAAAGTGTCTTGGCCTTAATTAAGGCCGCCCATGATTTTGATGGCACCCCTGCAATCGCAGAGCATGTATTACTCCACCTTCGCCATGGTGGTGATAAATCAGATTCACATTTAGTAATTGAGGAAAACAAAGGAGTAATTGCTTACGCCCACCTTGATACAACAGATCTTGTGGCAGGTCCAAGTGTTGAAGCGGTTGTCCATCCACAACACAGAGGCAAAGGCTTGGGAGCTCTGATTTTAAAAGAGGCTATAAAGATATGTGGTGATAAAACTAGAATCTGGTCACATGGTGATCTGCCAGCAGCAAAAGCTATTGCTTCCTCGCTAAGCCTTGAACGTCTTTGGTCAAATCTGTTGATGAGTAAGCCCCTTGGTGAAATACAACCTGTAACCTCCAAATACCCAATCCGAACATTTATCTCGGGCCTTGATAATCAAGCATTTCTTTATCTAAACAACAAAGTCTTTGCTGATTACCCAGATCAAGGCGGGTGGAGTGAGGATGATTTAAAAGTGAGAGTTAATGAATCTTGGTTTGATGATAAGGGTTTTTTTGTAGCAGAGGATAAAGGAGAATTAATTGGATTTTGCTGGACCAAAATACATGGCGCCCACACCCATTCACACAACGGTTCAGATGATGATCATGGACATGAGGCGCTAGGTGAGATCTATGTTTTAGCAGTTAACCCAGATTACAAAGGGCAAGGAGTGGGACGGGATTTAACAATCACTGGTCTTAATTACTTAAAGTATCAAGGGTTAAACAATGTGATGTTATATGTTGGAGTTGAAAACAAACCCGCATTTAAACTGTACAAGTCACTTGGCTTTAACGAATTTGGCAGCGATGTTATGTATAGGGTGGGTAAGTAATTCTTATTGTAATAAATTATTTTGATTATCATCAAATCTCATTTTGAAATGGAGGATTGGCTCCTAATCGTGAAACTGTAATTGCTGCCGCTTTAGCTGCTCTTTTGAGCAGACTTTCTAATTTTTTACCTGTCAGGACATGCACACTTTCTTTTGTTAGAGTCTCAAGTAGAATTGCTCCAACTGTATCGCCGGCCCCTATGGTATCTGCCACTTTAACCTTTACAGCTTGTACTCTAACTCTCTCACCAGATCGATAACCCACTAATCCTTTACTGCCAAAAGTTACAACGACTAACTCAGTCCCTTGTGATAGCCAAGAGTTTACAAGTTCATCGATTTCTCGTTCAGGATACAGCCAACGCAAGTCTTCATCACTCACCTTGATAACAGCGGATACTTCTATCCAGCGCTCCACTTGGTTTACATACTTCTGGCGATTGTTTATCACGCTTGGTCTGACATTTGGGTCAAATACAATCGGTGCAAACTTTGCGACATTTCGCGCCCAATTAAATAAAGTTGAAGAACCAGGCTCTATGACTGCCGCAAGAGTTCCAATATAAAGTAATGATGGAGGATTACTTTTAGGGTTGGGAAGCCAATCCAATGTAAAATCAAAAGTTGCCGTGTTCTCAATTATAAAGTTGTATGAGGCTACGCCAGACTTGGTAAGGGTAACTTTGGCTAAACAGGTTGGTTTATCTGAATAATTTATATAATCAAGCCTCACACCTGAATCTTCAAGCTCTTTTTTAGCCAATTTTCCATATTTATCCTTTGAAATTCCATCGATAAACTGCGTTCTGACACCAAGCCTTGATAAGGCTATAGCAGTATTTGCAGGTCCCCCGCCAACCACCGCAGAGCATTGTGTTCCGTTGGTAATTATATCTATCAGCACTTCACCTACCACCCAAACTGAGGACATTAAATTTTTTCACCTGAATACGCAAAATATTTAGGTGAAACCCCTACTGCAAAAAAATCACTAGGTATTTGTGGAAATTCAATAAATATCAGCGCTCCTTTTGATTCTGTTTTTTTTATTGATACAATTTCTCTACCATGGTTAGCATTAGGTTCAACAATTAATTGATTTTCTAGATGCCAGTCGACACCTTTTTCTGCTACTATAACAAGCCCGAGCATAGGGAAGGGTTTTTTTAGCTTTTCTATAGGAACTTTATTTTGTACCGACCAAACGTTTTTAAGTAACGAGCCTCCGAACAATAGAAGGGAAGTAAACCAATCTCTAATACGCTCATCTACTGCAATTGTTTGTATTTGCACATAGTCAAGTGAGTCTGCAATCTTACCAATTAATACCCCGTTTATATTTATAAGCGATAGAAGTATTAAAATGACCTCTTTATCCAATAAACTCGTACAACTAAAACATTTAGTGGACATGAAAGAAATTTAATCTACAAATTTTTCTTTAAATATACAAATATATCTTTGATAATTTGATCAAGCGAAATCTCCGGCCTCCAACCTAAAAATTGCTCTATTTTTGAGATGTCAGGGACTCGCGTATTCATATCCTCATAACCACTGGGGTATGCCTGTTCATAAGATAATTTATTAATTTTTGAGTTTGATCCAGTAATTTGAATCACTTGTTTAGCAAGATTCATAATTGAAATGGGTTGATTGTTTCCAATATTAAATACCTGACCTGCTGTTTTATCTGAGTCTATCACTTTGATAAGAGCATTAATTACATCGCTGACGTGGCAAAAGCAACGAATTTGATCTCCGCTTCCATATACCTCAAGAGGATCATTTTTCAAGGCAGCATTTACAAATCGAGGAATTACCATGCCATAGTCACCAATTTGACGCGGGCCAACGGTATTGAACAGTCTGACAATCCGAATAGGAAGCTTATTTTTTAAATAAAAAAAATATCCAAGGCTCTCGTCTATAGCTTTTGCTTCGCTGTAAGACCATCTTAATTTTAAAGGATGACCTAAAATTCGATCATCTTCTTCATTAAGTGGAACTTTGTTATTTTTACCGTATATTTCGCTGGTAGATGCTAGAAGAATTGGTTTATTAAACTTATTTGCCGCTTGCAAAACAACTTCCGCTCCTATTAAATTTGTTTCTAAACTTTCCAATGGTTTAGTCACAATATTCAATACCCCTAGAGTTGCAGCTAAATGTACAATAAAATCATTCTTGGGAACTAAATTATCTATTAAGGCTCTATCTAAAATACTACCCTCAATGAGTCTAATTTGGTTTTTGACTTCAATCAAATTTTGTGTACTTCCGCTGGTTAAATTGTCCAAGACAGTAACTTCATGTTCACTTGATACTAGTTTTTCCACGAGGTGCGAACCTATAAATCCTGCACCGCCTGTTATTAAATACTTCATTGATCAATTTCTTGAGTATTCAAAAGTGGAACAGTTCCTAAGTCCGTTAAACTCATATAATCATGAAGAGTAACTAAAATTGCTAAATCAAACGAATTATTCATTGGCACTGACTCTTCTCCTTCCCACTTCATTACTAATTCATCGTGCCAAACAACGATCGCTCCCATTTGCTCTAGCAAAACTCTCAAAGCCTTCGCAGGTGTCTCCCTCACATCGGAGACATTTGATTTATATGCGACACCCACTAAAAGTATTTTTTTATTTCTTAGGTCTCCCAAAATTCTTTGGGCTTTTTTTGCAAAATAGCTTGGCTGAGCATTATTGACTTCTATCGCTAAATCAATAAATTTGGCAGAAGCCTTAGATTTTAAAGCTGCGTCCGCAAGATAAATTGGGTCAACTGGGATGCAATGACCCCCAACACCCAAACTTGGAGTGAACTGCATAAAACCATATGGTTTTGTGGCGGCAGCATTAATTACTTCGTTCACCTGAATCCCCAGCGCTTCACATATTTGCGCAAACTCATTTATAAAAGAAATGTTGACAAATCTGTAAGTATTCTCTAGTAGCTTTGCCATTTCAGCCACTTCAACTGTTGAACACTCAAATATGTTCTGAATAAAAGATGAGTAGAATTTTGAGGCCCTCGCTAAAGCAGTTGGTGTTAACCCCGCAACTATTTTTGGTGTGTTGCTTATATTCCAATTACGATTTCCAGGATCTACCCTTTCAGGCGAATACGCCACTTCAACATCACTTAAATCTAATCGCGACTCAGTTCTTAAAATTGGCAGAACCACATTTCTAGTAGTTCCTGGTGCGACCGTAGACTCCAATATCACTAAAGTGTCTTTTTTCAGTACTTTCGCAACGTTCTTTACAGCATTTTCTACATATGATAAGTCGGGTTTCTTATTTACCGTCAGTGGAGTTGGAACACAAATAAGAACACAGTCAACATCACGCAAATCACCATAATTAGTGGTAGCTTGAAATTTACCATGTTTAATAGCATGTAATAAATCTACAGCAGCTACACCTTGTATCCGTGAATCGCCTGAATTAACTCGACTTACATGGGCATGATCAATATCAACCCCTAGTACTAGATGTCCGGCTTTACTCGCGGAAACCGCAAGCGGCAACCCCACATACCCTAATCCAACTACCCCTATTCGCAATCTAGGCACCAAGTAAGGCTTTAGCGTTTTTGGCATCTTCGCTCGTTGGCGCTATATCCATAATTTTGTCAAATCTCTTTTCCATTTCAATTACGTTATTTTTCTCTTTATAATAACTCATGAGCAACAAGTGATTCCTTGTATTAAATTTATCTATACTGGAAATCTTTAAGCGCGTAGCAATAGCTTTGTCGACTTCTCCATTGTTATATTGAATATTCGCCAAGTACCACAAATTTTCATAATTATTTGGGTCACTATTGGTTAATTTTTCTATAACTAAATATGCCTCATTCGTTAAACCCATATCTAATAAGTATGAAGCTGCTTTTAGCTTTAAAAAGGGATCCGCTGCAAAGTTATCTACTATTTTATTGGCAGAGATTTGAACAGCTCCTCTGTTATCTGTGATCGAAGGATTAGTTATGCTGCGTAACGTGTATGAATCAGCCTCTGAATTTCTGATCATAATCGATAGATAGAAAATGGGCAGAATTAATAAAAATCGAAAAATTGGTTTGCTAAAATCAAAATTGTTGTTATGAGCGTATTGACTAGTGACCTGCAAACTATTTGAATTATTTAATGAGATTCCTAAAATCGCGCCCGAGATCACATATCCCCAAATCCCTAATGCCAAATTGTCAATGGAAATAAATGATTGAGCCTGAAAAGTAGCGTAGGCCGATATCAAAGCTATCATCACTCGATGTTGATTATGTTGCTTTTGTTTAAAAATGAATTGAAATGCGGCAAAAAAAGTAAGTACAACAAGCATACAATAGGATAAACCCGCGAACAGTCCACTTGTGCTAAACATTTGAATAAATACATTGTGCGCATTTGTACTTGTAATCTCAGTACCATATCTTTGAACATATTGAATTTCTTTAAATTGTCTAAAATATCGACCGTAACTATCTACTCCAACTCCCCAGATTGGATTATCTAAAAACATCTCAATGCCCGCTCGCCAATAGAAACCTCTAACACTGACAGATTCTTTGTAAAGAATTGAGGAGAGAGGACCTCTTTGTAACATACCTGCTGTACCTAGAGCACCCAAGAATATAGTAAATGGAATTAGAATCCAACTAAACCTTGCTCTATATTTCAACACTAAAAGATTGACGTAAAGAAGCAGTCCTACTACGAGCGCATATAGCCCTTGCCTAGATTCAGATGAAATAATAATGAATAACGCTATAAGAACTAATAGCAACAAAAAAAACACTTGTTGATAAGTGAATTTTTGGCTGAACATGTATCCGACTGCTAATACGATCATTATCCCTAGATAGGCAGAGGTGAAATTTGGGTTACCAAGGGTTGCTATAGCATTGTTGTAAGGATTTACCCACGCTATAAAATCGTGGCCACTAATTTGAATAACAGAATAAGTCATCACTGGGACTGATGCTATAAGTGCAAGTCCAAATAAATTAGTTGAGCCATTAATGCTACTTATTTTCATACTATAAATCAAAATTACAGTTAGCCCAAGGTAGGATATAAAGCCATTTCTTCTTTGGGTTTCGCCCAAAAAGGCTACGGTTAGGTTGTCACTCAAAACTGTAGCTGTAAAAAGTGATCCAAGAAATGTGATTAGGGTGAGTAAAATGATTTTTTCTCTTTTACCCAATTTGCTCTTATTGCTTGAATATAAAAAACCAATCTCTACTGCAAGCCAAGCGCTAATGAGGATTAGAACAATCAACTTGGGCACGCTAAATGGATCATTCAACTTAATATCTACTATAAGGATAATTGCGGGAATACCTAAATTGTAAGCAACACTTATCTTTTTCTTATCCAAATTGACTTTGGTTTTTGTTCTCACATTATCAGTCTATCGAAAAACTTAGGTCCGGCCCAATTTACCGGGCCGGACCTAAGTCAACTACTATTCAGATTTGGTTGAGACTATTTAAGCCTTTACCTTTTTCTGAATCTTAAGGACTAGATTTGTTAGTGTTGTGATCAAAGTCCTCAGCGAAGCTACAGTAGTTGATAGTGTATTAACTGCTGCAAGAGCAGCCGCAGCGTTATCTGTAACCGTAGCTGTTGCAGTTACTGCCACTTGACCGCTAGCTGGAAGTGATGCACCACCTGTTGCAGTCACAGTTACTGTTCCACCGGTATATGGCATATAAACGGTATACAGGAATATCGGCTCTAATGACTCTAAACCATTTGACGCTAATGATTTCTGAGATAGCGCAAATGATGTAGTTGAGTTTGGAATCTCATTAGATGCACCACTAAAGCTAGAGTTGGTAGAAATACCAGCGTCTAGCAAGTTTGTGATTGTGCGAGGAGCTACTGGCTTACCAGCAGCATCGACAGCCCAAACTGACAAATACGCCTTTTCACCAGGAGCATAAGTTTTCTTGTTCCACTCCATCTTTAGGCTCGCTGGTGCGGTATTTGAAACTGTAACTGGGATTACAGCTGAAACAACTGATTTACTGGCTGTTCCAATTGTTATGTTTGCAGTTCCAGCAGCAACACCTGTAAGTGTGCAGTTGTGTCTCGCTAATGATGCAGAGAATGTACATGCAGAGGCTGTTTCAGAAACTATGGTTAACGCATCTGAGAATGCATAGATTGTAGTGTCTCCACCAACAACATTACCGTTAGTATCTTTAAATACCGCAGTTATTGCGGAAGAATTTCCGCCAACTGCCAAAGTATTTAGGCGTTTAGTAGCTACTCCACTTGTTGGGGTTGCGGCAAAAAAGACGATCGTTTTATCAGCAAAAGTCACTGATGTTGTTTTGATCGTGATTGTCGCCGTTCCCGCAGTTCCATCTGACCTAATTTGCAACAAATTAGTTCCCGCACTTGCCGCCAAAGTGACTGACCTACCCTGCGTAGTTCCATCTCCGATGGTTCCCGCCGAAATAGTAGCTGTAATTGACTCTCGTGCGTTTGCGACATTAGATGCATTTCTTAGTACAACGTTTACAACAGCTCTCGCTGTTGAGCTAGCTGTAGCTAAGACAGAAACTGTTGAATCCACAGTAGATCCTGCATCAGCAGTTCCTTCGGATAGTACTGCTGTTGAATACGTTGCATTAGCAACTAGCGAAGCAGATGCTGCAGCAGCTATGGTAATTGTCAGTTCCTTTGATGTTGATACTTCAGTACCAGTATCCGAGGTCCAGTAGGTCATAATTACGTCAGCAGTATATGTGCCAGCTACCCTTGTTGAGACATTTGAATCCATCTGCACAAAGAATTTGGCATTTACATATACAGGAACTCCAGAACCAGCACCGACTCGGAAGAATCCAGCAGCGCCACCAGCAGCACTACCTAAACCATCAAAAGCTGTTCCACCTGCGGCTATCGTACCACCAGTATCTGTACGAGTTGCGTGAGTAGTGCCCAAATAATTACTAGTTTGAGCGACTACTGCACCAACTTTGGTGAATGCAGCAACCGTGTCAACTACAGTTGAGTTGGCTACTGTACCTGTAGCTGAATCAGAGTATCTGATACCAACTTTTGGTGTGATACCAGCTGTTACGGATCTTTGAACCACTGTTACGAGTACTGAGTCCGTTACAGAAGTTAAAGTTCCAGCAATCGTAAACGTCGCTGCGTTAGTTGAGTCAGTTCTGACTCCAGCTAAACCTGCTGTTCCATTAGTTACAGTCAAAGTCAAGCCGCTTATTGCTGCTTTTGCGGGAACCGTACTTAGCATTCCTAACCCCAAAGCAGCAATAACAACAAGCGCAATACGCTTGAAGTTTGTCTTTGTAGACATTTGTTTCCTTTCGTTAGTCGTTACAGGGAATCTCCCTAGTAACGGCTTCGAGATGAGTCGCACGTGCTGACGCATCTCCTTCCCCTGTGATATCCGGATCGCAGGAGAAACCTGTTTGTTAGAGGTCATTTACTTGACCCCCTTGGCACCAATATTGACCGCCTGAGCAAGGATTGAACTCTTGCTAGAGTCCAAAATTATACGGGTAGTTATCTGGCTTGGAATCGCATCGACATCTAACCCACCAGTAGCAGCCACAAATAGGGGTGAATCAATGGTGGAGTCTATATATAGGGTGGCAGTTAAGAGGTAATTACCGTTAGAAAGGCGAGTAATAGCTGAGGCGGACCCACTCTGGGTCAATGGGAACCAAGAGCCAGCAATAGTGATTGATGGGCTTGCATAGTATGAAGTGCCAGAGCCATCAACAGTTACAGATTGTGACATTAGCAGATTAACAACATTATCGCCATATGCCTGAAGGTATGAAACTAGAACATATCCATCTGGATTGGTAATAGTTGATTGTGAGGATAGTCCAACTGAGCCAACTTCGCCAGCAGAGTCTGAGACTGTAAAAGCAGTTGGTAAGCCAGCTTTTGATAGGCCGGCAAATAAGGATTTAGATGTACGAAAATTTATATCTGAGTTATCTTGAATTATTTTTTGTGCTGAAAGATTTTCTTCTGTCGAAGACTGTGATGAATTGTTATTAACTTCTGAGTTAACTGCGGATGGAACCTCTTGTTTAGCGGTTGCGGTAATAGTTGGTGTATTAAACTCTGAGCCTGTTACAGAGTTAAATCCAAGAAACGCAACCATCACAATAAGTAATGAGAGTGCTACTTTTGAAGATTTCTTTGCAAGCTCGGCTGCCTTCTTATATGTACCAGAGAGCGCATCAAGTGCGGTAGAGCCAGTTTTCTCATCAATTACCCATTCAGTAAGGACGCGAATAAATGAAGCACGGGCTCGCTGCACAACGTGGCGTACATTTTTCTCACTAGTTCCAATTGCAGTTGCAATCTCTTTTGTTGTTCGACCTTCAACCTCCCACATAACAAGTGCGGTGCGTTGAGTTTCTGACAAGCGAGATAACGCTTCGCGAATAATTGATGCATCTTCTGCTGCAACTAATGTTGAATCCATAGGGATGTGGTTCTCTCTTGCGATCTCAGATAGGCGCTCTTGTGTTGTATCCGAATCAAGGGCAACTAGGTTAGGGCGAGATCCTGTTGCTCGAATTACATTCAAGCACAGATTGTTAACTGTAGTGCGCAGATATGCCATTGCACGATCTGCGGTATCTAGCTCTGGGGCTGCCAAGATAAATTTCAGGAAGGCATCTTGAACAACCTCAGCTGCATCAGCATCGCTTCGAAGAATTCGGCGGGCTTGAGCGATAAGTGATGAGCGGTTTTGGGTATACAGAGCGGATAAATCAGAAACAGACCACGCAGCAACATTCGCTGGGGCCTGAGCCTTCTTACGAAATGACATTTTGATTTCCCGCTTTCGATGAGCCAACGTCTTGACCCCTCTACCAAGTAAGACACCAAAAGGGGTTAAATGTTGCCTCTTTGGGGTAAAAATAACCCCTGTACTGGAGAAAATCCTATGTTCTGGGTGCGTGCTTGGATAAAACCGATGTGGGCCCTGTCGGGATCGAACCGACGACCCACGGATTAAAAGTCCGTTGCTCTACCGACTGAGCTAAAGGCCCCAATGTAAGACCCTGTGACAGGTCAGGAAAGAGAGTCTAACCGTTAATCTTTGGGTTAATTACCTGACGCTGCCTTAGCCAATCTATCTCGAATGGCTATTGCTAATCCATTGCCAGTTGGTTCCCACACGCATATTTTGCTTAAGCCTATTTGATCACCTGACCTTAGAGCTTCATAAAGTGTGCTTGCATACTCATCAACACTTCTTGGTGAAGCTAGCCTGATTGCTCCTGTTGGGGTTGGAATGTGAGATAAGGCAATAAAACCCTCGCCTAATTTTGCATCCTTTCCCAAAACCACCCTAGCCTTTGGAGCATAGTGAGACTTAAATGATCCGGAGACCCTAATCTCTTCATTAGACTGAGTACTTGACAACTTTATGCCCGTCACTTCTTGGATCTTTTCCTCATCTATTGCCCCTGGTCGCAATAAAGCTGGATTTTCTTGGGTGCAATTAATGATGCTTGATTCAACTCCAATCAAGCATTGACCGCCATCCAAAATTAAATCTTCTTTTTCCATAAATTTCTCCAACTCTTCCGCCACTGATGGTGCAGTTGTGGGAGAGATTGCGCCAAAACGATTTGCACTTGGAGCTGCAACTCCAGACCCTCCTAGTTTCTCAAATTCTTCTAAGAGTTTCAAAGCGATTTGATTATCTGGGATCCTCAGCCCAATAGTGTTTTGACCTCCTGTTACAAAATCCTTTGCTACCTGATTTTTTCTTAATATCAAAGTCATAGGCCCTGGCCAAAATGTTTGCGCTAATTTAAATGCGTAATCTGGAATGTCAACAGCCCACTTATCCACTATATTTATCGAAGAAATATGCACGATTAATGGGTGATACTTAGGCCTGCCTTTGACCGAGTAAATTTTACGAACTGCCTTTTTATTAGTTGCATCTGCGCCTAACCCATAAACAGTCTCGGTTGGAAAGGCAACAAGATGGCCGTCCCTTAAAGCTTTAGCTGCCTTTTCGATTACACCTTGAGTGACGGTGTTGATTATTTCCATGTATAAATCATCCCAGTTAACTAGTTTTGCTATGAAGTAGATGACCGATACCCTTCTCCTTTAGGTCCCCATCGTCTAGTGGCCTAGGACGTCGCCCTTTCACGGCGTTAACACGGGTTCAAATCCCGTTGGGGACGCGTCGAAGTTGAGTTAAATTCTCA
>Ga0194123_10004761_pt1 | contig 15105 bp, 18 predicted proteins | sample TA2MahsurfametaG_5_FD_155479 | JGI IMG/M metagenome (GOLD analysis project Ga0194123, IMG submission 155479) | Freshwater microbial communities from Lake Tanganyika, Tanzania - TA2015023 Mahale A surface | ecosystem: Environmental > Aquatic > Freshwater > Lake | place: Tanzania: Lake Tanganyika... | reverse complement strand
AAAACTTAGAATCAACATCAACGAGAGTATTACCCTGTATTCGGCGTTTGTAATATCTGAACTATCCAATAATATGCCAATAGAACAAATTCAAAAGGATGCATCTATTCTGCTGAGACCAGAGCAAGTTATGATAGGAGTTTCTGAAACACTCAGAAAAATGTCCTTTGAAATTACACTTGATGATAAAATACCAAGGATGGTTATTTTGGAGACACCAATTGGCATTTCTGACTATATCGTTAAGTCTAGTTGAGGGGCAAAAATGTTAGAAGAACTAGTCAAACAACTATCCACTACAACGCCCTTCTTTACACTTGTTGCCGGATTTGTCATAGGGCTATCTCATGCATTTGAGCCTGATCATGTAGTTGCCGTAGCAACGCAAAACTCCAAGCTGTTACAGAAAGGCTCAACTTCGAGATTTCATCAAATTGGCGCATCTGCCATAAAAAGCTCTGTTCTAGGCGCACTGTGGGGGGCAGGACACACAACCGCACTTGTCCTAGTGAGCATTTTGATCTTTATGTTCTCGATAAGCATTCAAGAGAATGTCTTTGGTAGCTTTGAGCTTGGGGTGGGCCTGATGCTAGTAGCACTTGGCGTTATTACATACCGCAAAAAGGCGTTGATTGGACAAGAACACATCCATCCTCATCCCCATGACAATCTGGTGCACATGCATCCTCACTCGCACGACAACTTCCACACACATGGGCACAAATCATACATAATTGGATGCATACATGGACTTGCCGGGAGCGGAAGCCTGGTGGTCTTAGCACTCTCTACACTGAACAATCTGGAAAACATCTTGTCGCTTGTGGTGATGTTTGGCGTAGGCTCTATTGTTGGAATGATGTTGGTGAGTAGTGTAATAGGATTGCCGTTTTCGTTGGCGCGCAAATCTGGTCAAATTAACAAAATTATGCGCTATGTGGTTGGCTCCATTAGTGTTGTAATCGGCATTGACATTTTGTATGGTGTGATATCGAGCGGAAATTTTATTGTTCTTGACTTGCAATTCCTCTAGCTTTTAAAAGAATCATGTTAGACTAGTTTATCTGTAAGTTTTTTTCCAAGAATTTGTGAGACAAAAATACGCAGAATATCTGAAGCTCAACAAAAACCTGTTTCTGTCAATTGTTGTGGCAGTAATTATATCTGCTGTATCTGCCCAACTTTTGGCAGAGCAAGAAGACTATCTGAATAGCAGCTATACTTTACTAGTGGACCTAGTTGTTTTCTATTCTACCTTTGGCGTGTTGTACTATATGGACAATAGAAAAAAATATCTTACAGAATCCGGCAAAATTGATTCGCAAAGACTAAGAAAGGATCTCTTAAAAATAATCACGTCAGTTGGGTCAGGCGAAATAGTATACATTGCAATTAGGTGGTATTTGCAATATTATCTTCTCACTATTAACTACGAGCCGTATGCGGCCTCGATAATCACACACGTCATATCTGCTATGGTTTATCTGGTTATTGTTAATTTAGGAGTCAAGCTTACCAAACTGTACAAGGATGGAACTTAGCATCTACGTGGATGGTTCAGGAGGGGACAATTCCGGCTATGGTTATTTCATAAAGGAAACGGGCGAATCCTTCTATGAGAAAAAGCCCGGAATCACAAACAATCAGGCGGAATATCTAGGAATAATATCGGTATTGGAAAAATTTGCCCAATCAAACGACACCATAACAATTTACTCTGATTCAAAAAACACTGTATCACAACTAAACCACGAGTTTGCAATTAACTCCGAACCATTACGTGAGCTTGCAAGAAAGGCTTGGTCACTGATGTGCAAAATTCCAAATCTGAAAATAATGTGGATTCCTAGAGCTCAGAACTTGGCCGGCAAAATGCTTGGTAGCTAGAGATCTATATTTCGCAAGAATAGCTTTATTTACGAAACAGCGGTGAGCCAAGAACATGACTTCTCTTTTGGAACCAAAATCTATAGCAATCATCGGTGCATCCGACAAGGAAGGAAGTGTCGGCCGCACCATCACATCAAATATCATGAAAGGCTTCAAGGGTAAAATCTTTCCAATCTCTCCGACCAGAGACAAGGTCTTTGACATGACAGCATACAAAACCGTACTTGATGTCAAAGAATCAATTGATCTTGCAGTAGTAGTGACAAAAAACGACATCGTTCCTGCAGTATTGGAAGAGTGCGGTAAGAAAAAAATTAAAGGTGTTATCGTCATAACGGCAGGATTCAAGGAAGTAAATGAAGAAGGCAAAAAGCTGGAAGAGCAACTAAAGACAATTGTAAAAAAATACGGTATTCGCATGATTGGACCAAACTGCCTTGGAGTGATGAACCTAGACCCAAAGACAATGATGAATTCCACTTTTCTCAAAGTTACCCCAAAATCAGGACAAATTGCACTGGTCTCGCAAAGCGGTGCTATCTGTGCTGCACTAGTTGAGGATGCAAGCGCGCAGGGAATTGGCTTCTCAGCAGTGGTTAGTGTAGGCAACAAGGCAGATCTCAATGAGATTGATCTGCTCAAGATGCTTGCAGAGCACGACCAGACCAAGGTAATTGTCATGTATTTGGAAGACATGGGAAATGGACAAGAGTTTCTAAAAGTATGCAAACAAATCACAAAGAAATACCGTAAACCAGTAATTATTCTAAAATCTGGTCGAAGCCCAGAGGGTGCCAAGGCAGCTATGTCTCATACCGGTGCATTGATGGGCTCAGACGAAATCTATGATGCCGTACTAAGCCAGTCGGGGGCAATTCGTGTAGATACCATGGAGGAACTATTTGATTATGCCGTAGCATTCTCAAAGCAACCATTGCCGCTAAAAGGTGACTTGGTTATAGTGTCAAACGCAGGAGGGCCTGCAATCATCTCCACTGATGCCTGCTCCAAATATGGAATCAAGATGGCCTCAATTGAGGACATTAGGTCAAAAATCAACGCAGTGATTCCTCCATGGGGAAGCTCGCGTAATCCAGTCGATATAGTAGGCGATGCTGACTATAATCGATTCAGCGGAGTTTTGGACAATGTATTGGCGCACAAAAATGTCGGCTCTGTTATTGCCATGTGCACTCCTTCTGCCACTCTAAACTACGACAAGCTAGCCGAAGTTATAGTGTCGATGTCTAAAAAATACAAAAAGACAATGCTTGCGTCTTTGATGGGACTAGACGAGGGAATTACAAACAGGCAAATTCTGGCAGATGGCGGCGTTCCATACTATACATATGCAGAGGGCGCAATTCGCGCATTACGGGCAATGCTTCGATTCTCAAAATGGGTCAGCTCCACCGAAGGAACAATTACGAAGTTTGCAGCCAAAAAGACAGTCGCAAAAAAGGTCTTTGACTCTGTCCGAAAACAAAAGAGAACAAACCTCCTAGAAGAGGAAGGCCAAGAAGTACTGCGCGCGTATGGTTTTCCACTACCGCAAAGCATCTTGGCAAAAACTCCGGCAGAGGCGGTAAAGGCAGCCAAAAAAATTGGATTTCCAGTTGTAATGAAGATTGCATCGCCGCAAATAATCCACAAGTCCGATGCGGGCGGAGTCAAGGTGAACCTAGCAAGTGAGCAGGCAGTAACAGACGCATTTAATGTAATAATCAAAAACGCCAAAAAATACAACAAGAACGCGCAGATCAAGGGCGTACTCGTCCAGGAAATGGTCAAGGGCGGCAAAGAACTCATCATTGGCTCAAAGCAAGAGCCTGGATTTGGGCAGGTCATAATGCTTGGAATGGGAGGAATCTATGTTGAGGTTCTAAAAGATGTCACATTCAGACTGGCTCCAGTAACAAACAAGGAAGCCGACGACATGATTGATTCAATCAGAACTAAAAAGTTACTAGAGGGAGTACGTGGAGAGAAGCCAGCAGACAAGAAAAAGCTGTCCGAGCTAATCCAAAGACTATCTGCGTTGTTAATTGACTTTCCAGAAATCAAAGAGCTTGACATGAACCCAGTACTTGTAATGGAACAAGGAAAGGGTTGCAAGGTTCTAGATGTCCGAATCGGACTGTCTTAGAATATAGTCAGAAAAACTACTGCGGCAATTGCAACGCCGACAAACGAGTAAAAGCCAAATCTATGTCTTGGTAGATTATTCATCAAATCACTATCCTTAGCGCGTCTACTGCATTGTGAATATGGTATTGTGGATCTGTTACTATTTCGCATCGCACACACACAAACTGCGTGAATTCTTTTCCGCAACTCAGACATCGCTCCGAGTCGTCATATTCACGTAGTTCAGTTCCACATTTTCTGCATGAATCTATTCGCATGTTGTGACTAGTAATATCTCAGATATTAGATCGAATCAACAACTTAGCTGATTTGTAATCAAACTAGCTTAGAGATACCTATGAATCAGATTGCACTAGTGATTTAGCACATGTTTTTTCAGCCAATGAGTGTGCGCGTATGCTCAAGTGTGTCCAAGCAATCCTATTCAACAATTTGGGCACAGTCTTGGCATGCATTTTTATAAAAATAGGAATACTTTATTTTGCAACTAGCTGGCCAAAGGCACATGGCAGAAAAAGACTCACTGGCAAAATCACTGGACTTTGTACTGCTTGCAATGGCAATTGTGTATTTTGTCGGATTTGTGTCATTTAATCCCGAATCCATTCTCCTAAAGGAAGCACCGTATCATATTCCGTACGAATCTGAAATTTATTTTGAGGTTTTGTTGTGGGTCTTCTTTGGATTGCTGGTGCTGGACCTATACCTGAAATACAAAAAGCTAAACGACAGGAGATTGTTTTTGAAAAAGTACTGGCATGAAATACTAATGTTGGTCTTGATTCCGTTTTTGACTGTATTCAAAATAGTCAAGTTTTCCATCAAAATTGTAAAGGTTTTAAAGGCATCCAAAAGTGGATTCAAGGTTTTCTACAAGGCAAAAAAGACAACAAAACATTTGAAATAATCACAAAAAATTATCCTAGTGTTGAACTATGGACTGGTCTCTGATGTAAAAAAGAGATTCTTTGCAGAAATGATTGGCACCTTTGCTATAGTGGTGTGTGCCACTGGCTCTGTTGTTGCAAATGCTCAGTCTGGCGGTAAAATCGGCCTCTGGTATGAGGCATTTGCACCATTCGTGGCAGTAACTGTTGCAGTTTATGCATTTGGCAAGATCTCTATGGCGCACTTTAATCCGGCTGTGACACTTGCGTTTGTGATAACAAAGCATCTACCTGTGAGACTGGTACCAGTGTATCTTGGAGCAGAACTCATTGGGGCGTTTTTGGGCAGTGCGTTTGTTTGGGCAGTGGTTGGTCATGATGCAAATCTTGGAGCAAACGCCCCAAACTATAGCTACTCACTGGTGGAAATTATTGGAGTTGAGATATTGGCCACGGTAATCCTGGTCTCAACTATCTTAGCTGTAGTGCGTACGAATGGACTCAAGGGATTTAGCGGCCTAGCAATAGGTGGATCTATCTTTGTTGACATTTTTCTCCTCTCGTTTGTTTCCGGAGCGTCAATGAATCCAGCCCGAGCACTGGCACCTGCAGTTCTTTCTGGATTTGTAAATGATCTGTGGATTTATTGGGGTGCGCCGTTCATCGGGGCTGCAATAGTTGGCATAATATACAAAAAGTGTTTTGCAAAATAAGTGGTAAAACCCCATAATCGATGTGCGTGGGCCAAAGGCCCAGAGATGATCAAATATCATGATTCAGAGTGGGGCGTACCTGTCCACGATGACAAAAGACTCTTTGAGATGCTTACATTGGAGGGTGCTCAAGCAGGTCTTTCATGGTACACCATACTAAGGCGAAGGAAAACATATCGACTGGCGTTTGATAATTTTGATCCAAAAAAGATATCAAAATACACGCAGAAAGACATTACTCGACTGTTATCTGATGAGGGAATAATACGAAACAGGCTCAAAATCAAGTCTACCGTAAACAATGCAAAACAATTCCTAGTGATTCAGCAAGAGTTTGGCAGCTTTGATAGATACATCTGGGATTTCGTTCAGGATATACCAATTAAGAATAATTTCAAAAACATGTCTGATGTTCCGTCATCCACCGTTCTATCGGACATGATAAGCAAGGACCTCAAAAAAAGGGGCTTTAGCTTTGTTGGAACTACTATCATCTATGCATTCATGCAAGCAATAGGGATTACAAACGATCACACGAAAAACTGTCTTCGATACTAGTTTTTGTTTTTAAACTAGTGCCAATCCTAGAATCTCTCATTCGCTAGTCAATTTTTATAGCAGTTCGATGGGATAGTGGCATGGCAATTAAGACTGGCCAAGAGTACATTCAAAGTCTTAAGGGAAGGAAACTCACTGTCTATCTTTTTGGGGAGCAGATAAAGGATCCAGTGGAGCATCCAATGATTCGACCATCAATTAACGCAGTGGCCGAAACATATGATCTGGCAGCACGTGAAGAAGACTTGGCATCTCCAATGTCAAAAATATCTGGAAAGAGGGTAAACCGATTCTTACACATTGCAGAATCTGCAAATGACCTTGTACTGCAAAATAAAATGCAAAGAAAGCTTGGACAGCTGACTGGAACATGTTTTCAGCGATGCGTAGGAATGGATGCACTAAACTCACTTCATTCTACTACATTTGAAATCGATGAAAAATATCATACCAATTACCACAAAAGATTACTCGAATTTATCAAAAAAATGCAGGAAAACAACTACGTAATCGGGGGAGCAATGACTGATGTCAAGGGTGACAGAAGCAAGGCACCATCCGAACAAGTAGACCCTGACCTCTTTGTTCATATCACTAAACGAACCCCGGAAGGAGTGTATGTAACAGGAGCAAAGGCCCACCAGACAGGAGTCATTAACTCTCACTGGATGATAATAATGCCCACAATACGCTTGACAGAAAAAGACAAGGACTGGGGTATTGTCGGCGCAATCCCAGTTGACGCGCCAGGTATTACGTACATCTATGGAAGACAGTCATGCGATACACGAAGCATGGAGGAAGGCGACATCGATGTAGGCAATTCCAAGTTTGCAGGTCAAGAGGCAATAGTCATACTGGATAACGTGTTCATTCCAAATGATCTGATTTTCATGAACGGCGAAGTAGAATTTGCCGCAATGCTAGTTGAGCGATTTACCTGCTATCACAGGCGAAGTTATGTCTGCAAGACAGGCCTTGGTGATGTACTAATTGGGGCAGCAGCTGCAATTTCCGACTATAATGGTATTCCAGATGTATCTCACATTCGTGAGAAGCTAGTGGAGATGACACACCTAAACGAATCAATATTTGCTGCAGGCATCTCTTCATCATACCAAGCGCAAGAAATGAAGTCTGGCGTGTGGTTAAACGACGACATGCTGGCAAACGTATGCAAGCACAATGTTACTCGATTCCCATATGAAATCTCGAGATTGGCACAGGATATTGCAGGCGGAATTGTAGTAACGATGCCATCTGAGAAGGACTATAGAAACCCAATCACAGGACCACTGCTCAAAAAATATCTAGCAGGAAGAAAAGGAGCAGATGTCGAAAGTAGAATTAGAATCCTAAGACTAATTGAGAACATGACGCTTGGTAGAAATGCTGTTGGATATCTTACAGAATCCATGCACGGTGCAGGCTCACCACAGGCTCAAAGAATCCAGATTGCAAGACAAATGCAGCTTGGCTACAAGAAAACGCTTGCAAAGAACCTTGCAAACGTAAAAGAGGATGAGGAAGAGAACAAGGAAAATTCGGATTACTTCAAGCGAGTCTTTAAAATCACAAAATAGCTGAGCGTCATTATTTAATCATCATGCCGTACTATCACAATGGTATATCATACTGGTTTGATTGTGTTTGGTGTAATGGTTGCCATGCTGTTATCTGTAATTGCAAATCACTCAGGACAAAAATTTACACCTGAGAAAATAAAGGACGTACGGAGCATATCCATTGTATTTCCAGACTCTAATCTGTAACAATCCTGAGTATTCTTTAAAATTTTAATTTTCTATTTTGCATCTTTGTTTTCTGAGCTTGGCGGGTCATCATCCTTGTTCAGATTAAGATCTGATTCTTTTGGAGCAGTGTTGTAATAATTGATGTCATCAGATTTAACAAATTCCTTTGTTATTGTCTGACTCTCTTTTGGAGGCTCGACTTCTATCTTTGGTTCTTTTTTCTCCTTTGCCTTGCTGGAATACTGCTTTACTATCATTATTCCAATGATGACTGCAATTATGACATAGTTGATTGGCGGGGCCAAAATCCTTGTGACATAGCCAATTTGCGGCACCACATAGAAGACTTTGCCGATGTATTCTTCCTCGGTAATCGGATAGTCGGTTCCTGGAATCGAGATTGGATTTGCGTCTCCTTTCGTGCGTATTGTTTTTGATTCCACCCGATCGTCAAGTATTGTCTCTACCCTGTGTACAATCACCCTATCATGACCGTTAGGCCTGTTGAACACAATAATGTCGCCAATCTGGATTTTCTCAAACGGCTCGTTTCCATTTACCACCAGAACGTCGTATACCTGTAAAACTGGAATCATACTTCCACTAGACACGACATAGAACGGGTTTTGAGTTCCAAAGACTACCTGCAATCCAATCCAAATTGCGGCAACTCCTACTGCGACAATAATTACGTCCTTTATGATGCTCTTTGTTTTTGTCATACTATAGCTTGTTTCCGCAACTTTCACAGAATTTAGAGCCAGCCTTGTTCTCAAAGCCACATTTTTGACATGTCAGTCCGCCTGATTCTAATCCGTCACCTAATAGAATGATCTCGCCGATTTTTTTGATCTTTGCCCACTCTATTGTTTGATCAGAGCCATCATTTTTGGTAACAATAAGGACGACTTGGTGAGATGAATTGATGCCAACTTGCTTTGCAACTCCGACCTTTTTTGCATTGGTATCATACACTGACATGCCAGAAATTGAGCTAAATGTCGAGTCTGCCGATTGTGATACTTGCGGTGCTGATTCTACAACCGACGCAGGTGCTTGCTCAAATGATGCCGTTGGAATTTTCGGTTGTTCTGGGCTTGGTGCAATTGGCTTTGCAAGACCCACTTCGCCAACCTTTTGAAATTCTCTATATTCAGCAATAATACTACCGCACATGGTGCATACGTATTGTCCGCGTTCTTTTAGAATAAGGTTCTGTGCAACTTCCTCATTTGGGTTTTCAAATTCTATCTTTGGGCTTCCCTCATAGTCTTTTTCACAAGTGTTGCAGAAATATTTTGAAATTAGTTGAACATCCAGTCTCCCGATGGGTGCCAAGAACAAGTCAGGCCCACCAAGGTTTCCCTTTCTTTGCTGATCGTCACTTACCTGCGCCATTACAAATCCGCCTGATCCCCGTAGTTTTTTTAGTCGAAGCTCAGAGCTCATAATTCCAAATCGAGGCCAGATCCAATTAAAGTATATGTTGTTTATTCCATATTCGACCTCAAGATTTTTAGGTCTCTTTGAATGGAGCAATTTTGATTAAAATGGGACTAGATCACGTTTCAAACGCCAAAGACTGGCAGACCAAGGTAGTAGACTCTGCCAAGCCTGTCTTTGTAGACTTTTGGGCTGAATGGTGCGGACCATGCAGAATGGTAGGACCTGTAGTCGAGGAGCTAGCAAAGGATTACTCAGGCAAAGTTGAGTTTGTCAAGGTAAACGTAGATGAGGCCAATGAGCTGGCAGCAAAATACAACATCTTTTCCATTCCGACATTAATGCTGCTTAACAAGGGTCAAGTCGTTGCACAGCAAGTAGGCGCAGCTTCCAAGGAATCTTACAAAAACATGATAGAGCGCGCGCTGGCAAACACCTAAACTCTTTTTTTCGATCCCAATAATTTAATACCAGTTTGATCGGATTTTTTGCATGTCGCTAGGCGAGGTAGACACACTCAATCTTTTAGCCGAAAAACTAGACAATCTGTTCAAGGACTCACAAGGATACTACGAGTCGTTTTTGGATGCAAACACAATGTACAAGCAGGGCAAGCTGTCAGACAAGGAATTCTTTGAAAAGCTGGGCGATTATACTGTTGCATATTCAGCATTAGAGTTTTTGGCAGTCAAGGTAATATTTGAGCTCAAAAAAGCACTTGACAGGGCGGGCACAGGCAATCTCGGCGGAACACAGTCTCCAGGATTGATGCCTGGAATGGGTGCACCGGGAATGGGAATGCCGGGACGAGTCCCAGTAATGCCTGCACAAACACAAGGAAGACCGCCGTCTGTTGTTTCTGCACAACAAGCATTTTCTGCGCCGGGAACTTTACCATCTCCAGATCCGACACTGGTACCAAGACAATCTGTACAATCCTCAGGAACTGTATGCAAGTCATGTGGCGCTGAACTACGTTTAGGTGCCAAGTTCTGCACCAAGTGCGGAACCAAAGTCTAGAAAAATTAAAAAAATTATTTTTGCCACATTTTCTGCCAAGTCTTTGCAAAGCTGTCCATGATCTCACCATATGCCTTTAACTGTTCCATGCCGGATTCTGATGTGACGTTTTGCCAGTTTTTATCAAACTGCTTGAATGCTTCCAGTGCCGCGTCATTCATTGCCTTTTGCCAATTTTTGTGAAATTCCTTTAGCGTTTTTTCACTGGACTCGTTTGCGGCCTTGAGCATTACCTCGTTGTATTTTGCCTGCACATCGGAGCTTGTCTTTTGGAGGGTCTCTAGGTTTTGCGCCCATTTTTTGAGAAGATTCGAGTATTCATTCCATAGAGCATCCCAGTTCTCTGTCTTTGGTGCTGGTGCCTTTTTCTTTGCCATGATACTATACAATAACAACTTGAGATAAAGATTCTCTAGTCCTGCGTTGCGCCGCATTCTGTGCAGAATTTGGCCGATGCGGAGATCTTGGAGCCGCACTCTGAGCAAAACTTGACATCGCCTGAGACCTTGTTGACATTGCCATATGTGCCCGTTATTCGTACCGCGCCTGTTGGCTCGTAGTGTTCATCGTCGATTATCTCAACTGGTGCAAAGTCTTTTTCCTCGACATAGGCCATTATTCTTGGAATGGTATTGTCCTTGTCCTTTGGGTCTGGAATGATGTCACCAAGCCAAAATGCGTATCTCATCAGTGTCAGCTCTGGAGTGGAAAATGCCAGGGTGTGAGCAGACATGTAGTCCTGTGCTGACTGCTTTCCGTTGAAGACCTTCATGGGTCTAACTCTGTCTCAAATACCTATAATGTTTACTGGGACCCGCCGCAATACCAAAATGGTATTTTCAATGGTCAAAGTCATTCTATATTGATATAAAATCGCCATCAAATATTCAATTCTATGGCATCCTATAGTAAGTAATGGTTACAATCATAGATCTACCAAACAAAACAAAATTAAAACTTGACAAGCTAAAAGTGTTTCCAAGGGAATCTTATGATGACGTAGTAAACAGACTGATTAACGTAGCACAAGATGATGAAGAAATTCTAAGCAAAAAAACAATCAGAGATCTAGAAAAATCACTCGATGAGGGTTCTTTTGGTTATAGGAAATAATACCTTGGTAATACGGGCACTCAAGGTGGGGAATGGGAGGTCCATTTACAAATAATTAGGTGCTATATCGTCTCCACTTGAAGACTAGTGGTTTTGTGTTTTAGAGTTTCTTGAGGGCAAAATTGATGTTCTTTTGCAGTTTTGGATTTGTCATGTCTGGAATCACATTATCATATCCAAGGTCTTTGTCAGGTATTGATCTTGCAATTGCTATGGCAGCGAGATAAAGCACCTCTTCTGTTATATTTCTGATTCTCTTGTCCAAAATTACCCTCATCAAATACGGAAAGACAATTGCATTGTTTACCTTGTTTTTGTAGCGATAGCTTCCGGTTGCTATGATTTTTGCGCCTGCCTTTTTTGCAACCTTTGGGTCGACTTCGGGTACGGGGTTTGTTAGGGCAAATACAATTGGATCTTCAGTCATTTTTTGAATCATTTTTTCAGAAATAATTCCACTCATGCCAGAAACGCCGATGAAAACGTCTGCATTTTTTAGGACTTGGTCAAGTGTCCCCTTTTGTAGTTCTGGATTTGAAATTCTGGCAATCTCATCCTTGTAGTGATTCATGTTTTTTCCTCGATTTTGGTATATTGCCCCAGACGAGTCGACGACTAGGAGATTTTTACATCCTGCAAAGCTAAGCAACTTGCAAATGCCGTATCCTGCAGATCCTGCACCAGCAATTACTATTTTTGCAGTCTCTATTTTCTTTTTTACAAGCTTGAGTGAATTCAAAAGAGCAGCAAGTACTACTACTGCAGTTCCATGTCGATCATCATGAAATACAGGAATTGGAAGCTCATCTTGGAGCTGATCATATATTTCTAAAACCTTTGGTGACTCAATGTCCTCAAGGTTTATGGCCCCAAATACCGGTTCGATTGCCTTTATGGCATCAATTATTTCCTGTTTTTTTGTAGTGTTAAGGCAAATTGGAAATGCATCAACTTTTCCAAATTTCTTGTACAAGACTGACTTACCCTCCATTACTGGCATGGCAGCATATGATCCAATGTTGCCAAGGCCTAGAACCCTCGTGCCGTCGGTTACTATTGCAACATTGTTGGCCTTTGATGTGAGTATGTATTTCTGGTCTAAACTTTTGCATATTTTCTCACACACAGCGGCAACTCCTGGCGTGTAGATCAACTGAATATCTTGCGGCGTGAGATTGTGAATTTTGCTTTCTATGGTGATCTTACCCTTTAGCTTTTTGTGTAGTCTTATTGCGTCTTTTGCCTGCTTGTCTGACATGTCTTGGTTAGATGTGAATTGGTTATTTACTGTTATAACCAAAATGTGTATAGACGTGCAAATTGTGTCCTATTTTGTAAATTGCTCTGGGTTTTGCTCAAAAGCCCACCTGCATGTAGCACAGCAAAAATAGTATTCCTTTCCGTCACGAATGATCGGCTCTCCTTTTTTGCCAACCTCCATACCGCACACAGGATCCTTCATGTTGTGATTTTCGCCCTCTTGTTTATGTAAATCTTCCACATAATTGGTGCTGCCAAAAGCGTAGCCAATATTACCGGAACCATATTCCTTGGTATTTCAATTGGCATTGGATCATGCATGTGCTGACCAACATGAAATTCTGGAGGAATTCCAGTCATAGAAACAAGATTGTTCCACACTATGTGCACAAAAGTATATTCGTACCACTGGTGTCCTCCAGGCATTCCATTAATTATCAGAAAAGAACCCAAAAACACGAGCATCCATCCTGTCATCTTTTCAATTTTTAGTCTGTTTGCGACAAGGCCCTTTGTGGTGTTTACTCCTATTATTGCCAGTGCAGAAATCAGGATCAGCGGTATTGCACGGCCCACACCGTGGACCAAGCCTAGCGATGAACCTATCTCTACGCTTCCAGTCCCAGCAATGTAAATCAAAAGCCAGTAAAACATTGGGTTTGGACATCCGACCCCTGCGTTTCCAAGGAGTAATCCCATGAAAAGAGACTTGGTATAATCGCCTCGATTCAGTATAAATTTTGGAGTTCCGGAATATGTCGGAATTTTTAGTTCAACTAATCTTAGCTGTGAGAGACCAAACACATATGCGATTATTCCTGCTATTACAAACATTGTAAATGATATCTGGTCCAAGGACGCAGTATTGCCTAATATGGCAACGCCGAGACCATACAGAGTTATTGTCGCTACTAGACCTACTCCGAAGAGCAGTGACATGCCAAGTCCCTTTTTGTATCCATGTCCCATGCTGAGCGGAACTATGATAAACACGACTGGCATGGTACATGGAAGAATTATCATAGATAGGCCTGCAACGTACGCGATTCCAAGCCAGCCGCTATATGATACAGTGTTATTTGCGCCAACAACTCCAATTGTAAATGAGAAAATTATTCCTACAAAAACAAATGAAAACAACACGAACAAGGACACGACTAGGAATTTTTTTGTCTCTAGGGATTGCATGATATCTGATGATTTGCTTGATATTTAATTACAGTAATTTACAATTGTAAAGTACACCTGAACAAATCAAGCGTCTAACCCACATTGTGGGTTTTATACTAGATAAAAATCAGAATTGTTGTGGTTACTGGATTAGATCCTTGATTAAAAAAAGATGCTTAGTTAGAGCCTGATTCTAAGCAAGTCTAACTAAAAGATTTCCAGTTTCATCCAGTTACGATTTTCTGGTCAAATCCAAATTTTGGATTTTTATACTAAAATAGTGGACTGGGAGGGAATTGAACTCTCGACTTCTGCATTGCGAATGCAGCGCTATACCACTAAGCCACCAGCCCTAACTAACAAAAAACTACACTTCTATTTCTAGTCTTTAACAAATCGTTATTTTGTGCCGAGCACCATGTACTACAATTGAGTAAGATAAAAGACCCATCTTTAGTAGAAAAGGGAAAAACCCAATACCAATGGGCAAAGGATCACATGCAAATCCTAAACCATGCCATAACAAAACTGAAAAAATCAAGGCCGCTCAAAAACACAACACTTGGGGTTTGCCTGCAAGTAACCAAAGAGACCTCGGTATTGTTGATGGGACTGCAAGAGCTTGGAGCAAAAATAGTATGCTGCGGGGGAAATCCACTTACCACCCAAGATGATATTGCAGCTTTTCTAGACTCGCAAGATGTAGAGGTATTTGCATGGTCGAATCAAACCATACTAGAATATGACTGGTGCCAAAAAATGGTAATTCAGAAACAACCAGACATTCTAACTGATGACGGCGGAGACCTCAACATAAATGCCCACAAGGCAAAACTTGCAGTCCTTGGCGCAACAGAAGAAACCACTACAGGCGTAACTCGATACCAGTCCCTCGCAAAAAAAGGCAGGCTGCAATACCCAATCATTGCAGTAAATAATGCAAGAACAAAGATGCTATTTGACAACCAATACGGGACAGGTCAATCCACAATTGACGGATTCCTACAAGCAATGAATCTGCTTTTTGCATCAAAGAGAATTGTAATTGCGGGGTACGGCTGGCTTGGAAGGGGTGTAGCAAAAAGATGCCGTGGAATGGGCGCAAAATGCATCATAGCTGAAGTCAACCCTATCAAGGCACTGGAAGCA
>Ga0194123_10004755_pt1 | contig 15121 bp, 15 predicted proteins | sample TA2MahsurfametaG_5_FD_155479 | JGI IMG/M metagenome (GOLD analysis project Ga0194123, IMG submission 155479) | Freshwater microbial communities from Lake Tanganyika, Tanzania - TA2015023 Mahale A surface | ecosystem: Environmental > Aquatic > Freshwater > Lake | place: Tanzania: Lake Tanganyika... | reverse complement strand
GACGTACTTGACATCCTTGACGCCCTAGACTTTCTTGACGCCCTAGACTTTCTTGACGTACTTGACTTTCTTGATATGCTTGATGCCTTAGACTTTCTTGATATGCTTGACACCCTAGACTTTCTTGATACACTTTGTTTTCTCGAGACCCTAGATTTATTCATTATATTTATAATAAAATGAATAAAATATTTACAATATTATAATAATCTACCAAGCCCCTAAAGGCAATTCTTCTGAACTATAAATGTATAGTCCAGTTCCTCCGAAGCCTATGTGAGTTTTCCAGCCTAATTTATTTAATTCTAAAACGATTTGATTAATCATATTATTTGTTTTAGTTATATCTTTTACATATATTCTATTAAAATTATCGATATCAAAAAAATCATTTTCATTCTTATTATTTAATATAAAAAAATGTATTTTTTTTCTCAATTTACATAGATTCTCATTGTATAATACATTTTCAAAATTTTCTTTATTTAAAACATTTATTTCTTCGCTAAAATTATCCATTTTATGTTTATATATTTTATAATTTTTAAATATAAAATATCTTTTTTACCGTCTATGTTTTCTCGGAGGAGAAGGTGAAGGATAATCATCGCTAGATTCGCTATATTCTGTGGAACTTTCATCTACATCTATATGATATTTTCCTAGATTTTTATAATATTTTATTTTATCTTCATAATATTTAGTGTTATATAATGGAGATTTTACATTTCTTGAAAATAATTTAGTACGAGAAGAAGGGGAATTCTTATTCTTGTTCTTATTAACAACCTTAGAATTAGATCTATAATTGTATTCTTCGTTATCTGAATCTTCAGAATTTTCGTATTTTTTCTTAGAATTTATAGTTTGAGAATATTCTTTTTTCGAACTAGAAATCTTAGAATTATTTTTTTTATTTTCAAATATATTTTGTTTAGAATTTTTAGAATGATTAGAATAAGATGAAGTAGATGATTTGGATGAATCGAAAACTTTATCATTATCTTCCTCTTCTTCCTCTTCTTCTTCTGACTGGTCATTATCATATTCATCTTCCTCTTCTTCTGAATGGTCATTATCCTCTTCATCCTCTTCATCTTCTGACTGTTCTGACTGAGATGATTCTACAATTTGTTTTAATTGTTGTTTAGGAGGTTCGATCTGTTTTAATTTAGAAGTGGATACTTTTGAGACGTTCGAAGCTTTTGAGACGTTCGAAGCTTTTGAGACGTTCGAAGTTTTTGAGACGTTCGAAGTTATAGACGTTTCTTTTTCAACTTTAGAAGTCTTAGACTTTTCTGACAATTTAGAATTTTCAGAGGATTCTGACGGTTCTTTTTGTACACGTTGAGTTTTAGGAGGAATTGCGTCATTTACCAATATCTTTTGTGTTGCCAAATTTCCTCCTAATTTTTTAACAAACTCGTCTAATTTTTCTTCATGTTCTCTATTCAATGTCCAATTATTTTTTATGCCAGCTCTACGACATCCTAGTAATTTTAAAGCAGTTTCGTATTTTTCTTCATCAGCCACAATATCAATGCACTTTTTTTTATTTCTCACGAATACTTTGTATTTGATATCCATTTTAAAATAATAATTGCTCTTTAAATTATATAAATTTGTCTTTTACATAATTTACATCATAACATGTCTTATGGAATAATCCTTGATAATAATCGTCGCTTAAGTTAACACCCTCTTCTACTGCTAACATTGGATATATCAACGCTCTATTTCCATTTTTTGTCATTACCCAATCACTGCTAAAATGATTTTCAGTTCCTATATTTTTGTATGCATATTCGATCGTAAAAGTATCCAATAAAAATTTTGCATAAGATCTTGATATCATATACATCTGTGTTCCCCATAAATCATTTGGATAAGTATAATATGTATAATTATTAAAATGGTCAATTTGTTTAAAATAAGGATTGTAATTGTATATTTTAAAAGGTATTAAATATCCAAGCATAAGAACATCTAAGTTTAATTCGTAAAATTTTGGAATAATATCTTGAAGTTCTTCGTTAAAATCTTTAGAAATAGTTATATCATCCTCACATATAATACATATATCAGATTCATTATTATTATAAAAATCTCTTACTGAATCCAAGTGTTGTAACATAATAGACCATGTTCTTTTTTCTATTTTATCATAATTTTCTCTATCAGAAAGACTTAAAATTCTTTTATCATCTTTATAAACTTCTGGCGTAAATATTACTTTTTTAAAATCTAATTTATTAAATCTATTCGTCATTCTTTGTTTTCTTTCTGGATTATTAAAAGATATTACATAAATAGGAATATTTTGTATATTTTTAATCATTTTATCCCGTGTTATAATTCTTTTATAAAAATGATTGTTTAAATATAAAATAATTAAATTAAAATCTAAATATGTCGCTAAATATCTCTTTAAACAATTTTAGATGCTGGGAAGATAAAAATTTGGAAATTCCTAGTTCTGGAATATGTCTTATTAACGGAAGAAGTGGCCGTGGAAAAAGTACTATTTTAAACTCTATATTATACGCAATTACAGGAAAGTTAAAGAATATTTCGACTTTTAATAAAAAATCAACAAAAGTTATCTTATCAATTGATGATATTAAAATTACAAGAACAAGAGGTCCAAATAAATTAAAAGTAGAGAGAAATGGAAAGACATACGATGAAGATAATGCTCAGACAATTATAGACTCTATTTTTGGGTCGGAATTTGGAAATACTAGTTATATTGATCAAGATAATGTTTTTTCTTTTGTATCTCTTTCTCCGACAGAAAAAATAGAATTTCTTGAAAAACTTCTTTTATCCACTTACAATATTGATAAAATAAAAGATAATTTAAGAGAAAAAATTTCTAGTACAAAAAATGAATATATAAGTTATGAGTCAAAAATTAATACTCTAAAAGAAATTTTAGAAAAAATGGTTATTTTTCCTTATCAAGATGTTTTTATTGATAAAATCAAATTAAATAATGAAAATATATCAAAAATTAAAGAAAAAATAACAAATAATCTAGAAATATCTGAAAAAAATTCAAAAATAATTAAAAATAAATTAAAAAAACTAGAAGATGAAAAAGAAAGTGTTAAAAATGTAATAGATAAAAGAAATAAATTATTGTATTTTATTGATAAATTAAAAGAAGAATATGTAGATTTAAATGAATACTATCTAGACAAAAATAAAAAAGAATTGTTAAAAGAAGAACTCTATTTAAATAAAACAAAAAGAGATTTATATATTTCTAACAAAAAATACATTGAATTAACTAATAAAAGAAAAGAATTAGATACAAAATATAATGAAATAAAAATTAAAAATTCTCTAGAAAAAGAAAAATTAATAGAACAAATATCACTAATAGATAAACCCAATAAAAAGAGAATTTCTGAACTAGAAAAAAGTCTTGATATGATTAATAGACTCATTGAAATTGATGATAAAATAGTTGGAATGAACTATGACGAAGAAAAAACTGATAAAGAAATATATGATCTAACAAAAATAATTGATTCAGATAAAGAAAAACTTATTTTATCTCAAAAATTACTTTTAGAAATTGATAAATGTTATACTTGCCCTTCTTGTAAAAAAGTTTTAAAAATAAACGATAATAAATTGATTGAATATGAAAATTCGTATTTTGACAAAAATAATCTAAAAAAAGATATCCAAACTTTAAAAAATGAAATATCTATAAATGAAAAAAAATTAAGCGAAGTAAATAAAAAACAAAACGACTATAACCAAAAAAATAAAGAGTATAACGATTTATTTGATAAACTTACAGGAGAATTTGATAATGATAAAGAATTAATAGAAAAAGAAATCGAAAGACTTAATTTAAATTCTAAATCCTACGAAGATCTATCACGAAAAATACAACTGATAGAAAACGATAACTTAGAAAAACAACTAAAAAATGATTTAGAAAATATAGAAAGACTTGTTAAAAATTATAAGGATATTGAGGATCATATTGAAAATTTAGAAGAAAAAGATTATTTAAATTATCTTCATAATATCACAATTTTAACTGAAAAAATATCTTCAATCGAATCTTACATAACTAAAATGGATTTGTATTACAAAGATCTTGAAAAATTGGAATCATTGGAAATGAAAGAAATAAAAGATAAAGACAGAGATTTTGATTTATTAATTAAAACTGAAAAAGAAAAACTAGAAACATATGAAAAGAAAATAGAAACATATAGAGAATACATCAACAACATAAATGAATGGCATAAAACCTACGAAAATAACAAAAAATACAAAGATTTAGAAAAAGATATAAACGAATATGAACTTGTTAAAAACGAATTAAACGATAAGACAAGATGTTTATGTAAACTACGAGAATATGTAAAAATATCTGAGAAAAAATGTATTTCAGATTTTATAGAATCCTTAAATGATCATGCATCTATTTATATAGAACAATTTTTCCCAGACGAAGACATCAAAGTAGAACTAAAAACTACACAAGAAACAAAATCTACTGGAAAAGAAAAAGTATGCTTAAATTTTGAAGTAAATTATAGACAACTAATAGGTGATTTATCATATCTCTCAGGCGGAGAAAGAGATCGTGTAAATCTAGCATTTACTTTAGCTTTCTCTGAAATTATTAATAATAGAATTTTACTATTAGACGAGTGTATTTCATCTCTAGACAGCGAAACAACAAACATTGTTCTAGAAAATATTAAAGAAAAATATAAAGGAAAACTTGTTATTTTGGTGTCTCATCAAGCAAATCTTGGATTTTTTGATAAAGTTATTGATATTTAGGATATATAAATTATAAATTAAATTATAATTTATTTTTTAACAGAACTTCTTCTAGATGACATAGATATCGTTTTTCTTACGGATTCTATAGTAGATGAACAAAAAGTTATGTTTAAAGATTCATTTTCAATTTCCTTTTCATCATCTTTTCCATATCTATATTTATAATCGTCACAATCGTAAGTTGATAAGTCTATGAATCCTGACATAATACTATCTGCGCCATATTCGTATATAGATTTATTTATAGATGTTTCTCCTTGTTTTACAAGATCTAAAAGAGTAAATGTCGCTTTTTCTTCATCTTCGTAAATAGAAGAAAATATTTCTACCATTTTATCGATGCTTTTACATATTCTAAAAATAGTAAAATCTATTCCTTTCAAATATAATTCTTTCATCTGTTCAATTGGTTCTCGACCATGTGGGTCTCCTTTTGGATATCTATCATCAACAATAGACGAATGGTATTTATTTCCATGAGCAGGAGCATCGCATACCCATAATATAAGTTTACACGTATCTTCGCTCCATTCTAATTCTAAAACTTTTTCTAAAGCTCCTGCTACATCTTCTGCTTTATCATGACCTCCTGAAGCTTTTGTATTTTTTAAAGTATTTTGGACTTTGGTAATATCTTCTGTAAAAGGCACTATAACAAAAGGGTCATCTGTTCCAAAATCACGATAGCAAACACATGCAAGACGAAATAAAGACTCGGGATTTTCATTTTGAAGAGTCGAAAATGCATCAAGTACAGTTTCACAAGAGGCATCAATCCATTGTTGCATACTGCCAGTAACATCCATTACTATAGCAACTTCAATTTTTTTATTTTTTATGTTTCCTTCACTTTGCATTTTATATTTTATATTTTATATTTTATATTTTATTTTTTATGTTTCCTTCACTTTGCATTTTATATTTTATATTTTATATTTTATTGCTTTATACAGTAAAATATATTATTATATTTATAGTTGAGGATAAATTCGTTTTAATTTATGAACAAGATTTCCGTCATACAATTGTTTACCATTCTCGATATCACCAATAATAGACTCTTTTACATTTAATTTTAAAGCTAAATCTTTACGTGTCATATTTGAAGATGTTCTGAATCCTGCTAACTTCTTTCCAAATTCTTTAGTAAAACTCTTTGGAACTTCAACTAATCCATCATTTTCTTTATTAACATTACCATTTTTAGGTAGATTGTTAATTTGAGGCTTAGGCTTGTTTTTATACAAAACAACTGGTTTAAAATCTTGGTGATCCATATTTAAGATTTAATCTATATTTACTAATCTAATATTTAAATATAAAATTCATTTATAAAATAATAAAATAATAAATATGAATTTATTTACTATTGATTTAATAGCAATAAATAACGATTCTACAATATTAAGAGGGACTAGAAATGATAGAACTAGATACACAATATTTGTCAATAGATTTAATAATCAAAATAATAATCATCTAAATAACATAAACACATTTAGTTTTTACAATCCATCAAATAGAACATTTTATAACGCAGAACTTATCGAAAATAATTTATTCGATAACATGAATAATCGAATAATTCATAACTATGTATGGACACACTTGTATAATATAAATGATAGAAATTTTAATCATGATCTATACGGGATTCCAAGAGAATTATTCTTATATATAAAAGGATTAATTATAAGTTAATTTTCCGAAGAAGTTTTTCTTCTCGCTAAAAAAATATGCTTGAAATTCGTCTATAAGTATTTTTTCATCTTTAGGATATTTCATTTTTTCTAACATATCTAGAACTTTCTTTTTAGATTCTTTAGTAAGAGAATCCCAAATATTTTTTACTTTATTTTTATAATCTACATCTATATAATACTTTGCATGAAGTTCTTCATGTAATTTAGTCAGAACGTCTCCTTTCTTATATACTATTACATATAAAATATTAGGATATTTTTGAATTAATTTATTAGAATTAGAATTTTTAGAATTCTTGGAAATTGGAAAATTAAACCCAATTCTGTTATTTATTTTTCCTTCATATTCGTCTGCCAAAGAAATGATATATTTTGGTATATTTTCAACTTTTTTGTAAATAACATGAAGAATCTTGTCTTTTTCTTGATATTCGACCATAATTAAATATAATCATAATTCATAACGATATAATAATACAATAATAATCATTTTTATACGATTATTATTTATTTTAATATTTTATCTTATTATCTTATTATCTTAATCGTCTCCATTAACTTCTTCTTCTTCCTCTTCTTCTACTTCTTCTTCAATATCTTCTTCATCTAGTTCTTCCTCTTCTTCTACCTCTTCAATATTAACATCATCTAATGATTTATTAACATTTAGATTTTCTGGAAGTTTATAATTAAATTTGTATTTTTTACACAATTCAATATCTTCTACTGTCAAAGAAATGATTTCTCCATTAGAAGACTGTTTTCCAATTACAATTTTATCTCTAGAAAAAACTAAACCTGTATCACAATGTTCAAAATTTCCAAATTTATTAGGACGAATGGCAATCTCTCCCGCTTTTTCCTTTACATTTTTAATAACAGGGGGTTCTACTTCCTTCTTAGGGACTTCACGTGTATTTTTTGAAGATGACGAAGACGATACAGAAGAGGATCCTAGAGAATCTAGGAGACGTTGTACTAACTCTTCTTTCTTTCCAGACATTTTAAGTCCTTTTTTTTTACACATAGCAGCAAGAAGATCTTTATTGCCTGTCATGATTTTCTCACGAGTTACTTCAAAATCTTCCTTTGATTCTTTTGAAGATTCACTTGTTTCGCTTGAATCCTTAGTTTCTTTCTTAGAAGAACTTGAAGGAAAAGAAAGAGTTTTTTGTACTGTTTGTACAGTTTTCTTAGGAGATTCACCTTTCCAAATCTGGAAAAGTTCAGTCTCATCTAGTTTGTATTGGTTAGCAATAGAATTGCAAAAATCTTTAATTAGAGAATCGAGCTTTGATGAAAATGACATCTTGATCTAATTTTTGATTAAATTATTAATCTTATATTAAGATTCTGATTTTTAAATTAGTTAATCAATTTTATTTTAGTTTAAAAGTTAATGTTGTATATCAAAATAAGAATTTATAATTCATGTTTAATTATAATGAAAATAACGAAAATAATGAAAATAATAATAAATTAATAATACCTCAAATAGGATTTCATAATACAGGTGCTATATGTTATTTTAATTCTCTTATACAATGCTTGCTATCTTCGAATAATTTTATAAATTTTATAGTTAATGATAACAAGAATGAAATGTTCATGGAATTCTTTAAAAATATATTAAATGATCAATGGGATTCTATATTTACTACACGTCTATTACAAAAATATAATATGGTGGACTCAAATCAAAGTAGTAGCGAATACTTTATTTTACTCATAGATCTTCTGAAGTTTGAAAAGTTATTTGAAACTAGACACAAAATTATAACAGAGTGTATGAATTGTAATAAAAAGAAAGAAAGCTTTGACACTTCTTATATAACTTTAATTGATAATGATATAAGAGAGTTCTTTACATACGAAGAAGAAATTGATAATGTAAATTGTGACTTTTGTAAAGTTAAATCAAGAATTAAAAGAAACAGAATTATAAACGGAATGCCTCAAGTTATTGTACTTTATTTTAATAAATATTTCGGAAAAAAATATATCAATTATCCTCATTCTTTTAACTCCACTGAGATTGAATATAAATTGATAGGAACAGTTGACCATTTTGGGGTTTTGGGAGGAGGACATTATATAAGTAGAGTATTGAGAAATTCTAAACATTATATTATGGATGATTACAGAGTATCAGAAATAGAACAACTTGATACTATATCAGAAACTTATATGGCATTTTATGAAAGAATAAAATAAAAGTTACTTTTTCTTTTTGGATTTTATATTTTACTTATAAATCAAAATATAAAATATAAAAATAATAAAATATAAAATTATAAATGGAAGAAAAAAATAAAATAAAAGAAAAAGTTAATTCTCTAATTGATAGCTTTAATAAAAATGATGACCAAACTGATGTTTTCTTTCCAAAAATAGATGGAAAAAAGTACTTTGTTAAAATCGCTGGAAAAAATAGATCAAAGTACATTAAAAATGAAGTCAATGCTCTCAAAAAACTTAAAAAAATAGATTCTTTCTATAAAAATTATCTCATTACATCTCTATCAAAAAATAACAAAAACGCTATTGTACTAAAATATATACATGGATCAAACGTATTCGATTCTCTATTTGAAGGAAGTGAAAAAAATATAAAAACAGACAACGTAGTAGACCTTTATAAAAAACTTTTAAAAAAAATAAAAATGTTTCATGATAATAATTTAACACATGGTGATATTAAACTTCAAAACATGTTCTTTTGTTTTGATGATAAGAATGGAGATCCTCATATTCAATTTATTGATATGGAAAGTGTAAATGATTTTTCTCAATCAGAAGGAATATATAATAATATTATATCAAGAAAATATGATTTTCCATTCAAAATAAAAAGATCTAATATTATTTTTAAAGATAAAAATAACGCTTTTTTATTTTATAAATACTTGGATATTTACTCTATAACAATATCAATGTTTTATCTATACAGAAAAGACGTATATAATCTAATTAGTAAAAATAAAGATAAAGATAAATTATGGTATGTAGATGGAGATTCAAAGAGTCCTATCGATTTTGTGAATAAAACTAAAAATAGACTCGAAAGAGCGTTTCATTATGTCTTTTCTTTTTTACCTTTATTAAAAAACTCAGATAAAAAACAAGAAGTTCCAGATATAAACATCGATATAAATCGTATTCTAAAAATTGTATAATTATATAAATATAAAAATGATTTATATAATATAATAGCCCAAAACTATTAAACTTATAAGCATATAAGCATAAGATGTCGACGCCTTCCTATCTCAAACAATCTATCATCGAAAACGAACTAAAAGAAATGGACGATTTTACTTTCGTCCCTCCCAAGAACTTGCTTAAACAAACTTTCCCTGTGAAAGAGATTGATAATATTCAATTCGGAATTTATTCTCCTGATGAAATTATTAAACAATCTGTTTGTAAAATCGAAAGTTCTAAAATGAGTGGTGATGGTAGTGTTTATGACTTGAGAATGGGATCTATGGAACAAGACGAAGTATGTGTTTCTTGTGAAATGAAACCTCGTGAGTGTCCTGGTCATTTTGGGCACATTGAACTTAATACATATGTATTACATCCGATGTATATGAGATATATTACAAACTTTCTAAAATGCATTTGTTTCAAATGTTATAGAGTAGTTTTGTCTTCTGATCATTTAAAATTGGATGGAATTAGTTCAAAATTAGCAGGTGACACGAGATTTGAAAAATGCGTGGAAAGACTTGAGAAAGCAGATTCTTGTTATTATTGTGATAGTCCAAAACCAAAAATTACTTTTCAGCAAAAAACGAGCGATATTTCTATGAAATTTAAAGAAAAAAAAGTAAACCTTTCTGATCTTGATATTAAAAAAATATTTGATAATATCATTGAAGAAGATGTCAAGCTACTTGGTTTCAATCCGATTCATATGCATCCTAAAAACTTGGTATTATCGGTGTTGCCTGTTATTCCACCTCGAGCTCGACCTTATGTTATTACTGACAATGTTACATGTGATGACGATTTAACAATGCAGTACATTGAAATTGTAAAGGCAAATAAGAACTTATTGGATCCTGATATTTCTGATTCGAAAAAAGAGAAGTGTGTACAGACGTTAAAGTTTCGAATTAAGACTTTAATGAATAATTCTCAAGGAAAATCTAGATGCACTAGCGGGCGTCCTATTAAAGGCATCAAAGAACGTTTAAGTGGTAAAGATGGTTTAATTCGTTCTAACTTGATGGGAAAGCGTCGAAATCAGTCTGCTCGTTCAGTAATTAGTGCTGATCCTACAGTAAGAACAGATGAGCTAGTAGTTCCCGAGCATGTCGCATCCAATCTTACTGTTCCAGAGATTGTTGCTCCTTTCAATATCAAAGCCTTACAAAAGATCGTAAACGAAGGAAAAGCGAATATTGTAATTAATCCAGATGGAACAAAGATTACATTGAAATACGCAATGTATAAAAATGGAACACAGATTTTATGGAAAGATAAAGTAATCAGAGGAGACCGAGAAATCGACCCGTTTAAAGTTCCAACATTCGAACTAAAAGACGGAGACAAAATTAAACGAGGAGATGAAATTATCACAGATATTTCAGCTCCAAAGAAAAAAGATTTCAAGTTAGAAATCGGCCAAGTTGTCGAACGACAACTTAAAAATGGAGACGTTGTTTTATTCAACCGTCAACCCACTTTACACAGGGCCTCAATGATGGCTAAAAAAATTGTAATTCGTCCATGTAGGACATTTCGTTTTAACCTGGCTTCTACAAAGTCATTCAACGCAGATCAAAAACCGTCAGTCGAGGTCTGCAACAGTCGGCCTTAAAAGGGTGCTACCGGCTAGTTCTTATATTGCGACTTAAATTTATAACTATAATCATTTATATATTGATATATCTTAGGTTTAAGATCTGGTAATTTATCAGAATAGTTTTTTAATTTTATTTCTTGATATAAAATTCTCGATATTAAAATTTTTTTTGATTTTTTTAAATTTATACTTTTTGAAAGAGGCATTAAATTCATCCAAGAAAAGCATATTTTTACATCATCTTCGTCATTCATATCAAAACAATTAATTGGTAAAGAATGATCAATCTCCCAATATTTTCCATAATTTTCCCATTCCATTTCATCATCCCAATTGAATTCTATCCATTTCTTAATATTTTCTATATTTTCTCCTAAATAAAAAGATGAATTTTTTGTCTTGTTATTTTTAAGTTTTATGCATAATAATGTTTTAAGATTTCTTTTAAGTCTTTCTTCATTATTTTTCATTTTTTCAGAAGTATATTTTCGTATCTTTTTCTATATTACATTCTCCACATATTTTGGACATTTTATATTTATATATTTTATTAAGTCGCAATATAAGAGCAACATCTTCAAATTGCGGGAAGTTCCTTAGAGCCTTTTCTACCATCTTTATAATCGAAAGGTATAAAGAGAACACGGGTAATGACCGTCCACAATGGTAAAAACGAAAAGGATTGGATGATCCGCAGCCAAGACTCTAAAGATTTATTTTAGCACGATAAATTATAACGAGTAAGGTTCAGAGACTAAATGGAGATGGGGTTATCATTATAATATGATTTCCTTAAGATATAGTCCGTCCTCTTATGAAAATTTGAGGGTTAACGTTCGACGGAGATTTGATTCTATCTTGTCTCCAACAGTAGGACGCCTTTAAGGTTGCTCAATATACCTTATTGGAAAAACGTTGTAAATTGAGTCTAGATATAACCTGCTAGTGATATTTTTATATCGCGAAACTTTCAAATTGTTCTGGAACACCTTAAAGCTTAACATACTAACTCTTTATGGAAACATTAAGAGAACCAACGCGTAATGGCGTTAATAAATAAAAGTAAAAATTGTTAAGATTACTCGAAAGAGTAAATAGGTTACCAGCAGCGAAGTTCCCCTGTTTCGATATGACAAGAAACGAGGAAAACGTTCAGAGACTAAACGGAAGTTGCGATTCTATGAAGGACTAGTCATCCAGAGAATTGTTAAGATATAGTCCAATAGCTTCTTGAAAAAGAAGATGTTATCTATCTTGAAAATGTCTTTCCTAAGTCTTATTACGAGATAAGGAAAACGGGTAGTGATTGGAGATGAATGTGTTTTTGCCCCAAGAACTTGACGCGAGAGCGGAATTATTGAATTTATCAACTACTATGCATAATATTATGTCAAGTCAATCTACTAAAAATATCATTTGTATTACTCAAGACTCTCTCCTCGGTTCTTATCTTCTCACAAAAGACGACAAAGACCTAGGAAGAGACTTGTTTTTTGACATCTGTATGAAAGGAGATAATTGGTCGTCTACTTTTATTTTAGATAGAATTAAACACATTAGAAAAGTTATGAAAACATATAAAAAAGACTTTCCTATCTACTGTGGAAAATCTCTTTTCTCTATGATGTTCCCCAAAAATTTTAACTACACAAAAAAGAACGACGTCAGAAAAGACGAACCTATCGTAAAAATTGTAAAAGGTGTACTTATCGAAGGAGCCTTGGCTAAATCAAATCTTGGTCAAGCACATAATTCTATCATTCACGTACTTCATAAAGAATATGGAATGGAACAAGCCATCGATTTTATTAATAACTGTCAATTTATTTCTAATCAATATCTTATCCATAAAGGATTTTCTATTGGAATTAAAGATTGTGTAGCTGAAGACGATCTTCAACAAAAAACAGAAGATATTGCATATAAATGCTTCATCGAAGCAAAAACAACGGAAACAAACATCTCTCATGATCGAATCAGAGAATTAAAAATTACATCGATTCTTGATAAAGCCAGAGACATGTCCATGATTCTAGCAAAGGGAAAACTAAAACCAGACAATGCTTTCGTATCTACTGTAACATCAGGAAGTAAAGGTGAATATTTTAATATCACACAAATTACAAGCATGCTAGGACAACAAATGCATATGGGAAAAAGAATGCAAAAAACTCTAAATAGAGGAAAAAGAACACTCCCACATTATCCAAAAGAAAACCTAACCATAGAACAAGAATTTGAAAGTCAAGGTTTTATTAAACACTCTTTCTTACACGGCCTAAATCCCCAAGAATTTATCTGGCATGCTGTATCAGGAAGAGAAGGGTGCTCAAATACCAGTCTACAGACAGCAAACTCTGGTTATATTCAAAGAAAGATGGTTAAGGTCTTAGAAGATGTACAAGTTAAATACGATGGAACAGTAAGAAATACCAATAATTGGGTTGTTCAATGGTCTTACGGAGGAGATGGTTTCGATAGAGAAAAGTGTTCTTTCTTGAATAGTACAGGAAACGTATTTTTTAGTGATGTTTCTAGAATTGCAGAAAGACTGAATAACGATTTCGAATTAAAAGAAGAAGAATTATTAGAAGATTAAGAAGAACAAATATAAAAGTGAAATTATAAAGTTATATTATATAACCTTATAAATTATATAAACATATAAACATATAAACATGACAGCAAAAAGACTAACTGAAAAATCTCAAAATAATAGACTTAAATCAAAAAGTGAATAAAATTGATTTATATTTTAACTTTAATAAAAATATAAAGTTGTTAAAAAATGGATCGGGGAGTTCGTATTAATTTGTTTCCATATGCATCAAAAAATGCTATTGGAAATGTCATTAGAATTGATAACCAAATTATTGCGGAATATGAAAATGGATCGAAACTTATTTCTCCAATCAAGTGTTTTCCAAGTGTTTTTATTGAACAAATACCAAGTATTACATGGGGGTCAAGAAAGCTCGATAATTCTAAAATGATGGAATTTTATTTTTCAAATAAAAAACTAAAAGATTTTTTATAAAATTTCAATCATAAAAATAATATATTTTTAACTTATTTAGTTAAAAATAAGTTTATTAATGGAGATGTAATTCAAGTAAAATTTGATGCATAGTGATATATTGGAAACATATTTTTATGAGAATAATTCACCTAAACTATGCATTTCTACTGTGCCTAAACATAAACAAGACGATAGAGTATGGTTTTCTACATTTACACCCTTGAAGATTTAAAATGCCGATTTTACTCAACAAAAAAATATTCAAGGTTTGCCCGTCGCAGAGCGTGTAAATTATGATTTTGTCAAGGCGACAACCTTAACTGATTTTTGGCTTTCTTTTGAACGACTTTCTTAACTTTCTCTTTTTCAGTTTTTTCTACTTTGATGTTCTCATCCTTCTTTTCCCTACATAAATATTTTGGTCGTTCTAATCCATTAATTGCATTTTTAGCAATTCTATATATATTTGTGGTACTATTAACATCTCTATTCCATACACTTGAACACTTTTTACAAGTTAAAAGCCTATAACAATTGTAATTTTAAGTAATAATAATGATGATGCACATATTTTTATGAATAAATTAAAAAGATATTAAAGTAATTCAAAAATATATTTCTTTGTTCTAATATCTTCTTTACCATCTTGTTTTATTCTATAATCATAATTTTTACAAATATATTTTATAAAATTTTAGAAATGTAAAAAAAATTTAGAAGTAGGCATCTAAAAAAAATCCACACACACATTAAGAAAATCCTAAT
>Ga0194123_10004742_pt1 | contig 15138 bp, 10 predicted proteins | sample TA2MahsurfametaG_5_FD_155479 | JGI IMG/M metagenome (GOLD analysis project Ga0194123, IMG submission 155479) | Freshwater microbial communities from Lake Tanganyika, Tanzania - TA2015023 Mahale A surface | ecosystem: Environmental > Aquatic > Freshwater > Lake | place: Tanzania: Lake Tanganyika... | reverse complement strand
TGGACACAACCCTTGGCTATTCTTGGTCCTTTGGGGATGGGAATACTTCTACAGCGGTTTCGCCAACTCATTATTACGCATCGGGTGGAATGTACACCGTTCGATTAATCGTGCGTCGTATTGGGGCGACCGCCTCTACTTCTTGTTCGGATACCGAATCAAGGGTAGTCTCCGTGCCTGTTCCACCCCGTCCGCCGGTTGGTAATCCTTGGAGCATTCCTTGCAATCCACGTTTTGGGGCTCGTATCGATACAACCCTCACGGTTGGGTTCCGCTCGGTGCTGCAAGACACCAATGTTACCTATGCTTGGAATTTTGGCGATGGATCAACCACTGTAGGTCGCAACCCATCCCATACCTATGCATCTGCTGGTCAATACGTAGTGGTGCTCGCGGTTTCCAGGGTAGGCGCCTCCGCGTCCCAATCCTGTACCGATACCGCTTGGTTGAGAATTTCGGTTCCCGGTCATCGCAGACCGCGAGTCATCACCAACCCAACCCCGGTTCCACCGCCTGCTCCCTGTGCATCAACCTACCTGGTAGTTCCTGATACCGCGCCATTGGGCTATGTTTTTGTGGCCAGACCGGTGTCGAACCGCAGAACCTACTCGTGGACTTTCGGTGATGGAAGCACCGGAACGGGTCCTGTTGTCCGTCATACCTACGGTTCTGCAGGCTCTTTTGTGGTATGCCTCACCGTGACGGATTCTGCCAGCAATTGCACCTTCAATCGTTGCGACACGCTGATTGCATCCTCACTACGCAGCACCAGCGGTGGTGGCCTTGCTCCTCGGACGGGCTCATCCAATGCAAGCAGCCTTTCCATGGATGTCAAGCTTAGCCTTCATCCAAATCCGGTCCGTGATGCCTTGAATCTAACTTTCAAAGGGGGTAACGGTCAAGCCATCGTTCGCGTTATGGATTTAACCGGCCGTGTGGTCCTTAGCCAAACTTATCGCCTGGGTCAGGGTATCCAACAAGAGGCGCTCTCTGTGGGCGATCTCCCATTGGGCACCTATATGCTCACCTTGGATCGGGACGGTAAGCGTGAATACTCGCGCTTCGTCAAAAATTAAAGGGTAATTAGCGCAGCCCATGGCTGTGCAATAGTCCTGCCTAAGGAAAAAGGCCGACCTGCGAGGGTCGGCCTTTTTTGTGGTCTCGGCAGGAATCGAACCTGCATCTTAGGCTCCGGAAACCCACATACTATCCGTTGTACTACGAGACCCAAGCTCCGCAAAGTACAAAGCCGACCCAATTAGGTCGGCTTATGGGTTGTAGCGGGGGCCGGACTCGAACCAGCGACCTTCGGGTTATGAGCCCGACGAGCTACCAACTGCTCTACCCCGCAATTAGGATAGCAAAGGTATTTACAAATGCCCGTTGTTTCATTCGATTAATGTTTTTTTTGTACTTTACAAGGTCCTGTTGTGATTTGATGAACGCAAGGCCATCCCTTGAACGATATTTGCGCCCATGACTCCGACGACCTCTGATTTTAAACCGGGTCCTGAATTCAAGGCAGGCTTTATTAACTTGTTGGGCAAGCCAAACGCGGGCAAGTCTTCTTTGTTGAATGCTTTGGTTGGCGAACCGCTTTCCATCGTCACACCCAAAGCACAAACGACGAGGTCACGTTGTTTGGGAATGCTGCAAAGTGAAACTTACCAATTAATTATAGGTGATACTCCGGGGTACCTGGAAGCCAGGTACGCCTTGCAAAGGTTAATGTCGCGCAGCATTGATCTTGCTCTTGAAGATGCCGATGCCTTGGTTTGGGTCGCCGATATGCGGGACGACCCTGATCAAGAATTATTTCTTCCAACTTTGTTACCCACATCTTTGCCCCTAATCCTCTTGCTCAACCAAGCAGATCTTCTGGACAAGGAGGGAAGGCAAACGCAGAAGGAGCGTTGGACGAATCGTTTTCAGGATTTGCCTTGCGTAGAAGTTTCCTGTGTTACCAAAGAAGGTGTGGACGCGGTCAGGGCTTGGATGCTTGATGTGTTACCTGTTCATCCCCCGTACTTTGATCCTGATCAACTTACCGACCTCACCGACAGGTTAATGGCCTCCGAATGGGTCAGGGAGCAAATATTCCTGCATTACCATCAGGAAATACCCTATGCATGCCATGTGGTTACAGAATCCTTCAAGGAAGAAGCGAAGATTATCCGCATTGAAGCCACGATTTATGTGGAACGAGATACCCAAAAAGGAATTGTCATCGGCAATAAAGGTTCTGCTTTGAAGGTAGTGGGTACCAAGGCAAGGCAGCAAATGGAGAATTTCTGGGGGAGACCTGTGTATTTAGGACTGCACGTGAAGGTTCGCAACGATTGGAGGGATGATCCCCGAATGTTGAAGTATTTCGGATATACCTCGGACTAAAATTGAAATCAATTATTCTATGAGTCGAATTGTAGCCATCGTTGGCAGACCCAATGTGGGTAAATCTACCCTTTTTAATCGCTTGACCGGTTCCCGCAAAGCTATTGTTGACGACGTTGCCGGGGTGACCAGAGATCGGCATGGCGCCAAGGTGGAATGGAATGGCCAAGAATTTACGGTGATCGATACTGGTGGTTTTGTAGAGGGCTCGGATGATGCGATGGAGCAATCCATTAACCGGCAGGTCAAGGCCGCCATGGAACAGTCCGATTTGCTCTTGATGATGGTGGATGTACAAACCGGCATCACCGATTTGGATGCCGAATTAGCAGATCAATTGCGAAGGTCCAAGCGTCCGGTGCTTTTGGTTGTGAACAAAGTCGATCATGGAGAGCGGTTGCCCTCAGCGGCTGAATTCTATGCCTTGGGTTTGGGAGAGATTTTTTGTGTGTCATCCCAAACAGGCTCGGGAACGGGCGATTTGTTGGATGAGGTGCTGAGCAGACTCCCCGAGGCCAAGGGGGAGGATGAGCAACCTGAAATACCACGGATGGCTTTGGTGGGCCGACCCAATGTGGGGAAATCAACCTTATTGAATGCCCTGATGGGGGAGGAACGTAGCATTGTTTCCGAGGTAGCAGGCACCACTAGAGACGTGGTGCACTCGGAGCTCCGGGCTTTTGGCCATCACTTTTTGATGATGGATACCGCAGGACTACGTCGCAAGGCCAAGGTCGAAGAAGATATTGAGTTTTACTCGGTGATGCGAACGCTGCGCACGATCGAAGACTGCGATGTGGTGGTCTTGTTAATTGATGCCCGAGAAGGGCTGCAATCCCAGGACTTGAATATTTTTCATCTTGCCCAAAAGCATCAGAAAGGCATCATTTTGGCCGTGAACAAATGGGATTTGGTCGAAAAGGACCACAAAACCATGGAAAATTATCGAAAAGACTTGTTGCAGAAAACAGCGCCTTTTACCGATTTACCGGTCCTTTTCATTTCAGCCTTGGAGAAACAGCGCCTCATCAAGTTGCTCGAAGAGATGGCTGCTGTGGCCATCAGGCGCTCTACCAAAGTATCCACCGCACCCCTCAATGAATACCTTCAAGGGGTGATCGAGGCCTATCCGCCGCCGGCTTACAAAGGCAAATACATACGGATTAAGTACATCACCCAGCTCAAAACGTTGACCCCCACCTTTGTTTTCTTCTGCAATTTGCCTCAGTACATTCGAGATCCTTACAAACGCTACTTGGAAGGAAAAATTCGCGCCCAATATGACTTTTCGGGGGTTCCCATGCAGCTTTATTTCCGGCAAAAGTGATCTCTGAGTGTATAAATTAATATACACTTTATTCTAAATGAGTTCCGAATAAGGCCTTCAATTATGAAAAAAGATCGAATTTTGCTTTTTTCGAAAAATTATTCAAAAAAAATAGACAAATTGTTTGGAGTATGCCTTTCTCTTGTCTTACCTTTGGGTCACAATCTAAACCCACAAACCATGAACAAATTTCTTGCTATGTTGATGATGAGCGCTACCCTTTTTGTAGTTGCTTGTAACAACGCCACCGAAGAGGCTCCTGCTGAAGAGGCCACTACAGAAGAAATGCAGGTTGAAGAAGCTGCTACTGCTGCTGACACTGCTGCTGCTGCTGACACCGCTGCTAAACCTGCTCAGTAATTCAACAGCCATTGATTTGAAGCCACCCCCAGGGGTGGCTTTTTTTATGCTTATTATTCAGGTTTATTGAACAGCCCTCCAAACGACTGGATCGTTTGAGGCCATGAGCTGTTGATACAAGGCATTCCCAAAAATTACCCGGGCAACCATGGCTTTGAACATGGCGTGAATTTGGGATTTTTCGTTCGAATTCAAGTTTGCAATAGACAATCCAAGGCCCTTGCTTTTCTGAAATAGTGCGGCCCCTTCTAGGCCTTCCCAAATATCGGCTTTCTTGAATCCGTCTTGTCCGCTTTCTTTTAAGCGTTGAGCAGATGCTGATTCGGCATATTCCATGGCAATATCGTAAAGGACTCCTGATCCAACCAGGGATTTCATGGGTTCGGACCATTTTTGGTAGGCGGGTTCTACGACAATTTGGGGTTCAATACCACCAAGGTATTTATCATGGTCGGTGGTATCTCCAGAATTCTCCGCATCGGTTCCATAGGGTCTTTGTATACATCGACCGTTGGGAGTGTAGTAGCGGGCAACGGTCAGCCTAACCGCCGATCCGTCAGGGTATTCAAATTGTTGTTGGACCAAGGCTTTACCAAAGGAGCGCTCGCCAATGACCGTGGCTCTCCCATGATCCATCAGCGCACCGGTAAGAATTTCACTGGCCGAGGCAGAGCCTGCATCGATAAGAACAACCAAAGGACCCTCCTCATAGAGGCCGGTTTCCTTGGTAAAATAATTTTGACGCTTTTGCCTAAAGCCCTGGGTATAGGTGATCAGAAGATCATCTTTCAGGAATTCGTCGGCCAAGGCTACCGCAGATTCTAAATATCCCCCGGGATTGCCTCGCAAATCCAAAATGAGTTTTTGGATGGGTGCTTGTTTGCGCAGTCTTTGGAATTCTGATCGAAATTCTTGGTGGGTATTTTCACCAAATTTGTTGATGCGAATATGAGCGAACCCTGGAGCAGGCCACCACGCTAATTCCACCGATCGAATGGAAATTTTGTCTCGGATGACTTTGATGTCAAGGGTTTGCTGGCGGGAGGGCCTGTAAATACCCAGGAGGACTTTGGTACCGCGTTTACCTCGAAGTTTTTGAAGGACCCATTCATTATCCAGGCCCGTTGAGGGTACCTCTATACCGTCTACGGTAACAATTCGATCACCAGGCAGGATGCCCTGCAATTCGCTGGGTCCGCCAGGCAGCGCTGATACCACCCGGATGCTGTCGTTAATCAGGTTAAATTCCACCCCTATCCCATCGAAATTTCCTTCAAGGACTTCGTCTGCAGCCTGTTTTTCAATGGGCGGTAGGTAAGAAGAAAAAGGGTCAAGACTTGACAAAAATGGCTGTATGGAGGCATTGACCAAGGAATCTGTAGGTAAGGAATCCACATAGCGGGTATTCACCAAATGCCTTATCCAATCCATTTTGGCACTCGATGCCGACAGGTCTTTGCGTTGATTTTGCAGGAATATTCCTAACCAAAGCCCCAGGGCCAAGGCGGTTCCGTACCCCAGGATGGTCCTTGTCATGCGGTTGGACATGGGTGTTGTTTGAGGGTCATTGAAGATCGAAGAAGGAGAAACGTGAGCAAATCAAAGGTATTGTTGAATTGAGTACTTCTTGCTGCAAGGTTGGTACTGTACCTTTGACCAAGAAAATCAGTATGGCTGAATTTGTGTCCGTTACAGAATCCGATTCCTTGCATCGTCATTTGGAACAAATGAGCATGGAAGAGATTCTTCGCCGCATGAACCAAGAAGATCAAACGGTTCCCCTTGCAGTAGAAAAAGCCATTCCTGAAATTTTGAAATTGTCTTCCAGGGTATTGCTTGGCTTGCAGGATGGCGGGCGTTTGTTTTATTTGGGGGCAGGGACCAGCGGACGATTGGGAGTGGTGGATGCTTCCGAATGTCCGCCAACCTTTGGGGTGGAAGAAGGCAAGGTGATTGCCTTGATTGCAGGTGGTGATGGGGCCATTCGCAAGGCTGTCGAAAATGCAGAGGATGATCAAGAAGCAGGCTGGCAAGCCTTGGCAGCCTACGATTTGTCTGCTTCGGACATCGTGGTAGGTTTGGCCGCATCGGGCCGAACACCGTATGTTCTGGGAGCATTGCGCGCTTGCCGTGAAAGAGGCATCCCAACGGGATGTGTTACATGCAATCCCAATTCGCCGATTTTGCCGCTGAGTGATTATCCCGTCTTGGTTACGGTGGGTCCTGAATTTCTGACCGGATCTACGCGCCTCAAAAGCGGGACCGCACAGAAGCTGGTGCTGAACATGCTCACCACTTCGGTCATGATTGGCTTGGGTTTGGTGGAAGACAATAAAATGACCCATCTTCGTCCAACCAATGCCAAATTGCATGATCGTGCCTTACGAATCTTGATGGAAATTCATGAAATCCCCAAGGAAATTGCCGAGCGTTACCTTGATCAACATAAGAAGGTTCATTTGGCCGCAAAGGCCTTGACGAGGGACGGTTATTCCCCTAAGGTCCATTAGATTTCGGTCATGCATGATTTGGAGCCCTACGGTCGATGGCTTTACCTCTATGACCAAAGCCAAGATCGATTATCCAATTTCTATGGGCAAGAGACCCCAGAAATGGGTTACCATTTGCTCTATGATCATGTAATTCACCCGGATTGGAGGAGTATGGGATCGGATACCCTCTATTTCAAAATTTTATTCGTGGACGAGTCCCTCGGATTTTCAGTCATTGAATTGATTGGCGAGTGGAATGATTTGATTGGTAACGATATCATGTGGCTGAAACGCGAATTGATTGATCCGCTATTGGCGCGGGGCATTGATAAGTACATTCTCATGGGCGAAAATGTGTTGAATTACCATGGCGATGAAGATTCGTATTACCAAGAGTGGGCTGAAGAAAGCGCAGAGGGGTGGGTGATTGGTATGGGTTTTCGAGAACATATTCTTGATGAGTGGGCAAGGTTAGGATTTTCCAGGTATTTTCTTTTTGGAGAGGATTGGAACGATCCCATGTGGCGAACTCGACATCCATTGCAATTGTATTGGGCGGTTTCCGCACGGCTTTTCCCCGGTCTTGATTGCCCAACCCATATTCCGCAATTACGATAATCCCCCTGCATGGCCAGACCCAGATTCAATTCCAATCATCAAACCGAGGCACCGGCTCGAATGTCGAGAATTCGCAGCGAACAGATTCGTCAGGCGCATTGGTTATGGCCCTTTTTGGGCCCTTATCGAAGGGATATCTTCCTGGGAGCGATGTTGCTGGTCCTGGGCACGGGTTTGTCTTTGAGCATTCCTTGGCTTATGGGCCAAATGATTGATCATGCCATGGGCGGATCAGGATCCGGAGAGGCTTTGGGTCAAATTGCGATGGTTTTGGGGGCAATTCTCGCCGTTCAAGCCGGGATATCTTTTGTGCGCATTCGCTTGGTCATTACCATGGCCGAAAAGGTTTTGGCTGATGTAAGGGATCATACTTTCCGTCATTTGGTGCAAATGCCCATGCTATTTTACATGAGGCACAGGGTTGGTGAGTTGCAAAGTCGGTTGAGCGCTGATTTGTCTCAAATTCAAGATACGGTGTCTTCCACTTTGATGGAATGGTTGCGCCAAATTTTGGTTTTGATTGGTGGGCTGTTGATGCTGCTTTGGATATCCTGGAAATTGACTTTGTTTTTGTTGGCTATTTTGCCATTGTTAATATTGATTGCTGTGGTGTTTGGAAGGAAAATTCGACGTCTGGCCGGCAACGCTCAAGATGAATTGGCGAAGGCTCAAGTGGTGGTGGAAGAGACCCTGCAGAATATTTCGATGGTGAAAGTCTACACCGGTGAATCGTTGCAGGGCGATCAATACCGAAGAGGATTATCCGCCACGGTGGACCAGGTGATCAAAGCGGCCCAATATCGGGGGGCCTTTGCTGCATTTATTGTGTTTGGTTTATTTGGTTCTGTAGTTCTTGTGTTATGGTATGGGGCTTCGTTGGTTCAAGCGGGCGGGATGAGTGTTGGAGCATTAAGTGGTTTTGTTTTGTATTCTACCTTTGTAGGAGGCGCAATGGGGAGTTTTGCGGAGCTTTATGGGCAGGTCCAAAAGGCCTTGGGAGCCACCGAGAGGGTGCATGACTTGCTTCAAGAGCCAAGCGAAGGGGTGTGGTGGGAAGGGAAAACGCCTTTTCAATGGCCTCAGGGTGGGGCAACGCTGCAATTGCAGGATTTGTCCTTCGCCTATCCAACCCGACCGGAGGTGCAGGTTTTGTCTAAGGTTAACTTGAGCTTGAAAGCTGGGGAAAGGTTGGCTGTCATTGGCCCCAGCGGTGCTGGTAAATCGACTTTGGTGAGTTTGTTGTTGGGATTTTATGCCCCGGGACAAGGGGCTATACGGATCCATGGCCATGATTTACGGAGCCTTTGTTTAAGCGATTACCGCCAAGGGATCGCCGTAGTGCCCCAGGATTTGATGCTCTTTGGAGGTAGTATCGCTGAGAATATTGCCTACGGCAGTCCCCATACAACCCTTGCTCAAATTCGGGAGGCGGCATCCCAGGCCCATGCTTTGGATTTCATTGAGCGTTTTCCTGCGGGATTTGATACCGTGGTCGGCGAGCGTGGTATTCAGTTGAGCGGAGGGCAGAGGCAACGAGTGGCCATTGCAAGAGCTATTCTCCGCAATCCCTCCCTGCTGTTGTTGGACGAAGCGACTTCAGCGCTAGACACCGATTCTGAAAAAGCAGTTCAACTGGGCCTGGACAGTCTGATGAAGGGGCGAACCACGGTTGTTGTGGCGCATCGATTAAGCACGGTTCGGGATGCTGATCAAATTATGTTCCTAGACAGGGGGGTGGTGCAAGAATTTGGTACACCTGCGCAATTGATGGCCGTGAACGGGGGCAGGTACAGCACATGGCTGGAGGACCAAGGGCGTGTTCATGGACAGGGGTAACAGCAACTTCCACATCATGAGATTATATGGATAGGACCCTAAGATTGTATGGAACGGGATCGCCCCAGAATTTCTTGATTTTTTATGCCCAAAACCCGTGATTTTGGGGCTTGGGGTTTAATTTTGCGCAGTGGAAAATCGTTTTTGCTTTATCCTTCCAGACCTAAACTTTCCCTCATGATATTGAGCCGCTTACTTACCGTTTTGGGCCGCGGCGCCTTGAGCATCTTTCTCCTTCGGTTCTTTTTTGCACCACAAGTGGTGGTGGCTCAACCCAATGGGGCGGAACTATTCGCCAACAATTGCGCCTCTTGCCACAAAATCCATGAAGATTTGGTCGGCCCGGCACTCAAGGGTGTCGAACAGCGCAGGGATCAGGCTTGGCTCCTCAAATGGATACGCAATTCCCAGGCGGTAATTGCTTCCGGGGATCCTTATGCGGTGAAATTGTACGAGAAATGGAATAAATCGGCCATGACCGCCTTTGATTGGTCCGATGAGGAGATCATTGCCGTTTTGGCCTACATCAAAGAAGAGGGAGCCAAAGCACCTGTGGCCGCGGCGAGTCCTGCTGACGGAGGGGGTGCGGGATCGGATGGAAATGGCGGCGGCGGTTCCGGTGAATTCACTAGTCTTACCTTATGGGTTGTTCTTTTTGCGGCGGGTATCATTATTTTGTTATTGAGCCTATTGCAGCGGCAATACCGTCTTTTGTATGAGGAACGCTTAGCGACGGGGCGTATCCCTCAAAGTGAACTACGACAATTCGGTTGGACTCTGCGCCCAAAGCCTTTGCATTTGGTGGGTGGTGGCCTCACCTTGATATTGGTTTCAGGAGTAGGTTGGGGTGTGGATATGGCTTCCAATATTGGAATTCAGCAGGGGTATCAACCGACCCAGCCTATAGCCTTTTCTCACGAACTGCACGCAGGTGCTCACGAAATTGCCTGTACCTATTGCCATACCGGCGCAGAGCGTGGGAAATCAGCCACCATTCCTTCGGTGAATGTTTGCATGAACTGCCATAACCAAATCAAGAAGGAATCTCCTGAAATCAAGAAGATTCTAACCGCTTACGAAACCAATACCCCCATAGAATGGGTTAGGATTCATAATCTCCCTGATTTTGGGTATTTTAATCACTACCAACATTACAAAGTGGCAGGCATTCAGTGCCAGAAATGCCATGGACCTATCGAGAAAATGGCTGAAGTGTATCAGCATAGCCAATTGACCATGGGTTGGTGTATTAATTGTCATCGTGAGACCAAAGTCAATTTGGATAACGGGTACTACCAACAAGTTCATGGAAATTCTGAGGCCTTCAAGCAAGCTGTGGCCGACAAAGGCTTGACCATTGCCAACCTCGGAGGTTTGGATTGTGCCAAATGTCATTATTAACCGTTGCCGAAAATTATCCCTCTAAATTCACTGCACGTGGAAAAGAAATACTGGAGAAGCCTGGACGAACTTCAACAAACAGACGCCTTTGTTCAGGAGAGTTCACGGGAATTTGCCCAAGAGCTACCCATCGAATCCCTATGGTCTGATGGTGCAGGTGTTCAAAGCAATCGCCGTGATTTTTTGAAATATTGCGGGTTTGGGTTGTCCGCAGCGGCTTTGGCGGCTTGCAACAAAACCCCCGTAAAGAAGGCCATCCCTTTTGTGATGCATCCGGAGGAGATTTCTCCTTCTTTGCCCAATTGGTATGCCAGCACTTACTTTGATGGCCATGATTATGCTTCGGTCTTGGTCAAAACCCGTGAAGGTCGTCCGATTAAATTGGAAGGCAACAAACTTTCTTCGTTGAATCAAGGTGCCCTTAATGCCCGGGTTCAAGCCTCTGTTTTGGGGGTTTACGACGAAGAAAGAATCCAAGAACCTGAAATCGAAGGTCAGAAGGCGAGTTGGGAGGAATGGCTGGGCGAGGTGGTGCAGGATTTGTCCGGCGCATCTGCAGGCTCTGTGCTGCTCCTTACCCCTTCGGTGGTTTCTCCATTGACCAAATTGTTGTTGCAACAGCTGATTACACGGTACCCTGCTATCAAGCATGTAGTGATGGATCATCAATCGGTTTCCGGAATTCTGGAAGCCAACGAGGCTTCGTTTGGGTTGGCGGCCATTCCGTCCTTGCGTTTCGACAAGGCCAAAGTCATTCTCGGTATCGGTGCTGATTTCTTGGGCAATTGGGTATCACCTACCGAATTCACCCGTCAATGGTCTTCAGGTCGTCGTCCATCCAAAGAAAGCCCGGTCATGTCCCGGCATATACAGTTTGAGACCATCCTTAGCCTAACAGGGTCCAATGCTGATGCCCGCTATACCTACCGTGCTTCTCAAGAGGCCTTGGTCGTTGCCAATCTCTACAATGCAGTGGCCAAGATTGCAGGCAGGAATCCATTGGATGCGCCCGCCTTGGAATTGGCAGGCAATGCAATTGCCCAGACAGCCCAAGAATTATGGGCAGCCCGCGGTGCATCCCTGGTGGTATGCGGTTCCAATGTTCCGGAAGTTCAATTGTTAGTGAACGGCATTAACGATATGTTAGGGAATTATGGTTCTACCTTGGATTGGTCCTCACCATGGCAGGTCCTTCAAGGTAGAGATTCTCAAGTTTCTCAGGCCCTAAGTGATTTGCAATCGGGTCAATACAAGGCCGTTATTATCAATCAAGTTAATCCGGTCTATGCCTCTGCGCAGGGTTCATTCTGGGCCAAGGCCCTTAAAGGTGTTCGTTGTTACGGATTTACTTTAAGGCGTAACGAAAGTATGGCTCTTTGCAGAGCATTGGCGCCTGCCTCCCACGTCTTGGAATCTTGGGGTGATGCCGAACCACGTCAAGGTCATTTTTCTTTGATGCAGCCCGCGATTGCTCCCTTGTTTAATTCCCGTTCATGGGATGAAGTCATGTTGGGTTTGTTGGGTCGTCAAGAAAAAGTATACGATGTTTTAAGGAATTCTTGGATTGCCAGAGCTGCTGGTTTGGGCGTTGCGTCGGATTTCTCCGCTTTTTGGCGCAAAATCCTGCACGACGGTGTTTTACAAAAGCAAGGGTCTTCGCAAGTCACCTTCAAAGGCTTTGATTCATCGGCCATTACCAATTCACTGAAAGTGTCTAAACTATTGGAAACATCCTCCAAAGGCTTGAATTTGGTGGTGTATTCTAAATTGGGAATGGGGGATGGTCGTTTGGCTCATATCCCATGGTTGCAAGAAATGCCTGACCCCATTACCAAGGCATGTTGGGATAATTACCTCATGGTCTCCATGGTAACCGCACAGTCCAAAGGCCTCAAGGATGGCGACATGGTTCGAATCAAAGCTGATGGTGCTGAACAGGAAATTCCAGTATTAGTTCAACCGGGGCTCTTTGCCGATACCTGTGCCATTGCGATGGGTTATGGTCAACAATTTGCGGGGAAAGCAGGGACGGGTGTCGGGGTGAATGCCGCACCTTGGATTCGTTCAAGCGGTTTTGTGAATATTCAATCCTTAGAGAAAACCGGAGAAACATACCAAATAGCCCAAACTCAAACCCATCATACCATCGAAGGACGTCTCCACGTGAAGGAAACCACCTTGACAGAATATGCGGCTAATCCGGCCTCGGGGAACGTGAGACCCTATGTTTCGGTACGTCAAGATGATGGATCTACCAAGAAGGTCTATCCAGGGGTATCCCGCGATGCCATAACCTTGTGGCAGAAACGTGATTACGAAGGTCATCATTGGGCCATGGCTATCGACCTCAATGCATGCACCGGTTGCGGTTCCTGTGTGGTGAGTTGCCAAGTCGAAAACAATGTTCCCGTTGTCGGCAAACAAGAGGTCTTGAATCGTCGCGAAATGCATTGGATTCGTATTGACCGTTATTATAATTTTGATAATCAAGGCGAGGGGACAACCACTAGGCGTATTAACCAAGAAAACGAATACGCAGGCATTGATAAGCCTGATCAAGTTTCGGTGCTGTTTCAGCCCATTATGTGTCACCAGTGCGATAACGCACCTTGCGAATCGGTCTGCCCAGTCTTGGCTACAGTCCACAGTTCCGAAGGATTGAACCAAATGGTTTATAACCGTTGTGTTGGAACTCGTTATTGTGCCAACAATTGTCCGTACAAAGTCCGCCGCTTCAATTGGTTTTCGTATATCGATAACCCACAGTTTTACAACAACCCTGCCCAAACTGATTTGGGTCGCATGGTGCTGAACCCGGATGTGACGGTGCGCGCGCGCGGTGTGATGGAGAAATGCACCTTTTGCGTACAACGCATTCAGGCCGGCAAATTGGACGGAAAGCGCAAAGGCATGCGTCCGGTTGATGGAAGCATACAAACCGCCTGTCAGGAGTCTTGCCCAGCGGGGGCTATTGTTTTTGGGGACCTCAACGATCCTCAAAGCGAGGTCTCCCGTCTTTTCCTCAACGAAAGGACTTACGGTGTGGTCGAGGAACTCAACGTGCTTCCTTCGGTCAATTTCTTAACCAAAGTTCGTAACACTACTCCTGTTCAGGCTTAACATAATTGGTTTAACCAGAAACCCATGTTCGAATCTCCTACACGAAGACCTCTGATTACCGGGAAAACTTCTTATTCCCAAATCACCGAGGACATTATCAAGCCCATCGAGGCCAAGCCTACCAAATGGTGGTACTTGGGATTCACTGTATCGCTCGCCGCCCTCGGCCTCTGGTTACTCTCGGTTACGTATTTACTCTTCACCGGGGTAGGGGTATGGGGTCTGAACAAAACCGTGGACTGGGGTTGGGATATCACCAATTTCGTTTGGTGGGTTGGGATTGGTCACGCCGGCACCCTGATCTCGGCCGTTCTTCTTTTGTTCCGCCAAAAGTGGCGGACCGCGGTAAACCGTTCTGCCGAAGCGATGACCATTTTTGCGGTCATTTGTGCGGGTTCGTATCCTTTGTTACACGCAGGTCGCCCATGGTTGATTTATTGGGTTTTTCCTCTCCCCAATACCTACGGCTCGTTATGGTCCAACTTTAATTCCCCTCTTCTTTGGGACGTATTTGCGATTTCAACCTATCTCACGGTATCCTTGGTTTTTTGGTATGTGGGCTTAATTCCAGATTTGGCGACTATTCGCGATCGTGCGGTGGGGCTCCGCAAGAAGATCTATGGGTTGATGAGTTTTGGCTGGAACGGTTCGGCCAAAGGATGGCAGCGTTTTGAAAGTGTTTCTTTGATTTTGGCTGGACTTTCGACCCCGTTGGTTCTTTCGGTCCACACCATTGTATCCTTTGACTTTGCGACCTCGGTCATTCCTGGATGGCATACCACCATATTCCCTCCCTACTTTGTTGCAGGTGCGGTCTTCTCCGGTTTTGCCATGGTTCAGACCCTCTTGATTATTATGCGCAAATCGATGCGCTTGGAGCAGTACATCACCTTGAATCATATCGACGTGATGAACAAAATCATTTTGGTTACCGGTTCCATCGTAGGATCAGCCTATATCACTGAATTTTTCATCGCTTGGTATTCGGCGGTGCCTTACGAGCAATATGCTTTTGTGAATCGAGCCTTCGGGCCTTATTGGTGGGCCTATTGGACCATGATGACTTGCAATGTGATCACCCCTCAACTGTTTTGGTCGCGCAAACTGCGTCGCTCCTTGACGGCATCCTTCATCATTTCAATCTTCGTGAATATCGGAATGTGGTTTGAGCGATTTGTGATCATTGTTACATCCCTACATAGGGATTACCTTCCGTCCTCTTGGTTAATGTATTCCCCAAGTTGGGTCGAAATATGTATGTACATCGGCTCTTTGGGCCTCTTTTTCACGTTGTTTTTCTTGTTTGCCAAGTTCTTGCCGGTGATTGCAGTGGCCGAGGTGAAGTCTATCTACAAAACATCCTCCGAAGAGGAGATTGCCAAAACTGCGGCCAAAGAAGGAATTAATCTTCAAGAGGCCCATGCCCATACCAACGGAGCTCACTAATTCGTCTAACGATATCAACTTATCCTGTCAACGTTTTTTATGACCAAGAAATATATTCTGGGCTTGTTTCGAGACGAAGAGCCCTTGCTTCATGCGGTTCACGAACTCCGCAAAGAAGGCAATACCATTCACGAGGTGTACACCCCA
>Ga0194123_10004727_pt1 | contig 15170 bp, 15 predicted proteins | sample TA2MahsurfametaG_5_FD_155479 | JGI IMG/M metagenome (GOLD analysis project Ga0194123, IMG submission 155479) | Freshwater microbial communities from Lake Tanganyika, Tanzania - TA2015023 Mahale A surface | ecosystem: Environmental > Aquatic > Freshwater > Lake | place: Tanzania: Lake Tanganyika... | reverse complement strand
AAGGCTCCTTTAAGGACCGGTCGGCGGTCGGCGGCGGCCGTTTCGCTCGGAATGGCGCGAGCCCGTTCCCCGAAGGGAGTGTTTGTAACGACCCACCGAATTTCTGCTCAGGTGCTATGTTGAGAAGGAGACATACCCATGAGCGACGTGATGGAAGAAGAGATCAAGCGCTGGACGGCGCGACGGAGGAGCATCTTGTAGAGGAACTCGCCGGAATATTCTGGCGGAAGCGCCGATTACGTCTCGCAGAGGGAGCTGTTTTCCGCCGCGGGCTGGCCGGAACAATCGCTCCCACCCGGGGAACCGTTAAGGCCGCGTTGGCGCATTTGGACGTGAGCCAGGGGACGGAAGGGCCCCTCGACGCCATTCAGGCGACCGCGGTTGAGACTGAGGACGAACTTCGTGACCTATCCGACGATGAAGCGATGACGCGGCGTGCGCTTGCTCTGCTCGAATCTGGGCGGAAGGACCGATACAAGGTGGCGCTTCAAGCGGTTCGTGAGGACACCCGGGAATGGTGGGAGGAGTGTCTGGACCGGGATTCAGACGAACTGGACGAAGATGAGGAGATCCCCGCCGCAGATGCGGATGGGCTCCGCGGATTCCTGGAGACGAAAATCCTTCCCTGGTACGAAACCCGGAGGAAAGAACTTCTGAACCGCCCCTTGATCAGGGACCAGGCATTTGGAGAAGCGCTGGAGCCGGTGAAGCTGGAGCGACTCAGTCGTTATGAGGTCCATCTTGATCGTAAACTCGAGCGGACGTTGGCCATGCTTGTGCGATTGAGGCAGATGCGGAGCGTCGGCGACTACGAATAATTCTGTTTCGCAAAAATCGGACTTGGGAGGCCATTGCGACTTTGCAGTAGTGGAACGAACGTACATCGAGTGCAGCCAGTTTCCAGGAATGTTCGGTCTCAGTTCGGGGCCAACGTCACTTGTAACGCGGGGTCCCGTAAGTAGCGGGGCAACTCTCGGGGCAACAATCAAAAATAAAATCGAGAAGATTCCATTTAAACAACAAGTAAGAGCATTTATTCGATACCCTCATCCGCTTGGTCCTCCGAGACTACTGTGCTCCCCAGGGGTGATCGATCACGTAGAGCCAGCGGCCATCAGCCTGTTGGCGCACGATCTCCACAGTGCGCCCGGTGTGGGTGAAGGGCTGCCCATCGGCCCCCGTCCCGGTCAAGGTCCACTCATTGCTGAGCAAAGCCAGTTCGCCCTGCGGGATGGCGTAACGGGTTTCCAGCTTCAGCTTGCCACCGGTGCCGAGGAAATCCCGCAGGCCATCGATCAGCCCGGCGCGGTCCTTCACGTACTGGCCGGGGCCCCGTACGAAGGTCGCTGAATCTTCATACAAGGCCAGCAAACCCTCGAGGTCGCCTGCGTTGAAACGCTCCTCGAACAGTCTGTGGGCAATTTCCGGTGCTTGAGTCATGTCATGTCTCCCTATGGCTGGAACTCGAGTCTAGCTCAGTCATGGCGCCAGCCCACGCGGGAAATCCACGCACCACGACAAGCCATCCTCCTTGTCAGTTGCACGGCAACTTACCATCCCGGCATCTCACAATGACCGTCAGGCTGCGCGCATCGTTGGAATGAGTGTGCCGCGTACCAGTTCGATGAGCTGCTGCCGAAAATCAGGAATCGCCCCAAGCAATGGGATGGAGTGCAGCAGTCGCAGCGACGCGTAGAACGCGCGGTCACGCTCGAAGCGCGCACGCTCCTCTGCGGGCAAGCCTTCCCAGTAGTGTGCCTGGAAGCGGTCCAGGAACTCGGTGCCTGCCTCATTCGGCAGCTTCGTCACCCGCTCGCAGATGCCGACCATTGGCGAGTAGATCGTCTCGATGAGCCCAAGGTCAAAGAGTGGTGAGCCACGCGAGAAGTCGCCCATGTCGATGACGATGGGTTCGCCATCGCGGATCATCACGTTCCCGCCATGGAGATCGAAGTGAACGCAGGTCCCGGCGTTCGGGATCGCGTCGAGCTTGGCACGCAGGAAGGGTATGTCTGCCGGGTCGAGCAGCGGCGCCAGCTGCTCCAGCCAGCCTTACGCATCGGCCTTGATGTCGGGGAAGACCATCGGGTCGGCTTGCGTGTCGTGGATCGTTCGGGCCAGTGCCGCCAGAAGCCGGGCGTGGTCGTCCAGCTGGTCGGGATATCGGCGCATCAGTGCAGCGATTGAATCGGCGCCGAGCATCTCGTAGGTGATCCCATAGCGGTCGCCGCTCGCGACAACGTCCAGCGAAATCGCCGTCGGGACACCCGCGACAAAGGCCGCCCGCGAGAACTTTTTCTCCTTTTCGACGACCGCAGGGTCGACCCCCTGCCGGTAGAGCTTCACGATCGTCTCATCGTCCACCCGGAAGACCTCGCCGAAGACGCCCTCGGAAAGGAATTCCAGTCCCTCCACGGAGATCTCGCGCAGCTTGTCGCGCACGGTCACGAGCTGATCAAGGCCGCTGAGCTCGAAGACGCGCCGCACTTCGGGCTGCACGTTCACCAGCTCGACTCCACCGCCGCGCGGCAGGAGTCGCTTGTGCTGGGTGAGGATCACGCGGATCCCGCCGCTGGACACAAAGGGGCAGGCCCCCAGATCGAGGATGAGTAAGCGCAGATCAGCGTCGCCGGGGACGGCCGCAGCCAGGACCTCTGCCGAGCTTGCGTCGAGCCTGCCGCCAAGGCGCAGCGTGGTTGTCGCGCCCTCGCGGGCTGCGACGATATCGAGTGTGGCCATAGGGCCTCCCGGCTGCGGAGTGGACGGTCAGGCCAGTCTAGCGGTTGCAGGCGCCCCAGCAAGCTTGGGCACGCCTTGGACGCACGTGCGAGAGGTCTGAACGGTGCCTACCTTCCGTACCGTGCTGGAGTGTCTATCCTGCCGGGGAGTAGCATGCAGCCATTGCCGCATGCGAGGAATCGAGATGGCCGCGCGACCAGACCTCATCCCCAGTGCCTCTCCCGACAGCCTCTGGCGCAAGCTCGCGTGGCTGCTTGCCGCGCTCACCTGCATCGCGTTTGGCCTGATGGCCATGCAGTTCCCCTTCGCGCTGCGCAGTGGTGATGCCGGGATCTGGGCGGCGCTGCAGTCCTTGCTGACCGGTGCGGATTACAGTGTGGGACCCGGGTCTGCGCACGAGATGTACCCGGTGTATCAGCGTGCGCTCACCGCGATGAGTTCTCATACAGCGCTTGGCGGGCTTGCCCTCGCACTGGGTGTCTCACAGTTCATCCCGGCCCTGCGGCGACGTCACCCCGCGCTGCATCGGGCCTCGGGGCTTCTGGTCATGCTGGCCGTGACGGTCTCCATGATCGGCGCACTCGCCTATCTGGCTGCAACACCGCTGGACGAGATATATGCCAGTCCATCGTTCGGCCTTGCTCTCTGGGCGCTCAGCATTGCTGCACTGACCTATCTCGGGCTTGCCCTCCTCGCCTTGCGCCTCCGGGATTTTCGTTCGCATCTGGGATTCATGGCCCTGATGATGTCCACCTTGCTCACCGCGCCGTTGCTGCGCATGGAGTGGGCGGCATTCGGTGCGGTGATGTCATGGGACATGCGCACCGTCAACCAGGGTGTCACACCGTTCCTGGGGCTGGCGACAGTGCTGCTGATGATGCTGTGGATGCATTTTGTCGGGACGCACGACCTGCCCGCACGGCCGCGGAGCGCCATTCGCGTGCGCTGGGTCGTCGTGGCCTCAGCCGCGGCGGGCGTGGTGCTGATGCATGAGGTGGTGCTGGCACCGCTGGGAGTTGATCTGCTGGTGGGATGGCGGGAGCCCGCCGAACGTTTTCCGCGGCACGGCCTGCTCTGGGGCCTGTCCGCACTCATGGTGCTCGCGCGCTTGCCGGTCGAGCTGCCGCGCGTGCAGGCGGGCGGGAAACCGCGCGCGATGACTACCGTCCTGGCCGGCGTGAATGCGGTGGGAGCAATGGTCCTCGGGGCCTACTGGCCGGATACGGGCATAGACGGTATCGGCCTCAGCTTGTTCTGGCCGTCATTCGGACTCATCAGCCTCTGTCTGATAGTGGCCGGTCAGGTCTCGGCACGCCTCGATGCACCGTGGTCGCTGTGCTGGTTGCTGCTCATGGTGATGCCCGCGAGCTGGCCCGCGCTGATCATGGTGGCCTGGCTTACGGAACAGTCCTACACCATTGGGCTGTGGCTGGCCTGCACCATCGGCCTGAGCGCAGCCGCTGCAATCGCCCTGATCCTTGCCTATTCGGTGCGCCTGCCATTTCCCTCTCGCATCAGATAGCAGACTGCGCCTGATCCGCGTCAGCGGGGGGTTGGCTGACTGATATCCAATGATCTGCCCCGGTGGGTTTCCAGCACAGTATGATTGCGTGCTTGGGTCGCGCATGCCACCGACCTTCCCCTCCTTTCCAACAGTAAATGAGAGTGTGTCCATGACTTCGTTGTTTTCGCCTTTGACCTTCAATCGCGGTCCCGCCATGAAGAATCGCTTCATGCTCGCCCCACTCACCAACCAACAGAGCCACGAAGATGGCGTCTGCTCCGAAGAAGAATTCAAATGGCTCACGAAGCGGGCTGAGGGTGGATTCGGACTCACCATGACCAGCGCCGCCCATGTGCAGGCCGAGGGCAAGGGCTTCCCTGGCCAGATGGGGATCTTTTCCGATGACCACCTGCCCGGACTCACCCGTCTCGCCAAGGCCATCAAGGCCAACGACAGCGTTTCCATCGTACAGCTCTACCACGGGGGGATGCGCGCTCCAAAGGAGCTCATCGGCATGCAGCCGCTTTCCGCCTCGGACAACGAGAAGTGGGGCGCACGCGCCATGACCACTGCCGAAGTGGGAGCCATGATCGAAGCCTTCATCCGCGGCGCGCAGCGCGCCGAGCAGGCGGGCTTCGATGGCGTGGAGCTGCACGGTGCCCACGGTTACATTCTTGCGCAGTTCCTGTCGCCGGAGATCAACCAGCGCACGGACAAGTTTGGTGGGTCGCTCGCCAACCGCCAGCGCCTCATCTTCGATATCCTCGAGGGGATCCGCAAAGGCTGCGGGAGCAATTTCATGGTGGGTGTCCGTCTGTCGCCGGAGCGCTTCGGCATGAAGCTGCCCGAGGTGGTGCAGGTGGCAGATCAACTCATGCGCGAGGAGCTCATCGAGTTCCTGGACATGTCCATGTGGGATGTCTTCAAGATGCCGGAAGACGGCGTGAGCCAGGGCAAGACCCTGCTGTCCCACTTCACGGAGCTGGACCGCAAGGGCTGCCGGCTGGGTGTCGCCGGCAAGCTGAAGACGCCGGCCGAGTGCCAGCGTGCGATGGACGCCGGGGTGGACTGGGTGATGCTCGGCCGCGCCGCGATCGTCCATCACGACTATCCCAAGCTCCTGCAGGCCAATGACAAGTTCATGCCGCTGGAGACACCGGTGTCACCAGAACACTTGCGGGCCGAGGGCCTCAGCGACACCTTCATCGAGTACATGAAGCTGTGGAAGGGCTTTGTGAAAGACAACGACGGCGTCATCGACAACGAGCTGATCCTGAACAGCTGATCCCTCCCTCTCTCCGCCCCGTCAGGGCCACACAGGCAGCCCTGACGGGGCTGGAATTCCGCAAGCAGGGTGGCCCGGTCCCGGGCAGCTCAAGATCAGAGAGGTTCCGGCCGCTGGTTCGCGTGAGTTTCCCGTGAGCCCTTGAACATGTCCGTGTCTTTCTCCGACCCATCTCTTCATTGTCTGGGAGACGTTTTCTCCCGGCTGGCTGCCAGCCAGCCCAGTGCCGCGGCGCTGCTCGACGTTCATGGTGCTGTAACCGATTACGCCACTCTCGCCGCACGCTTGTCGGACCTGGGGACAGCTTTGCGCGAGGTCGGAATCCAGGCCAACACTCGCGTCGCGGTGATAGCGCCGCAGGGTCCAGAGCTCGCGATGGCGGTGCTGGGAGCGATGGCCTGGGCCAGCTGTGCGCCGCTCAACCCCGCGTTGACGAACGCCGAACTGGCAGAACACTGTCGGGATCTCGCGGTCCGTGCGCTGGTGGTCACCGCTGGGACCGAGGCCCGCACACACACGCTGGCACGTGAGCTCGACTTGCCCGTGATCGCCTGCCCGGTGGTGGGCTCCGTATCCTCGACGCCCGCGCTGGCGGAGAGAGCGCCCGATGACATCGCGCTGGTGCTGCATACCTCCGGTACCACCGCGAGGCCCAAGCAGGTCCCCCTGAGTCATGCCAATCTGCTGGCCAGCATGCAGCACATCACCGACACCGTCGCACTCACGACACTGGACCGTGGGCTCGCCGTGATGCCTCTATTCCATATTCATGGTCTGCTCGCGAGCCTGCTGGCCCCATTGGGCGCGGGAGGCAGTGTGATCTGCACACCCGGGCTTGCCGTCCCGGCGTGTTTCACCTGGCTGAAAGCGCTTGGCCCCACCTTCTACTCGGCGGTGCCGACCATGCATCGGTGGGACGAGCCGCGGGCCCCGAGATCTGTATTCTCGATGCGGCAGGCAAGGCGCTGAGGGGCTAATCGAAGGCGGGATCGAGCATCTGTGCCATCGGGAAGGGCCCCCCGGAATGTGGGCCAAAGAAGAACCGGATAGCGACCGACCCCGTCCAGCAGTGCTCGCCATCCAGGGTGGCGTATTCGATGCCGGTCAGGAGTTTGATCCGATGTTCGAAGAAATGAAAGTTGAGCCCCGCATAGCCCGCCTGGTAGAGATCGCCGCTCGTCAAGCCGGCCTCCCTCTCGTAACGTCGCTGTGCAAAAAGCCCCCTTTCCTCGTCGCTGCCGGCAACCTGATATCTGGCGACTACCTGTATCCGCCGCGTGAGAAAGATTCCCGGCTGCAGATTGAGGCCATAGGCAGCACCGTCATCGCCGCCCATTCCGGTCGTGACCTCAGTCACCAGCGACAGCGGGCCCTCCGTCAGGATCAGCGCTGAAGCGAGGCCCTGATCAAACCGGTTGAGGTTGGTCGCCTTCTCGTTTGCGTCGCTGTGCACGAAAGAAAAATTCAGGAATGCACCGTCGGTTCCGAGGCGTTCCGTCAAATCGTGAGTCACGGTACCGAGCACCGAGTATCCCGAATCCGGATTCGTGAAGGCATCCTCCATATCCCGCCCGGTCTTGTTGGAGAAAACACCGCCGCACCAGCTCCAGCGGGGCGTCCGTCCGGAGAGCGTAACGGCAGGCGTGTAGTCCGCGCCAAACAGGTTGGTCAGCATGCTGCGTTCGAGGTAGTTGATATACCGACTGGAGACATTGCGGTCATGCGTGAAGCGATGCTTTTGCTGGCCGACGGTGAGGATCAGCGCATCATTGAATCTCCACGCTGCCCACAACTCGGTGAAGCCATTGTAGAAAGGCTCGAAGTCGCTGCCGCTCACCATCTGTGCATGCACGGTGAGTCGCTGGAACAGACGAGCCTGACCGCCCATGCGGTAACGCCTGCCCTCGTAGTCGTCGTCCTCGCCCGCACTCCCATCCGCCCAGTGCCATTGACCGTGATAGCGCCCCAGCAGCCACGCTTCCTGGATGACCGGATTGGCGTCGTTGGCATACACGCGACCGAGATGCTCCTGCCAGTCGAACGGGTCTGCGGCAAAGAAATGGGGAGCAAGTGTGAACAGCAGGGCTGCGAGCCCTCGATGAACGACGGAAAGCACAGCACGACTCCGGGGCGGGTGCGAGGTTTATGGACAGGTGCTCTGCGAAAGCAGCGTCCCTTGGCTGTGGCCCCACCCGACAGGTTCGGGTGGGGGGCTGGCGCCGGAAATTCTCTGCGCTTTATGCGTGCTGTATCAAGCGCACGGGAAGGTGTTTGAGCCCGCCCACGAAGCTCGACTGCACACGCTCCACGGGGCCGGTGATTTCGATGCCGGCGTAGCGCTCGATGAGCTGCTCCATCGCCAGCCTGATTTCTGTCTTGGCAAGCGGCCCACCCAGACAGAAGTGCGGTCCGGCGCCGAACCCGAGATGCAGGTTGGGATGGCGGGTCACGTCGAAGGTATAGGGTTGGTCGAACACTTCCTCGTCGCGATTCGCGGAGGGGAACCACATCAACAGGCGCTCACCGGCCTTGATGCGCTTGCCGCCGAGCTCCGTATCCGCGGTGGCTGTGCGCATCAACGAGATGACGGGGTCTGACCAGCGCACGAATTCTTCCACGGCCAGGCGCAGACGTTTGGGATCTTCGCGCAGCAGGGCCATCTGGGCCGGATTCTGCAACAAGGCGAGCACCCCACCGGAGAAAGCATTACGCGTGGTTTCGAAACCCGCCAGCATCAGCTGCACGCCGTTGTGTGCCACCTGGGAGTGCGGCATCGGGCAGCCATTGATCTGCGCATTCGCCATGAGGCTGAGCGGGTCGGAGAAGGGGCAGCCACGTCGCTCCTCCGCCAGTCCTGAACTGTAGCCGTAGAGTTTGCGGAAACCGCCAATCACGGTCTCCGCGGCACTGCCCTGCATGTATTCCGGATCCGTGCCCCCGATGGCCATCTTGCCGCAGGTCAACAGGGTGTCCCAGTCCTCTCGCGGCAAGCCGAGGATGTCGCAGATGACGGCCATGGGGATCCTGACCGCGAGGTCGCCCACCAGATCGATCTCGCCGTGTGACGGCAGGCCATCAAAGATTTCCGCAATGAGCTCGCGCGTTCGCGGCTCGCCATCCGCCAATGCCTTGGGCAGGAAGGGGGCGGACATCACCTTGCGGTATTCGCCATGCCGCGGGGGATCGATGGTCAGGACATCCTCGCCAACGCCCATGGCCTCGTGCGCGATTTCGGCCATCTCGGTGTCGATGACCGGCATGACGCCCTCACGCTCGGAGCTGAAGAGTTCCGGCTCGTTCAACATGCGTTTCATGTCGGCATGACGGAATACCGACCAGTAACCACGGCCATCGGGACTGGCGGTCCAGTGCACCGGATCCTCGCGCCGCATGCGATCAAACAGGCCGTAGTAGGCGTCGGTTGCAAAGAACGCGGGATCATTCAGTTGTTCATCTACGCGCACGTTGAATCTCCCGTGATTGTTGCGGCGTTTATCAGCCGGTGCCTGCAGGATGGGGATCTCCCACCGGAAGGTCGCGGCCGTGGTAGATGTTGGACTGCAGTGCCGCGTAACCGCGCACGTTCGACTCCAGGTGCGCGGCAACCAGTTCATGCGTCGCTGGCAGCTGATGCCAGGGAATCGCCGGCCACCCATGGTGCTCAGCGTGATAGTTCATGTTCCACAGCCAGAAGCGCACGAAAGGGTTGGAGCGCACCGTGCGCGTGCGACGCAGGATGCTGCCCTCATGCGGCAAGCCGGAGTGCTCGGCCGACACCCACAGTGTCTGGAAAACATGGGTGAACCAGGCCGCGAACCACCACCACAACCCGCCCGGCAGCAGCAGCGCCAGGAGGAGAAATCCCACCCAGCAGGCGAGCAGGATGCGGCACTCGCGCACCAGTTGTTCCGGATCCGTGGCCTGGCTCGCCCATGGGGCGAATTCCTGCCAGCGGGACCTGTCCTTGAGGGCAAAGCCGAGCAGCGGCAGTATCTTCAGCATCATCAAGCCGTAGCCACTGTTGGCAATGCACCAGCCGAGGCGTGTGTCCGGCCACAGCGCATAGCGCGGATCCAGCAGTTCCGGGTCGCGGGCCAGATCTTGCGTGTGGCGATGATGTTCGTAGTGAAAGGTGCGATAGACCGAAGGCGCCATGCCGAAGGGAATGCCTGTGAGCCATGCACCGAGGCGATTACCGGCCGGGCTGCGGAAAGCGGTTCTGTGCGTGCACTCGTGGAAGGGGGCAAACAGGCTGCTCCACACCCATGCCAGTGCGATCGCCAGCGGAAGGGCCAGCCACGGCGTGGTGGCATTCACGGTGAGGGCGATACCGAGTCCCACGAACGCCAGGAGGTGCAAGGTGAGCCTGAGCACCGAAGGCCAGGTGCGTCGCGCCAGCAGAGGTTTCAGTGCGTCCGGTGGGATGATCGTGCGGGTTTCGAATTGCTCGTCCATGCGAGGATGCTCACTCCCTTCCTGTGGTCTTGCAATAGGAGTGCGCCTCGGCGAGATAAGCCTGCTCCAGCGCCCTTCCAAGCGGCGACAGCGGCGGCAGGAAACGCGGCTTGCAGCCGACCGTGGCTTCCACCAGTCGCAACAGTTCGCGCGCGATTCCGCGCCGCCGGAAGGCCGCGTTCACGAACAGGTATTCCACCTCACCCCGATCATCGTAGCGACAGTAACCAAGCGTGGTGTTGGCATCGGTCAGGGTGACGATGCCGGGCGTATGGGAGAGCTTCCAGGCAGGATCGAGCATCTTCAGGCGACACTCGCTGCCAGCAGCGAAAGCGCGGCGATGGTCGTGAGCTGGTAGCGCAGCTGCATGAACCAGTTTGGTAGCGAGACTGCCGACAGCAGACCGCGATCGACGAGGACGGCGCAGACCAGTCCTCCTGCCAGCAGCCTCAGGCCGATTTCGGGCGGACATTGCAGGGCCAGCCAGGCGAGCAGCGCCGGAATCACGCTCCACCCGTAGCGCAGCCAGGCACTCGGCCCCGAGATGCCCGATTGCAGAGCGTAGCCCCAGTGCAGTGCCCCCACGAACGACAGGATCACCGCCCCGTAGTCGGCCTGCAGGGAGCGCCAGTCCAAGTCTCCAAGCTCCGGTGCGAGATGGATCACGAACGCCGGGAGCACAAAAGGGATGAGACCGGACAAGCCCAGCAGCCTAGCCGCGAGAATGGGCGTGAGGGCACGGGGTTCAGTCATGGTGATGCGGTGCAAGTTTCAGGGATGTTCGGGTCCTGATGATGGCAGCAGCGAGCCATTGGCACCATGCATTCACGGGCCCTGAGGCAAACACCCATGACTCGCGACGGTGGACGTCGCTCGGCCGGCACCCCAAGATCGCGCGCATGGACGACCAGAGTGATGACTTCCGCTGGATGCAGCATGCCCTGCAACTGGCCGCGCGTGCGGAGGAGGAAGGGGAGGTCCCGGTAGGTGCGGTGGTGGTGCGGGCGGGCGAACTTCTCGGTGAAGGCTGGAACCGGCCCATCGCGCTGCGGGACCCAAGCGCGCATGCCGAGATCCTCGCGCTGCGCGCCGCAGCCCTGAGCGTGGGCAACTATCGCCTTGCGGGTACCACCCTGTACGCCACCCTTGAACCCTGTGCCATGTGCAGCGGCGCCATCATCCATGCCCGGGTGGCCCGGGTGGTGTATGCGGCGAGCGATCCTCGCGCCGGTGCCGCAGGCAGTGTGTTCGACATCCTCACCAGCGACAGACTCAACCACCGGGTGGACGTTACGGGGGGGCTCTGCGCCACCGCGGCTGCCACCCGGCTGCAACAGTTTTTCCGTGCCAGGAGATGATCTCATGACCAATACGCCCGAGGCCGGCCTCGATGCCTTGGCCGCAACCCTGGGTGCGCGGCTCCTCGCCGAAGGCCTGGTTCTCGCCACGGCGGAATCCTGCACGGGCGGGTGGGTGGCTCAGGCGGTGACAGCCATCGCCGGCAGTTCGGCGTGGTTCGACCGGGGTTTCGTGACCTACTCCAACGAGGCCAAGCAGGAGCTTCTGGGCGTGCCGCTGGCCACCCTGGAAGCTCACGGTGCCGTGAGCGGGGCGACCGCCGCCGCCATGGCGCAGGGGGTGCTGGCGCATTCGCGCGCGGACCTCTCTGTTTCCATCACCGGGGTGGCGGGTCCTACCGGCGGCAGCGAGGCCAAACCCGTAGGCACGGTCTGGTTCGGTTTCGCCCGCAAGGGCGGTGCGGTGTTTACCCGGCACTGCCTTTTTGCGGGCGATCGCCGGGCCATCCGGGCCAGTGCGGTGGACTTCGCCCTGCGTGCACTGCTCGAGCTCGCCGCAGGTCGCGAGCCCCCCTCATCCGGTTAAACGCCCCCCTCGCCTATGCCATAATCCGCGGGCCAGTTGACTGGCCGACAGCGTGGTGCTGCAGGGCCTGATGGCGCAAGGAAGCGCCAGCCAGCCCCGTCGCGTCTGCGACGGGATGACACTGTCATTTTTTATCCAATACACCACCCATGAAAGGGACATGAGCAATGGAAGAAAATCGCAAGAAAGCGCTAGGAGCGGCGCTGGCCCAAATCGAAAAACAGTTCGGCAGCGGTTCGATCATGCGTCTTGGCGACGCCGGAACCACGCACGACATCCAGGTTGTTTCCACCGGTTCACTGAGCCTCGACCTTGCGCTGGGCGTGGGCGGACTACCCCGGGGCCGCATCATCGAGGTCTACGGGCCGGAATCGTCCGGCAAGACGACACTCGCCCTGCACGTGGTGGCTGAAGCGCAGCGCATGGGCGGCACGGCCGCGTTCGTCGATGCAGAGCATGCGCTCGACCCGGTCTACGCCGCCAAGCTCGGCGTGAATGTGGACGACCTGCTGGTCTCCCAGCCCGACACGGGCGAGCAGGCGCTGGAAATCACCGACATGCTGGTTCGTTCGGGTGCGGTGGACGTGATCATCGTCGACTCCGTGGCGGCGCTCACGCCCAAGGCGGAAATCGAGGGCGAGATGGGCGACAGCCACATGGGTTTGCAGGCGCGCCTGATGTCGCAGGCCCTGCGCAAGCTGACTGGTGTCATCAAGCGCGCCAACACGCTGGTCATCTTCATCAACCAGATCCGCATGAAGATTGGTGTGATGTTCGGCAATCCGGAAACCACCACCGGCGGCAACGCACTCAAGTTCTACGCCTCCGTACGCCTCGATATCCGTCGCACCGGTTCGCTCAAGCGCGGGGACGAGATCATCGGTAACGAGACCCGCGTGAAGGTCGTCAAGAACAAGGTGGCACCCCCGTTCAAGCAGGCGAGCTTCGATATCCTCTACGACGTGGGGATCTCCCGCGAGAGCGAAATCATCGAGCTGGGCGTTTCCCAAGGTTTCATGGAAAAGACCGGGGCGTGGTACAGCTACAAGGGCGACCGTCTTGGGCAGGGCAAGGACAATGTCCGGATCTACCTCAAGGAACACCCGGAGATTGCGCGCGAGCTCGAGGCCAGGATTCGTGAATCCGCCCTGCCGCAAGTTGCCGGCATGGATGCGGACAACGAGCTGGAGGCCGAAGCCTGAGCGAGGACGATGCGGCCCGCCTGCGGGCCCAGGCACTCGCGGCGCTGGCGCGCCGCGAGCACTCGAGGCAGGAGCTGCAACGCAAGCTGAAGGCCAAAGGCCATGCAGCGGAAGACGTCTCGGCGCTGATAGACGAGCTTGCCGAGCAGCGGCTGCAGAGTGATGACCGGTATGTCGAGGTGTACATCCGGTCCCGCGCAGAGCGCGGTTATGGGCCCCAGCGGATCACGCTGGAGTTGAAGCAGCGCGGCGTGGCCTCGGCGGTGGTGCAGTCGGCCATGGCCGCGGCGGAATGCGACTGGCTGGCGCTTGCGGCCCGTGCGGATCGCAAGAAGTTTGGACCACTGGAAGATCGTTCGGCGCTTGCGCTCGCCAAGAGCCGGCGTCATCTGGAATACCGGGGCTACAGCTCCGAGCAGATCAAATCCGTATTGAATGGCGAGCAGGAACTGGACTGAAGCATGAAGACCACCGAGATCCGCCAGGGATTCCTTGATTACTTCGCTGAAAAAGGACATCGCGTGGTGCCGAGCAGCTCGCTGGTGCCGGGCAACGACCCCTCGCTCCTGTTCACCAATGCCGGCATGGTCCAGTTCAAGGACGTGTTCGTGGGCCTGGAAGAGCGTGATTACCGGCGCGCCGTGACCAGCCAGCGCTGTGTGCGTGCGGGTGGCAAGCACAACGATTTGGACAATGTCGGTTACACCGCGCGCCACCACACTTTCTTCGAGATGCTGGGCAATTTCAGCTTCGGTGACTATTTCAAGCGCGATGCCATCGAGTTCGCCTGGGACTTGCTCACAGGCCGGTTCGGACTGCCGCGGGAGAAGCTCTGGGTCACGGTGCATCACACCGACGACGAGGCGGCGGATATCTGGCTTAAGCATATCGGTGTCGATCCCGCGCGCATCACGCGCTGCGGCGACAAGGACAACTTCTGGATGATGGGGGACACCGGTCCCTGCGGCCCTTGCTCCGAAATCTTCTTCGACCACGGACCGCACATCGCAGGTGGCCCGCCCGGCACTCCCGAGGCGGATGGCGATCGCTACGTCGAGATCTGGAATCTCGTGTTCATGCAGTCCGAGCGCGATGGCAAGGGGGGGCAGAAGCAGATTCCGCGCCCCTCCGTGGATACCGGCATGGGCCTGGAACGCATCGCGGCGGTTCTGCAGGGCGTGCACGACAATTACGACATCGACCTCTTCCGCAACCTGATCGAGGCTATTAGGGCGATTGCCCCGCAGACGGCACTGGAACCCACTTCGCTGCGGGTCATTGCCGATCACATCCGCGCCTGCGCCTTCCTGGTCATGGATGGTGTGGTCCCCTCCAACGAGGGTCGGGGGTATGTCCTTCGTCGAATCATGCGACGCGCCCTGCGTCACGGTAACAAGCTCGGATTTGTCGATCCATTCTTCCACAAGCTGGTGCAGCCTCTGGCGCGGGAGATGGGCAGTGCCGTCCCCGACCTGATGGGGCGCATCCCGCGCATCGAGCAGGTGCTGCTGCAAGAGGAGGAGCGTTTCGCGGAAACCCTCGAGCAGGGTCTGAGGATTTTCGAGACCGCCGTCAGCCAGCTTTCCGGCAAGACCATTCCCGGCGAGGTCGCCTTCAAGCTCAACGACACCTATGGTTTTCCGGTGGATCTCACGGCCGACATCGCACGCGAGCGCGGTCTGGAGGTCGACATGCCGGGTTATGAGGCGGCACTTTCGCAGCAGCGGGAACGCGCCCGCGCTGCCAGTCATTTCGCCAACGTCGACACGGCGCATGCGATCAGTGGTGAGGCTTTGGCGCGAGTCGGCCACCAGCAGGCCTTCAGCGGCTATGACCGTACGGTGGAGCAGAGTCGCGTTGTGGCGCTGTTCCGTGCGGGTGAGGCGGTCACGCGACTCGAGGCCGGCGAGACCGGCGTCGTCGTGCTGGACTCGACCCCGTTCTACGCCGAATCCGGGGGGCAGGTGGGCGACCGGGGGCGACTCCTGAGTGGCGCCGGCGCGTTCGAAGTGGAAGACACCCGCAAGCAGGGTGGGCTGCACCTCCATTGCGGTGCCCAGCGCATGGGTGCGGTCGTCACCGGTGAGGAAATCAGGGCAGA
>Ga0194123_10004726_pt1 | contig 15170 bp, 12 predicted proteins | sample TA2MahsurfametaG_5_FD_155479 | JGI IMG/M metagenome (GOLD analysis project Ga0194123, IMG submission 155479) | Freshwater microbial communities from Lake Tanganyika, Tanzania - TA2015023 Mahale A surface | ecosystem: Environmental > Aquatic > Freshwater > Lake | place: Tanzania: Lake Tanganyika... | reverse complement strand
ATTTGGATATACTATATCAGTATTTGCGGAAATTATATTTTTATGAGAACGAATTGGAATGTATTCTTTTTGTGTTCCTCCTACATCATATTTAGGAATAATAAATTCAAAATCATCCGGCACATAACCCGTTTCTGATAATGTATAGTTCATTAATTTTTTTAATATAAATCTAAAAGAAATATATCTTTCGGTTGATGCTGTTTCATCTTCCTTTTTATCACTAAGTTTACCCCAGTTAAAAAATTCTTTATCATAATCTTTCTTACTTGCCGATAGTTTATCTTTTTCAATATTTAAATCCGCAGCTAATTGAGCAATCCATTGGTCAAATTCTTCAACACTACCTGCTTTTGGTTGAGTACCCACTGTTGATTTATCATTACCCACATTTATTGGTATTGCCAAAGACATTTGATTTCCTTGTGAAATTTCTACCATAACATTGTATGTTCCATCGGCTTCTATTCCAAAATTATAATCGGTAACTTTCCCAGCAACAAAATCATATGAACCCATTGATTTTTTAACGTATTGTTGAAAATTTTTAAAAGATAGATTATTAAATTTGTAATAAGATGAAAATTCATCAACAAATTTTTGATAATCATTTTTTGGAAATATTAAATTTGATACGTGCGCTGAATTAGGGTATGTTTCATCAACTGGCTTTTTTCTATTACTAAATCTATAAGTATCTAATGTAGTATCTCCGAATTCTACTAATACATTCATACCAGGTCTACAAAAAAACAATTCAAACATTTCAAATTGTTTTAATGAAAAACACCTAAGATTTACTCTTGCTACTTTTAAAGTATTATTAGCACCATCGGTATCTATTTCAACGCTTTCTATAATTGGTGTTGAGATTCTTCTATTTGATTCTCCAATCGTTTTGATTTTTTTACCGGCGAAATCTACCCCTATATATGATTCTTCTTTTTGATATTTTGCTTCTTTATTTAAATCATTTCTTATAATACATCCCAAATAATCATTACTATTCGATGCGTTTTGTGTGTATAGTTCTTGCAACTTTTTTGCTCTAGCATCAGCATCCAACCCCTTCATAGGTTGTTGAGTAACTTTAGCACCAGAAGTTAATACTACCCACGGTCTTTTTAAAACGGAATTAAAATTATTAGGTATTTGATTGGAAGTAGAGTCAAATTGATATTCTCTTTCTTTTAATACAGCTACAACCCATTCTTTTACAGGTGCTAAATATGGGAATGGCATAACTTATTTATTTATATTTTGTAAATCAGTAAACACTTTAGTTGTATCCACTGGTATTCTTAACTGAATTCCAGGCTTTACATAAAAAGTAGCATCATTTATGTTATTAGCCGTTGCTATTATCCACCACATAGTTTGGTCACCATAATATTTATTAGCTAATAAGTCTAATCTATCTCCCTTTTCCGATATAATATATAAATCCGTATCTGATGGTTTAACTATCGGATAAATAGTAGATTCTAAATATTGTTTTTTTGAACCTTTTGTTTGCAATTTTTCGCTATTTGTATATCTACTCATTTTATTTTTATTTTTTATTTTCGACTATCCATGTAGCTGTATCATTTTTTAATCCATCAAAATCGTATTTGAATACTTTTGTTGTTTTCCCCTGTTCTAATTTATGATTTTCTATTATAGTCATACCAAATGATACGTTTATAACAGTTGGATATAATTTATTTGCTTCCTCATCGCCAAACCATTCTGTTGCTGCCCAACTTGTTGCATCATCTACTGAAAATTCTAATTGTGTAATAAATCCAAATATATTATTATATAACCCGTTTATGGTTAATTCTATTAAATTAGGAGAAAATCCTAAAGCAACTTCTTCATCACTATATTTTATAGATGATGGTGTGTTGTATGGAAATGTTAATTCTTTTAATGAGTTCAAATTCATTAACATTGTTTGCTTAGTATCATCATCTAAATAGTATAATTTAAATTCAAAACTTAAAGTTCTTTCTACACCATTGTATCTATGTGTGTTGTATGGTGAACCAATATATTTAAAAGAATTCCATTCGGGCGCTATACTTTCGGATATACCTGTAACAGCTGCTGGAAATATCAACGAATGTGTTGTACCATATGGCTTAATTTTTATAAAAGGTGCGCCTATTACTCTACTATCAGCTACATTTACCAAATCGGAATCATTTAGTATCATACCGGCATCTAATAAACCTTTATTAAATGTATCTAAATTTATAAATTTTTCTTTATTTCTACTATATACCCCACTAGCTATATATTCTTCTCGATTCGTACGTGGGTTTGTAGTGGATTCAAAATAAGTAAAGTATTCAGAATTTTTTACATTACCTTTTGTAACATCACCATTTCCCGATTGAGTACCTCCACCATATAATTTACCAACAACGCCAACTTTATCTGGCTTTTTAGGTCCTTTCTGTCCTTTCTTTCTTTTCTTTGTAACTAAGCTTGTAACCGCTTTTCCAATTGTTTTTTTAACCGCACTTATCCCGGCACCTACGGCTTTTCCAGCCATTTGATTCAAATCACCCTTTAATACACCCGAAAGTGCATTCGGTCCCATTGGTGCTTTACTTATAAAATAATCTTTATCTGCTTCTACTGCGTATCTTAATGCGGAATGGTTACCAACTGATGCAGGTAACGTTCCTTTTGTAACAGGTGCTTTCTTTTTATTTTCAAATATAGTATCTGAAGGTCTATTTGCTGAACCTCCTAATAATGAACCTAAACTTATAGGAGTTTTCTTAGTCGGGTCTTCGTTATATTTTGCCGATTTAGTTGCTAAACTTCTCGGTGGGTCAACAGTTCCTTTTAATGAAATACGTGGAGTTTCAGTACCATAGATTAGTGGTGGTGTTACTAATTTTTTGTAAAACAAAACTCTTGGTCCTTTTGGATTGATTTCTGCTTTAACAAAATCCATTATCTTTCCACCCAACCCTTTGTTTTGAGCACCACCATCCCACATAGTGACCTCACCATTTGCGTTAGCTTGTTTAAATAAATCTAAGATACTTGGCATTTGATAGTAATTCTATTTACTATAAATATCCTTTAAGAAAATTTATGGATTAATCATCCTTATGGATTACTACCTTGTGTATTCGAATTATAACGTTTAAATGATGTACTTATTTGTTTACCATCTAAGTATAAGTTAGATACACTTTCACCACCAAAGAATCCTTCTTTCAATAATCTAGCGATGGTGTTATTTAATTTAACCATTGCTTCAGTATTACCAGCCATTTTTTCAATATTCTTTGCAGTATCTTGTGCGATGTTAAATGAATTATTTGCACTTTGTGCAAGGGTTATTCTACCCCCTGCTCCTGCAAATGCTGTCATTCTTATCCAAGGAACATCATTTAATGCTTTTGTATTAACACTTGCTAATCTATCTAATGCGTATGCAAGGTTTTCAAATGCAGAAGAAATAACATCTATTGAACTTGCAATCGATGTTGTTATTATCAATTGTTCGTTTAGAGCTTTAAGACCCGATGCTAATGAGTTTATACCACTTGCGGCTCCGCCCCCAACACTTTCTCCAAAATTTGTAAATGCGGTTGTAAGAGAAGCAGATACTCCTGCTACACTTTCTAATACACCAAATGCTGATATACCTTTAGCCAAATTTGAAATTGATGTGGCTACGGCCTGTAATTGAGCCGGGTCTAAGTTTTGGAATTTTAAAAATTTATCAACCGGGTCTCCACCAAAGAAATTACCAATAGCACTCATAAAACCACCAATAGCGGATGCTCCACCAAATATTGCAACTGCTCCTGCTAATGCTGCTATACCACCGGCTACTGCTAATAATTGAACTGGATTTAATCCACCCAAACGTGATATACTATCGGTTATTGAATTAATAATTCCTCCAATTGCATTTCCTACTTTTTCAATTACCAACCCAATACCTTCAAATATAGATGTGATTATTGGTCCAGCTGCTTCCAATGCTCTAACAAATGTATCCCCTAATATCGAAACCAATCCTGTTATCAATGGTGTAAGTGCTTCGATTGCAGGTGCTGCGATTCTCATAGCCGCTGCTAATCCCATCATCATTGCCATTACGATTAATCCGGCAGGTAATCCGAATAATGCTGTTGGTGTTGCCATCATTTGTGCAAATGTTAATAAGCCTGACCCCATTCCCGAAAAGAATGAACCAATTGCTTTTCCTAAGTTACCAAGTATCGTAGGCATTGTACTAGAAGCTTTTGCCAAACCACTCATTATAGTATTGAAGGTTGTCATAACTCCCGATGCTAATTTGTTTGCCAATTGCATAACTACATCCACACCCGATTTTAGAACCGCACCTAATTCGGTAATGATACTTTTTAGTACCGTAGATACATTTTTAACTGAATCTACTAATCCTTTTGTAAATCCTCCTCCAGGTGCTCCTCCAGGTGCCCCACCGCCTGGCATTGATGGCATCATACCTCCACCACCCCCACCTCCGGGCGTAGGTGGTGCTCCACCGCCCAACATAGATGTTGCCATACTGGTTACTCCACCGCCGCCACCAGATGATACCTTACTAAACATAGTTTGTAAACCCTTACCAAGTATACCAACTCCTTTTGTAGCAAAACTAGCTGCTACTCCACCCAACACCATAGATAACCCACTTAATAGGTTTTCTTTTATACCAGAAACCATTTCATTTTGAGCGGTTTTGGCTAATTGCTCATTGTATGCTTTTGAATTTTTATAAAGTGACTCCATTTCTTGATTAAGTAATGAAGATTTTGCTGCTTGGTCTGCTTGGGCTTTTAAGAAATTTTTATGCCCCTCTGAATTTATAAATTCATCTGCTATTTTACCTGATAATTTTGCATCCAACACTGCGGTATTTGCGGATATCGATGCTTGTTTTTGTGCTAGTGTAGATTCTGCTGCTTGAGTTCTTGATAAGAAATCCTGATTACCTGCTCCAGCTTTTCCTTCTTTTAATCCACCAACTTGAGCACCGCTTCTTGTTGCTATTTTTTGTAAAGAACCTAAATCTATTCCACCTAATGCTTGTGATAAAGCATCTTGTGCAAACATATCCATTTGAGCAGGGTCTAACCCTTGTGCTTTTAGTGATTCCATTGCGCCGGCTGTATCTCCACTTGCAAACTTAGCCCTAACCTCTGAAAGGTCTACGTTTTTACCTAACATAGCTGATAATTGCATTTCAGATTTGATACTATCTTTATAGTTCATCACCATACTCTTACCAGCTTTAGCTATATCTCCAAAACTAACACCTAATGATTGTGCGTATGCTACTTGCTTTGCTAAAGCAGGACCTGATTTAATTTGATATGATAATGCATCTTTAGAAGCATCTGCAATTTCTCTCATCAATCCACCCAAACCAATTTTAGCTTGGTCAGCCATATTTCGTAAACCTTCAGAAAGGTTCATAGCAGTTGATTCGGATACACCATCCATTCTTTGGAACATTTCATTTATGGATGCAATACTATCTACGGATTGACCCGTTCTTTCAGCCATAATAGCCATATCAGCACCAACTTTAGCCGATGGCATTCTACCCGTTGCAGCCGATGCTGCTTCCATTCCAGCTGCTACTTTATCTGCACTAACTCCTGCCAATGCCATTTGTGCTGCACCATATCCAACACCTCCTAATTTGTTACCAAATAATGCGGTTTTGGCTGCTCTTTCAAATTGAGCTGCTCCACTTTGCATTTGAGCGCTAAACTGAATTGCTGCTTTTTGTCCTGCAAATGCGGCCTCATTCATAGCTTGTGCTACGTTATGTGCAGTTTCAATTCTATTATTATCAGATTCTTCTTGTATTTTACTATAACCCTTTGCAGCATCTCTATCTATAAATCCTTTATCAGATGCTATCTTAGCTCTTTCCGCTTCACCATCGATAGCCAATTGTGCTACTTCTTTAGTTTGTTGTATTTGAGCTTTCATTGGAGCACCAAAGTAATCCATTGCTGCCTTACCTAATGCTGCTCCTAATGCGAATACAGCTGCTTTAAATGCAAGTGTATCTTTTATATTAGTTTTTAATAATGTGTTGAGTTCACCCATCGCAGGTATGCCTGAAAAATTATCAAACACCCTATCCATTGCTTCGGACCTTATTTGTGCTTTTTGTATTCCACTAGAAAAATCTTCAGCCTCCTTACCCATACCATTAAGTAATCCTAAAAGTTCTTGAGATGTTATTTTTGTTTTATCTACTAAAGAAAGTTGTGATTGAAATGCATCATTTGCCGAATTTATAGCTTGTAATCTTTCTTTTTCACTTATGTTACCCAATGCCATTTCTTTATTGGCTTGAGCTATTGAAATTTGAGATTTTTTATAAGCATTTAATGCTTGGATTACTTGTTGTTTTGATTTATTATTTTTTACTCCACCTGTAGCTAGTTCTTTTGTAATTGCTTTTGAGATATCTTTTGTTGCTTCAAATTTATCTCTTGTTATTTCCGCAAGTTTACTATTATTTTTAAGTCGATTTCCGATACTAACCATAGCATCATCCATCGAATCAAAATTTTCAGTTTGTTTTTTAATCTCCGCAGTATTTTGCTTATTAATTTTATTTAATTTGTTTAAATAAGCAATTTGAGATTTAATTAATTTTTCTTGTTCTTTATCACCATCAATAAGATTTGATTGAAGAGCATTGATTCTTTTTTGAGTATCCTCAATCTCCTTCATAAGACGTGCTTGATTACTTAAATCTTTAGCAAATCTTCCTTTATCATCTCTTGTAGGTTCTGCCATAATCTAAATTATTAGCCTCTATATTTTTTTATCAACCTATCTGTGGTTGATGTATCCATATTATGCTTTTGCTGAACTTTTTTAGTAGCTTGTAATAAGTCAATAAATGAATCTTCCCACTTTTCTAGAGAGCTTGCAAGTTGCGGGTCTGTTTTTGATACTTTATCTAAAAATTTATCTTTAGTTTCTCCTCCGGCACCTAATACTGATAATATTCTATCCCAAAGTTTAGCTTCAATTAATTTAGGCATAATTCTTTTGTTATGTTTATCTATAAATATAAACAATTAATTAATTTATCTCCTTCTAACTCTACTTGATGCTTTTGATTTAGATGTAGCCTTATCCATCTCTTCTTTTTCTTTATCCTTAGCTTTGATAAGTTCTCTATAATAGAACTCTCTAAGTTTGATAGGCATATAGTAAAGGTCATGCCAATTAAATCCACCATTGGCATAGTAAACCATTTGAAAAATCTTTTGATGGAGAATAACCGAATAATTAGTCGGCAGGATAAAAAAACCCAATCCCAAAGGGGATTCTTAGTGCCTCCGTCTCACCTGTTATTGGGGATGTATAATCAAATGTAAGGTCTAAATCAGGTGTAATTCTATTTAGCTCTTTTCTTATTGCTTTTGAATCTCCGGCCAATAATCTATTTGAAACGAAATTGCTGATATATCCAAACTCTCTATTACCATCAACTTCTACAATCATTCTTCTATATCTTGTAGTAATTTCGTTTGATGTTTTTAAGGTTTTTTGAGATGCTTCAATATCTTTATTAATTGCTATTTCATCACCGTGAGTCAATAATTTTAATTTGATGGTGGTTTTTGAATTAGGAAGTGTAAAGCTATATTCGTTTTGTCTATTTAACAACGATTCATCTATCTCTTTTACTTTTATAGTAGTCAAATCGATAGTAACTTCTGTTTCTTCCGAATCGAATGGGTCAACTATTTTAGTAATATATTCTGGCCCAAATGCTAATATACGAGATGTAATCAAAATAGCATTTTTATCACCAATTACCAAATCGTTTACATTAACTCCCGGCTCTACTACAATAGATTCCAATAATTTATCTAATTGAATTCCCTTCTTAATCAAATTTGTAGATGTAAGGATATCTTCTTCTTTAGCTGTCATCAATTTAATTGTAATTTCACCTTTTGATAGTGGATTACTTTCAGGATATACTAATCCTTTGGATGGTAAAGTAATAATCTCTGTTGGGAAAGGAAATGATTTTGATTGCGGTTGTGCAGCTGGTTGATTTCCTAATCCTCTTGTAACTTGTTGTTCTACGTTTTGTTGTTCCATAATAATAACTAAATTGTTGTTTATATATAAGTATATATAAATAAAAAAAAGTGGTAAGGATTTCCCTTACCACTTTTTAATTAGTATTTAAAATTTTAATCTACTGGATAAAATTTAGTACTCAGTATCACATTCTCTGGTTTGTTAGCCACTAAAGTCTCTACCAATTTATTGGCTCTCTCTCTAGCTCCAAAGTGTCCAAACTCCATCACATCAAAGAATGCCATATCCACTTTGTATATGGAGGTTGGATATTTACTACCATAAAATACTCTCCCCTGTATATTCTCCCGCTTTACATTCGGAAGTTTCATTAGGGATTTGATTGAAGAAGAAGAAGCGGAGACGGAGAAGAAATCAAAATCGTTCATATTATAGGGGGGTTAGGTTGAACTCTTATTTATTAATTACTGATTGGTATGCATCAAGAAACATTTGGTTGATTTGATGATTGATTTTTCTATCTAACTCTCTTTGTTTCTTTCTTACTATGGAGTTTTGTACTCTAACAATTTCGTTAAGAACTTTGATGATGGAGTTTCTATCTTCTGCAATCACACCCACTATCCACTCAACCCCATTTATTCGGAGGGTCTCACCCAATTCTCTATTGAACTTTGATTCAAAGTACTGAACCCCAACCACTTTCTCACCACTCATTCTTACCAATCCTAGTTTCATATCTCTTATCGTTTTATTACATAGTAAAGATAATACATTCTGCTATAAAAGTCAAGTCTTTTTTGAATTATTTTTTAAATTTATAATGGTTCTAAATAAGACATAAAAAAAGAGGGTAGAAAATCTACCCCCTTTTAAAAATCACTATTTAAAGTTTAAACAATTCAAAAATTAGTACTCAAGAATTGCGTAATCATAGCTTAAAGTTAATTCGATTGATAATGGGTCATTTGAAGCCCAATCTAATTCACCAAAGTTTGCTGAAGTAATAAATGCTCCTTTTAGAGTCCATTGTTCTACTTTATCACCTACTGGTCCTAATAAATAGAAAGTGATATCTTTCTTATAGAAAGCTGCGTATCCATCTCTACCAGTCAATGATTCATGTGATGTTCTAACCCACTCCATAACTTGCTGTGCACCTGATGGTACAATTGGGTCATAAAGAGTGATGTTTACATCATCCCAAGTAGATTTACCCTTAATCTTTCTTTTTACGTTGATATGGTCTAATTCAACTACTTCCGAAGTGAAAGTTGGTCTACTAGCCGTTTTTATCATATAGGATTCTATACCGTCGATTTCCATTATAAATCTGTTACCTAACTTTGGTTCAAAGTTGGTATAGAATATTTTATCAAACTCTAATACTTCTGGCATCTTATTTTAATTTAATTTGTTTTTCTTTATATAAATATCTACTTTTTAAATTATCCACCAAAACTTGCACCAGTTGGTAAGATGTTGAAATCAATTTGAATGAATTCAGCTGTCTTAGTTGGTTGTAAGAAAATAGCGCCTTTCATAATGTTTCTATCAACTACATCTGGTGTGTTGTTAGTTTCATCCATTACTACTCTGAAAGCGTATAAACCTTGTCTTTGTTGGATTGATTCTAAATAAGGATTAACGATATTTAAGAATCTATTTCTAGTCGTTGATGTATTTTGTTCAAAAACTAAATACTTAGAAGTTGAAGCGATATACTTTCTAACAGTCAATAATAATCTTCTTACATTGATTCTATCTAATGCTGAAGGTTTATCTTGTAATGTTTTTTGTCCCCATACTACAATACCTTGTCCTGGAAACTGGCAGATTGGGTTTACTTTACCTTCGTATAATGTATCTCTTTCAGATTGTGTTAATCTATCTAATACATCTACTGCTCCAATTAAACCACCTCTATTTAAACCTGCTGGTGCGAACCATTCTGCTGCTACTCTATCGTTTGCTGCGAATACGCCAGGTAATAATACTGATGGTGGAACAGTTACTAACTTATTTGTGTTTACATCAATTGTTTTAACCCAAGGATAGTAAGTTGCTGCGTAGTTAGTATCTAACTCACCTGCTTTAGTTACAGTTGATGATAATGAATAATCAGAATCTCCCATTTCAGTAATAAAGAATGCATCTGCTCTTTGCTCAACCATATCAACAACTGCTGTGTGAACATATGAGTGGTCTGCTTTATTTACGCCAGGTAAAACAATCATATTGATATCATATTCATCTGCGTTAGATAAAGCGTTAATATGCTTCATATATGCTACTGAACCTGAAGTTGTAGAAGATGATAAGTTAAATCCTTGTGTATTACCAGCTGAAATATCAGAACCTTTGTAGATTGGAGTTGCTGGATTCATACCATCAAATCCTTCTTGGAATGCTACAACGAATTGTGCTGCTGAAGAACCTACTGGTAGAGAACCACCATTTGCTACATCCAATCCAAATACAGAGTTAGAACCTACACCTGCTCCAGTTGGAATAGGTTTCATATAGATTTTATTATCTACATTACCATCCAAATCTATACCACCAAATTGTGTTGCTGATGCGGTTAGAAATGAAACAACAGGAACATTTGCACCTATTGCAGCAGAAGCTGAAATTGGTAATTTATATGCAGCGTGTCCGAAAGGTACTGCTTGTACAGGTGCTGCAGTATTTAAGTATTGAATTCTAATATATTTTGATTGATTTGCCCAATCGCCTGATGTTGTAATTTTACCAGCACTACTAATTTCTAATTTTCTATCACCGATTACTCTACTAATATAGTTAGGAGAATTAGGGTCTAAATTTACATTTGCGAATGTTTCTATTACACTCTTCTTTTTATTTGTATCACCAAATGCTCTTACAATTACATTGAATGTACCATAATCAGTACCATTTATACTACCAGCTGCTTTAATGTTTGAGATACCTATTTTAATTTTATTGTTTGCTGCGTTACCTGCACCAATTGTTTCAAATTGGAAAAGGTCAAATCTTTCACCACTAATTTGTTGTGATTTAATCATTGGTGTTAATGCTTCTTGTGCATCAAATCCAAAATTTTGGTCATCTAATACAGTTACAGATGCACTTGCATTAGAATCAAAAGTAATAGATGTATTTTTGAAAAATCCATATACATAAGGTTTTTTAGAACCAAATGCAGATGTACCAAATACTGCTTCGATATCATTTGTATCCTGTGGGTCTAAAGATGCTGATAATAAACCAGCGTTAGAACCTGATAATAAGAAATCTCCCTCATCATCTGTATCCATAGTTGTACCTGCAAATCCTGCGTTAGATGCTGATACGCTATTAAAAAGAATACCTACTGATTGTGTTACTGAACCTGATTGTACAGTTAACAACAATGGTGATTCTTCGGAATATCCACCTACACCAGCTACTCTACAAATAGTTGCAGTTCCTGCTTCTCTCAAATAGTTTTGTGCTGCTAATGGTGTATAATATGTTCCATCAGCTTTACCAAACATTGCTTCTAAATCTGCTTGAGAATTTACGATAGTTGGAACTAATGGTCCTTCTAAGAATGGGCCGATGAATGATGCTCCTATTTCTGCTACACCTTGTTGTAAAAATGATAAGTCGTTCTCTTTTGTGAAAACTCCTGGTGATACTAATTTTTCTGCCATTTTATGCTTATTTATTTTTTTTTAATGTCTACTATAAATATAATCTTTTATTTCAAAACAACAAAAATAATTTATTTGTATGTTGGTGAGAAATGAGAATAAATATATCCCATATCCGTTCCACTAAGTTGTGTATTGTAAAATAATGCAGGTCCTAATTGACCATTATAGAAATAAGAATCTTCTACCTGATTACCGCCAATCATTACTTGTGCTGATGTGGTATATGTTAAAGACCCATTAGATACCGTTCCTTTTGTACTATTATCTACATAGAACACATTTGTACCATTTTGTGCCGCAGTGTATCCAATAAAATACCAAACGTTAGTACTCATACTAAAGGTAGTACTATTACCCTGTACGTTAGTCCCATCATGTAAATAATAAGTACCATTATTATTTGAATATAAATACAATGATATTATTCTATTTGCTACACCACTCGTACTTTGTTTTCCAAATAATTGGTAATACCCACTTGATGGATGTGATGTTACTCTAATCCACATACCAATACTATATGCTGAAGTGTTAAATTGTGTACTACCACCACTTATATTTGATGATGTATCTTTGAAAAATAAATCACCACCATCAAATGAATAGTATCTTTCTTTTCTACTACCTCCATTATTATATGATGGGTTACCACCACTTCTACTCATTGGTGATTGTGCAGAAGGTCTAACACCTGTTCCAAATCCTGATAAATCTAACCAGTCATTTGTTGGTGTACCTGTTGATGGTAGTGTATTACCAGGGAAAGATGCTGTTTTGGATGGGTCTAAGTACATTCTTAAACCGGATGCCGGTATTGGTGGTTGTGTAGCTTGTCCTTTGTTATGTGAAATAAATCCGTTTGCTATGTAAACATCCGATTGTTCTACATTCACTGTAACAATTTCCGTATCTTCTTCTATAATTTGAATATTTGTTACTTCTATTTCACTAACACCATTTATATCATCATATTTTACCAATTTATCTCCTGGTAATATATGTTCAACTAATTTAAATTTATATTTTTGAACTTCGTTATCAAATACCCACAATGGATGTGTTCCAGTTGCTTTTATTAAACCATTATTAATTGAGAAATATCCACTTGCAAAGTTAAATACTAAATCAGATACTAATACGTTTTGTGCTTCACCATCATTTTCTTCAAGCATATGAAATCTCCATTCAACCTGCTCACTATTAGAATCTAAATCTTCATCTGGCAAATTTGATGGCACCCATGCTTTAATAGAATCACCAATTACTAAATCTTCAACATTTACTACAGTACCATCTGCCTTTGTTACCTTTGTACCAAATAATAAACAAAAATCTTCTTGATTGATTGTATTATAAACATCTACTGCATATAATGTTTTAGTAGATACTGAACCATAATTTGTAGCATTCAAATTAAAACCATCCTCATATTTCATAGTTAATACAGAAGATGCTTCTGAATAATTTGATTGATTTATTGCAGCTGGCCTAATTGTAAACGAAGGAGAACCTCCTAATGTTGATGATGGTACAGTAAAGTTTGCATTATTAAATGAACACGTATAATTATTAGCAACTGTTGCAACTTTTGATGTATGTAATGTTCCTGCACTGCTAAAACTAAATGTAGCGCTCTCATCTGTTGATTCTACTATATATGTGAATGTGGGTAAATTGACCGTTACGGAATCAATTGCAAATGAACCTAAAGAACTATTTGCAGCAGAACCGGCAAGCCCTCCTAAAGATACTATTTCAGAAACTCTTACTGAGCCGCTAACTGCTCTATATAAATTACCTAATGATAAATTTGTCTTTGGCATATTATTTGGTATTATTCTCCGTTATAAATATCTAAAAGTTTTTGTTTCCATATATCTTTGTTTGAAAAGTATTCAATCATCCATTTTTTAAGTTTTTCAAACTCTCTTTTACGGGTTTCGTAATCATCATTACAAATCGTTTCGTAGGTCTGCTTAAATGTTTCCTTGTCAAACGCTTTGTATTTATAATCAAGTGGTACGTGCCATCTTTCGTGTAGTATTGGAAGTTTACCCCAATCCACTGCTTCAAAAATTCCGTATCCAAATGGTTCATATTCAAAGCAAGAATGAGATATTCCCCAATCAAGTCCGTAGAACCTTTCTTTATATTTGAAATCAAACTTATAAACTTTTGATTTTTCGAATCGGTATCCATATTTGTTTTTATAATATTTGTTGAATGTTTCTGAATTAGTAAAAATGTATCCGCCCAATCCATCCATATATTCAACATTTTTTCTTCCTTCTACTCTAGCGGCATAGCCAATAGTTGTAGATTCTGAAAGTTCTTTATTTTGTTTAAACTCATAGACATTTGGAATGTGATATAAGTTTTCAGTTTCGTATGGGAAATAATATAATCCTACCCATACTTTCTTTTTAATTTTGTTAATTAATTCGTTTTCATATTCCCAATTACCATACCAATGTAGATATTCATCTTTTTTCATTTGTGCCATTAAAGACACTTTAGTCAAATTGTGGAAAACAATTGAATTAATTTTTTCCAAATTTTGATGTATAGCTCTGGTTGGAGTGTAATGACCATGCAATATGTGAATCCTTCTAGCACCATCTAATATTTTTATGATTTCATCTTCAGATGTTTCCCATATATGGTCAATATCAATTAAGAATTCTTCGTAATTTTGTGGTTTATGTCTATGGAAAAGTAGAAGTGGCTTCACATCTAAGTGAGGTGCCACTTCTTTAATCCATTCGGTTACCCATACATCAGCACCGCTGTTGAACCAAGGGCCTCCAGCAGTGGTGTAATAAATATCGTACATTAAATTATAACCCTTTTTGTTTTTTGCATTCAGTTAATCCAATTTTGAGATTTTCTATTTGAATTTGTTGTTCTTTAATTGCTTCAACTAAAAGACCTACCATTTTAGCGTAATCCAATCCCAAATATCCATCTTCTCTTTCTTTAACTACTTCAGGCAATACTTCTTGTACTTCCTGAGCGATAAGACCTGTATTTGGTGATGCTTTAGTTACTTCACTAGCTGAATCATTCCATTCCCACTTAACACCTCTTAATTTTTTAACTTTACCCAATGCATCTTCTATTACAACTACATTATCTTTAAATCTCTTATCTGAAGAATAAAATGCTGTAATATCACCAGTTGCTGATATTGACCCATTAATTGTTAAACCTGCGAAAGTTGGTGATGCTGATGTTGCTACTGATTGTCCAATAGAAATAGTTACTGCGCCAGTTGCTCCACTTACTGTCACACCAGTACCTGCTACATTCGATGTTACACCAGAGTTTGTGATAGTAACTGCGCCTGTTGCACCACTTACTGATATACCACTACCTGCTACTGCTGAAGTAACACCTGAGTTAGTAATT
>Ga0194123_10004723_pt1 | contig 15178 bp, 11 predicted proteins | sample TA2MahsurfametaG_5_FD_155479 | JGI IMG/M metagenome (GOLD analysis project Ga0194123, IMG submission 155479) | Freshwater microbial communities from Lake Tanganyika, Tanzania - TA2015023 Mahale A surface | ecosystem: Environmental > Aquatic > Freshwater > Lake | place: Tanzania: Lake Tanganyika... | reverse complement strand
ACGCTGGTCTGGCAGGGACCGCTCGAACCCGGTGCGCATCGCATCGGCGTGGCGTTCCTGAACGACTACTACAACCCCACGGAGCCGAACCGCCTGGCGCGCGATCGCAACCTGCATCTGCACGCCATGCGCCTGATCGGCCCGCTCGAACCCACCACGCCCACGCCGTTCCAGCGGTGGGCCACGGAGATCGCCGGCAAGGGCTCGACCACACAGCAACTGCGACGCGTAGCGACCGCGCTAGCGACAGAGCTCTTTCGCGCGCCGGTCGAGGACCGCGACGGCCAAGCACTGGCGCGCACGGCGATCGAGGCCGCCGGCGGATCGAAGGCGCCCTTTGATGACCAGCTGCGCGCGCTCGTGACTGCGGTCTTGGTCGACCCACGATTCCTGCTGCGTGTGGAAGCGCCAACTGCCGCTGGGCGCTCCGTGCGCAACCTCTCCGGCAGTGAACTCGCGAGCCGCTTGGCGTTCTTCATCTGGGCAAGCGTGCCCGATCGCGCGCTGCGTGATGCCGCCAGCCGCGGCGAGCTCTCGAAGCCCGGCCCGCTGCGCGCGCAGATCCAGCGCATGCTGGCCGACCCGCGCGCCGATGCGCTCGCCGAGCGCTTCTTCACGCAGTGGCTCGGGATCGATGGGCTGGAGCTGCGGCAGTTCGATCCGGCGATCTATCCCGGGCTCGATGCGCGCATGCTCACGCTCATGCAGCAGGAGACGCGCGAACTCTGCGGGCGCGTCGTGCGCGGTGAGCTGCCAGTGCGCGCCCTGCTCGATTCAACGGAGTCCGCGGGCACGCAGGAGCTTCGAGTGTTCTATGAAGGAGCTGGTGCGCCGCGTCCTCCCGGAATCTTTGGCCACGGCAGCGTGCTCGCCGCCACCAGCAACCCCACCCGGACGAGTCCCGTCAAGCGTGGCAAGTGGGTGCTCGAGGCGCTGCTCGACCAGGCACCGCCACCGCCGCCGCCCGGCGTGCCGCAGCTGCCCGAGGGTGCCACGAACACCGAGCACCGCTCAATGCGTGAGCTGATGGCCATGCACCGCGCGAACCCCGACTGCGCAAGCTGCCACGTGCGCATGGATGCGATCGGGCTGGCGTTCGAGCGCTTCGACGCCAACGGTCGCACGCGCACGATGGTCGATGGTCACGCGGTCGAGGACACGACGGAGTTGCCCGGGGGCGCGACGATTGATGGCGTGCCGGGTGTGGCGACGATGGTCGGTGCGGGCACGGCCTTCGAGCGCTCGCTTGCACGGCGACTGCTCGTGTATGCGCTCGGGCGCGGGACCGCTGAGGCGGATGACCCGCTCGTGGCTGAACTGGCCGCGCGGCTCGCGCGCGACCGCTCGTTCGAGTCGCTCGTGATGGGCATCGCGATGAGTGATGCGTTCCAGCAGCGGCGGGGGGCACCTTCGACGAAGCCGCTTGAGGCCCCCAAGGTCACGCCGACTCAGCCCAAGCAGTGAGATGATCGAACTGACATGCGCTTCGGTCGCCTTCGTGCTGGCGTCCAGAGAGGTTCGGTGTACCGTTCACGCATGCGCCCCGGTTTCCTCGCAAGACGGACCGTGCTGCGTGGTGTGGGGGCCACGATCGCGCTGCCGTTCCTTGACGCGATGCTGCCGCGCGGGATCGGCCCGGCCGCGCACGCCGCGACGACGAGCGCCCTGGCACCAAAGAGCGCGCGTGCGATCTTCGTCTTCTTTCCCAACGGCGTGAACCCCGCCTCGTGGCGCCCGCAGATCGCGGCGAACGGCACCTGGTCGCCGTCGCCCGCGCTGGCACCGCTTGAATCGATGCGTCGCGAGATCACCGTGCACACCGGCCTGCGTCATCGGCACGCCGAAGCAAACGGCGACGGCCCCGGTGATCACGCGCGCAGTGCGGCGTGCTTCCTCACCGGCATGCAGCCGAAGAAGACCGCCGGCGATGACATCCGCGCGGGGCAATCGGTCGACCAGGCGATCGCCGATGCACTCGAACGCTCGGGTGCATCCACGCGATTCCGCTCGCTCGAACTTGGCACCGAGCCCGCGATGACCGCGGGCAACTGCGACAGCGGCTACTCCTGCGCCTACAGCGCGAACATTTCGTGGAAGGGCGAGAGCCTGCCCAACGGCAAGGAAACCGATGCGAAGGCCGCGTTCGACCGGCTCTTCGGTCGCGTGGGCCAGACTCCCGAGCAAGCCGCCGCGCAGGCGCGCTCGCGCCGCTCGATCCTGGATGGTGCGCTCGCGCAAGCCAAGCGCATCGCGGGCACCGTGGGTCGCGATGACCGCGCCCGGATTGATGAGTACATGGACGCCGTGCGTGGGCTCGAGAAGCGCGTGGCCGAGGACGCAGCGTCGCAGCTTGATGCAGATCGCATCCCTGATTTCGCCGGTGGCCCACTCGATCTTGCGCGCCGCACCGACCTGCTCTCGCAGGTGCTTGCGCTCGCATTGCAGACCGACTCCACGCGCGTGGCCACCTTCATGCTCGCCAATGAAGGCTCGAACCGTCCCTATGCCGAGGTCGGCGTGACGCAGGGACACCACGATGTCTCGCACCACGGCAACGATCCGGCCAAGATGGAGGCCTTTACGCGGATCACGAGCTTCCACAGCGAACGCTTCGCCGCGCTCCTGCGTGCGCTCGATGCGTGCAAGGAAGGCAGTCGCTCCGTGCTCGACACGACCGTGGTGCTCTACGGCGGCGCCATCACCGATGGCAACATGCACAACCATGCCGACCTGCCGATCCTGGTCGCGGGTGGTTCTGCGCTGGGGCTCAAGGGCGGTCGCGTGATCGCGCACGCGGCCGATACGCCGCTCTGCAACCTGCATCGAGGCATCGCTGAGAAGGTCGGCGCCAAGCTCGATGCGTTCGGCGATTCGACGGGGACGGCGGAGCTGGCGTGAGCATCGTGTCGCGGCCACCCATGACGCGCGCTGCGTGGGTGGTCGCGTTGCTGGTGACGGTGGCAAGCTCTGCCACGCACGGGCAGCAGGGGACTGGAGCGGCCGAGCAGGTTCCGCAGGTGTCCAACTGCCCACCGATGCCTGCACCGATCACGGTGGGAGCGGCAGTCGATGTCTTCGTCGGTGGCACGGGCCCGAACCCCGTCTATCGCATTCCTGCGATCACGAAGGCCGGTACGCGCGTGCTCGCCTTCGCCGAAGGTCGCGCAGCGCTCGGCGACATCGGCACGAACGATCTGGTGCTGGCGACCAGCGATGACGACGGCGCCACGTGGTCGGCGCCGCGCACGGTGCTCGATCTCGCGGATCGTTCCATCAACAATCCATGCGTGGTCACGCTGCACTCGGGTGCGCATGCAGGTCGGGTGCTGGTGATCGTGCAGTCTTACCCAGCCAACACGCACGAGGCCAAGCAAGCCACCGGTTTGGATGGCTCTGGCGTCTGCCGCGTGCACCTACTCGCGAGTGATGATGCGGGGGCCAACTGGAGCGAGCCACGCGACATGACTGCGAGCATGCGCCGAGCCGAGGCGCCCACCGTGGCAAGTGGCCCGGGCGCGGCGGTTCAGCTGCGTGGCGGTGCGCATGCCGGGCGCATCGTGGTGCCGTTCAACCAAGGGCCGTACGGCCAATGGACCGTCTACGCGTGCTTCAGCGATGATGGTGGCGCGACGTGGTCGATGGGTGCGGTCGCACCCGCAGGCGCGCCAGCGCACGCCAACGAAGTGCAGGTGGCAGAAGTGCAGGGCGGCGAACTGGTCTTGAATGCCCGCAGCTTCCACGGCGCGAAACAGCGACTCGCCGCACGCTCGAAGGATGGCGGTGCGACCTGGTCCACGCTCACCCCGATCGAGTCACTGCCCGATCCCTGCTGCCAGGCCGGGCTGCTGTCGGTTGCGGTGGGTGCACGCCCCGTGCTCGCGTTCACGGGCTGTGACAGCACCACGGCACGCATGAATGGCACGCTCTGGATCTCGCTTGACGAGGGTGCAAGCTGGCCGATCAAGCAGCCGCTCGCGACCGGCTTCTTCGCCTACAGCGCGCCGGTCGATCTGGGTGGCGGCCGCATCGGCGTGCTCGCCGAGACCGACGACTACCGCCGGATTCGCTTCATCCCGGTGATGCTGGTGATGCCGGCGCGGTGATGCAATCAGCGATGATCGCCTGATTGCTTTCTGCGGCTCCTGCGTGATCCGCTCTTGAGCGGTGTGCATCGGCCTGCCACACTATCCCTCATGCGGTTCATCTCGCGCAAGCTCTGGCGTGCGTTCCACGAACTTGACGCGTTCGATGACGACAACTGTCGCGAGCTCATGGTCCGTGCACGGTCCGGCACGGTCCGGAAGGTGTCGTGGTTGATGATGCAAGGCATCATGGCGATCGCGGCTTCGGTCGTGCCGTTCCTTGTGGTGGGCGACATTGCCCTGCAGAACGGTATCGGGCCACCTGTGAACGATTGGCTTACGGCGATGGGCATGCGACTGCAGTTGGGGTTGAACCGAGTCTTCACGGAGTGGTCGACGGCCGGTGTGGGCGTGATGCTGATCCTGACCTTCATGACCTTCGCAGCGGGGTGGTTCCTCACGCGCGACGGGCTGCTGTGGTGGCGCGTTCGCAGGCTGATTCGCCGGTGCAACCTGTGCCTTGCATGCAACCATTCGCTCGTTGGCGGCTTGGTCGCGGACGGAGCGGTGCAGTGCAATGAATGCGGCAACCGAACGCCGCTGGTGCTGGTCATGGATTCGGTCCGTACGGGTGCTGACGGCCAGCCACGATTCCTGCCGTCCGGACGGGAGCACGGCGTGGCCGTGCCGCCGATCTTCAGCAGGGAGACCCGGCGACGGGCGGTCCGGGTTGCGATCGTCGTGCTTGGCATTCCCTTGGTGATCTGGGCATCGTGGGCCGGCATCCGATCGATCAGGATGATCCCGATGCGCAGCGACGAACTGCACGCCGTCGATCTGCCGTCGATTTGGTGGGCCTGCGCGAAGCAGGGGTCGTCGGGTCCTGTTGCACCGCTAGGCCCGGACCGTCTGCAAGCACTGCTGAGTCCGCTTAGCTGGCTCGCCGCCTCATGGCGCGCTTCATGTTTGCCCCCCGCCGGGTCTGGGCGTCCGCTGCTCGTGCCGTTCGTCCCACCCCGCACGGATGCATCAGGTGCACTGGCCGCTGTGGGGGAGGGTGATCCCATCCATCAGCACAACGAGATGCTTAGAGCGGGCCTCCTTGACGTGCTTCGGGCGTGCAAGGACGCCGAGATGATGGGCGTAATGACCTCGCACGACACGGCAGCGATGGCCGTCGGATGGGAGTGGGGTACGGAACAGCTCCGGCTGATCTGGGGCCTGGCGCTCTACACGATGGATCGCGCGCTGCATGAGGACGACCGTGAGGCATGGATCGTCGCCTTCGATGCGGCACTGGCGATCGAGGCGAGGATCGCCCAGCTGCCGAGCCTGCATCACCGCGAGGATGCCGCGCGATTGGGCGTCTGGACGCTCGCACGGATGGGCGATGTGATCGAGCGGCATCCTGATCCCGAGATGATCGCGGCGTTGGCCGCGAGCGTTCAGGCTCACGCGTGGCGGCCGGACCTGGCCGCGACGATCAAGGCCAATCGTCGGACCGCCATCGGCGCAGTCGCTTGGGTCTGCTCGGATCCATCCAATCTGTTTCCATTCTTCGAAAAGGACAGAAGACGGTCGTTCTTGATGAACCAGCCCGGTTGGCACTCGATCCACGACAAGGTCGGCAGTTGGTGGGAGGTCCGTACGCAGATCGCCGACTATTTCGACGCGGTCGAAGCGCAGCAGTCCACGCCGATGTGGTTGCGCCAGCCGGTCCAGTATCCGTCCGACCCGCTGGCCCAAGCCATCCTGGACAACGATGCCTTTGATGCGGTTGCTGAGGTGGGGGCGCGGCTGACCGCCTCCATGCAGATTCCGGGGCTGGCGGAGCGATGCCATGACGAAGCCGTGGCGGGCATGCTTGCCTTGGCTCGATGGCGCCACAAGCGCGGCACCGCGCCTGCATCCGCGGCAGAGTTCGTGCCTGACTTCGCGGCGACTGTGCCGATGGACCCTCGAACGGGGAAGCCGATGACCGTGACGGATGAGCAGCGGCCTGAAGGCCGAGTCTGGGTGCTCCGGCAGGGCGACGACGTGCTGCTGCGGCTGCCTGCGCCGTGAGCGCGGCGATGGGTCGACCATCCGTGGACAGGTCTCCGCGGCCGGCCATGGCTCGGGAACCCATGTTGCACCCAAGTACCCTCCACACCATGCTGCACGCTGCCACATTCATCCTGTCGCTCACCGCCTCAATCGCCTTTGCCCAGGAACCCAAGCTCGAGACGCTGACCCCGACGGCACCGATCGGCGAGGTCACGCTCTACCAAGGCCGCGCGATGGTCTCGCGCATGGCCGCGGCACCTGAGCGCGAGGGGCTTTTCGAACTGCGCTTCACGAACTTGCCGGCTGCGATCGATGCCGACAGCGTGCAGGCGACCGTGAGCGCGCCGAAGGGTGGCGCCAAGCTGCTCGATGTTCGCTTCGAGGCCACGCGGCTGCCCAACGATGCCAACTCGAGTCCTGAACTGAAGAAGGCGATCGAGGACCTGGAGGCGGCGCAGCGAGCGGGGCAGGTGCTTGCGCTGCGTGGGCAACGGCTGAAGGACCAGAACGATCTCCTCAATGCCATCGCCGCCAAGACGGCGACCGAGAGCGCGAAGGACTTTGGCTCCAAGTCGCTTGATCCCGCAGCGCTGGCTGCACAGGTCGAGTGGCTCGGCAAGGCGCGCAGCGACCTGATCGCCGAACGCACGGCGCTCGACGCTGAAACGCTCGCCAATCATCGGCTCGCGTCATCGCTCGATGCCAAGGTCAACGCACTCGGTGGCCGAACGCTCATCGAGCGCACGGCGATCGTCACGCTGGGCAAGTCAAGCGCCGCGCCGGCCGAGGTCACGCTGCGCTACCTCGTGGGCGACGCCACCTGGACCCCCAAGTACGCCGCACGCGCCGACATGGAGGCGAAGACCCTGAGCCTTGAGTACGACGCGCAGATCCTGCAGAACACCGGCGAATCGTGGGACAACATCAAGCTCACGCTCTCCACTGCACAGCCGACGCAGCGCGCCCAGCCCAACGGCGTGGCGCCGATCGTGGTCGATGTGTTCGTGCCGCCGCCCGCCGCCCCCATGGTGGCGGCTAGTGCGCCGGCACCGATGATGGAGGCGGCACCGATGGCACGCAAGGGCCGTGGCAAGCCCGGCGAAGGCGGACTGTTCCGCTCGGGTGGCATGGATCCCGGCAGCACGGGCGAGTTCGACAAGAACGAGGCCTTCGAGGCGCTCTTCGCCGATGCGGTCGCGGTGCAATCGGGCACGGTCGCGAACTTCCCGATCAATCGCGCGGTCACGATCCCCAGCGATGCGCAGAAGGCACGCACGCAGCGCATCGCGACGATCGATCTGTCGCCGACCTTCGTGCATGTCGCGCAGCCAGTCGCCGATCCGGCGGTCTTCATCAAGGCGACGGCCGCGAACTCGTCGCCGTACCAGCTGCTCTCGGGCCCGATCACCGTCTTCCTTGGTGGTGATTCGGTCGGCCGCACGCAGCTTCCCGATCTCTCCGCCGGCAGCGAGATGACCTTCTGGCTCGGCACCGATCGCCGCATCGAAGCCAAGCGCCAGCTCGTGCGCAAGGGCACGGCCGAAAAGGGTGTGTTCGGCAAGAGCGAAGTGACCGAGTGGGAGTACCGCATCGATCTCGTGAACACGCTGCCCGCTGCCGCCACGATCGAGGTCTATGACCGCATGCCGGTCTCGCGCAACGAGCAGGTGAAGGTCGAGCTGCCGAAGGTCACGCCTGCCCTGGCGACCGATGCCAAGTACGTGGCTGATGAGAAGCCGCAGGGGATCCTCAAGTGGCTGGTGACCGTGCCGGCCGCTGCGGCCGCCGGGAAGCCCGGCACGCTGGCGATCGACTGGACCGTGCGCGAGGCGCACGCCCAAGGAACTCAGGTCACGCCGATCCCGGACTGATCGGAACGCTTAGGCGTTGTACGTGTCGAGCGCCTTCTTGCCATAGACGGTCGCAGGGCCGCCGCCCATGAGTACACACACATCGAGCGTGTCCTGGATCTCGGCGAGCGTGGCGCCGGCAGCCTTGGCGGCCTTCGTGTGGTGCACGATGCAGCCATCGCACAGACGGCTGATGCCGCAGGCGAGCGCGATAAGTTCCTTGGTCTTGAGATCGAGCGCGGCGGGGGCGAGCGACGCGGCGTGAAGGCCCTTGAAGGCGGCGGCGGTGGCGGGGGTCATGCCGCTCATTTGACCACGCACTTGGCTTCCATGCCCGCCGCGAAGAGGCTGGGCAGGTCCGTTTCCTGGAAGATCTCGCTGGAATTGTCCATGTAGATCACTTCGCACGCCACGATCTCCACGCAGCGGATCGAGCCGTTGTACCAAGCGTGTCGGAACTTGAAGCCATCGAAGATGCTGCCATCGGGATTGCCCGGGTTGAACGGCCCCGTGCAGGTGAACTCGCGGCGGCCGGCCTTGCGCACGTCGCAGCGGACCGGATCGCCGACGGCGTTGTACGGCTGGGCCTCGAACTTCACGTACTTGATCGTCTTGGTCGATGTGTTCGCCCACGACACCAGGAACGTGACGCCGTCGATCGCGTTGGGCACGCTGATGTTGGCGGCCGTGATGATGACCGGCAGCTTCTCGTTACGGGCGCGGATTTGGTCGGCCTTGTCCAGGCTCGAGCAGGCGGTGGAGAGCACAACGACAGCGAGCGCGAAGAGGACACGGGTCATCGCTCCATCCTAGAAAATGCAGCCTGCGGCCGCGGGATGGCCAGCATCGTGGCTGCTGGGCTTCATGCGATCTTCATGATGTCAAGAAGGCCTCGCGCCTCGTACACTCCGTAGCCCAGCGCAGGCCGCGCCGCAGGAAAGACCACCCATGAACGCCAACACCATCATCTGGACCTACACCGACGAAGCGCCCATGCTGGCGACCTACTCGTTCCTGCCCATCGTCACGACCTTTGCGCAGAAGGCCGGCCTGAAGGTGGTGGTGAAGGACATCTCGCTCGCGGGGCGCATCATCGCGGCGTTCCCCGAGTGCCTGCGGCCCGAGCAGCGGCAGGCCGACGACCTGGCCGAACTGGGCAAGACCTGCCTTACGCCCGAGGCGAACCTGATCAAGCTCCCCAACATCTCGGCGAGCGTGCCGCAGCTGAAGGCGGCCATCAAGGAACTGCAGTCGCAGGGCTACGCGCTGCCGGACTACGTCGATGAACCCACGACCGATGCCCAGAAGGACGCCAAGGCGCGCTACGACCGCATCAAGGGCAGTGCCGTCAATCCCGTGATTCGCGAGGGCAACAGCGATCGCCGCGCTCCGCGCAGCGTGAAGGACTACGCGCGCGCCAATCCACACAAGATGGGCGCGTGGAGCGCAGACAGCAAGGCGCATGTCGCCAGCATGTCGGGTGGTGACTTCTTCGGCAACGAACGATCCGTGACTGTGCCTGCTGCCACGACCGCCCGCATCGAGTTCGTCGGTGCCGATGGCTCGACGAAGGTCATGAAGGACGGCATCAAGCTCAGTGCCGGTGACATCATCGATGGCACCTTCATGAGCAAGGCCGCGCTCGTCCGCTTCCTCGAGGAACAGGTCGCCGATGCGCGAGCGAACGGCACGCTCTTCAGCATCCACATGAAGGCGACGATGATGAAGGTCTCCGACCCGATCATCTTCGGCCATGCGGTGAAGGCGTTCTTCAAGCCGGTCTTCGCCAAGCACGCCGCTGCGCTCGCCAAGGTGGGCGTGGACGTGAACAACGGCTTCGGGGACCTGGTCGCCAAGATCGCCGGGTTGCCGGATGCCGAGCGCGCTGCGATTGAGGCCGACATCAAGGCGGTCTTCGATGGCGGCCCCGCGATCGCGATGGTTGACTCGGACAAGGGCATCACCAACCTGCATGTGCCGAGCGATGTCATCATCGACGCGAGCATGCCCGCGATGATCCGCGAGGGCGGCCGCATGTGGAACGCGCAGGGCAAGACCCAGGATGCCAAGTGCGTGATCCCGGACCGCGCCTACGCCGGTGTGTACGAGGCGGTCTTTGAGGACTGCAAGGCGCATGGCGCGTACGACCCGAAGACGATGGGCAGCGTGCCCAACGTCGGCCTGATGGCGCAGAAGGCCGAGGAGTACGGCAGCCACGATAAGACCTTCGAACTCAAGGTTGCCGGCACCATGCGCGTGGTCGATGCATCAGGCGCTGTGCTCATGCAGCACACCGTCGAGGCCGGCGACATCTGGCGCGCCTGCGTCACGACCGATGCCGCGATCAAGGACTGGGTCAAGCTTGCAGTCACGCGTGCCCGCGCAAGCGGCTTGCCCGCGGTCTTCTGGCTCGATGCCAAGCGCCCGCACGATGCCGAGCTCATCCGCAAGGTGCAGGCGTACCTGCCGCTTTACGACACGAACGGCCTGGAGTTCCACACGCTCGATCCCAAGTCGGCCTGCGCGTTCAGCCTCAAGCGCATTCGCCAGGGCTTGGACACCATCAGTTGCACCGGTAATGTGCTGCGCGACTACCTGACGGACCTCTTCCCGATCCTTGAGCTGGGCACGAGCGCGAAGATGCTCTCGATCGTGCCGCTCATGGCCGGCGGCGGCCTCTTCGAGACGGGCGCCGGTGGCACCGCACCACGCCACATCCAGCAGTTCCTGCAGGAAAACAGCCTGCGCTGGGATTCGCTGGGCGAATTCATGGCGCTCGGGGCGAGCTTGGAGCACATGGCGCTCGTCACCGGCAGCACGCGCGCCAAGGCGATGGCCGAGGCGATGGACTGGGCCGTCGGCCAGTACTTGGTCAACAACAAGGCGCCGCAGCGCAAGGTCGGCGACCTCGACAATCGAGGCAGCCACTTCTATGTCGCGCTCTACTGGGCGCAGGCGCTCGCGAAGCAGACGACCGATCCTGCGCTGGCGAAGGCCTTCGCCGGTCTCGCTGCAGACCTGACCGCGAATGAAGCGACGATCGTCGGCGAGCTCAACGCCGCGCAGGGCACGCCCGTCGATATCGGTGGCTACTTCCACCCCGATTGCGCGAAGGCTGATGCAGCGCTTCGGCCAAGCCAGACGCTGAACGCGATCCTCAAGGGCCAGGCGGTCGCCGCGCTGGCCTGAGCCCGTGGCACCAGAGTCACCAGTCGCCGCGATCGAGCGCCTGCTCCGAGAGGGGCGAGCGCTTGACGCGTTGGCGGTGGCCGAGCCGCTCGCTGCGAAGAACCCGCGCATGCTGCAGGCATGGCTGGGCGTGGCGCGCGCGAAGCTGCACTTGGGCTGGATCGCCGAAGCCGATGAAGCACTCGAACGGCTCGATGCGTTCGCTGCGTCTGATCCGCAGGTTGCGCTGCTGCGTGGGCTCGTGCACCAGCGGCTCGGGCGCATCGATCAGGCTGCCGATCGCTTGCGCGCGGTGGCGACCGGCCGCTCGCTGCAAGCCGTCGAGGCCAGCGTGGCGCTCGGTGAGCTCTTCTGATTCGCGCATCGGCACGATGAACTGCGGTCGTGGCTCGCCTCGGCTGGCCCGGCGTGGGCACACGATCCGCGCGCGGCGCTGTTGCAGGCTCGCCTGCTTGGACGGAGCGATCCGGCCGCCGGAGAACTCCCAATCGTCCTCAAGATGGAGGATGTACTTGGTTTCCACTGTTCGGTACATCGCGTCTACCGCGGCATGATGTCCCTGCCTGCTTGAATGTGCGACGATGGTCGCTTGGGGAATGTGAGCCAGGAGCACCTGATTCGACTCAGCGTCCCCGAAGTCGTTGACTGCAACAAAGCGCACGCCGCCGAAGTTTGCTAGGCTCGCCAGGGTCCGGGCCAGGAGAGCGGGCCTACGCCCCATCGTAAGGCAAATCGTGAAGTCTCCTCGTAGGTTTGTCGGCACAGGGTCGTGACAGTAGTACAGCTCTGGAAAGCTGTTCCTAGGTAGTGGGAAATCTCCTCCATGATGGGAGCCGAGGCGGCGTCAATCCAACAAAGACACCACGATCGCAAGCTTTCGTACGGTTTCAATCAGTGCAGCATTCAGTGAATCGATTGAACAATCTCTTGCCCGGCTTGCACCTTTGGGCTGCAACTGTGTGGATTGTTGGCGCGTTGCTCGCGCCTCCGCTCGAGGGGGCGGCCTACGCCGTGCTTGCGGCGGTGGCGCTGGTCCGATGCAGGGCATTCGTGGGGATGCTGTCGGTCCATCCGCGTCTGCGGTTCGTGGTGGTGACCTACGCAGCTGTCCTTTTCTGGGCGTTTCTATCCATGGCTTGGTCGCCAGACGGTGCGGAGGGAAAGGTGTACGCGCGCATCATGATCGTGCCAATCTTCGTGGTTCACGCTGGACTGACGCGCGAGGCCATGGCGAGAATTCTGTTCTGGCCCGGTGCAATCTGGTCGGTGATCCTTGTCGCGGCTTGGCTGGGCATACCTGTGCCATCGCTGATTATTCCCGATCACCCGTCAAAGACAGTACTTGGGCTTGTCATGCTGGGATGCGTGGCATTCTCAGGTGCTTTTGATTGGAAAGCAGTGAGAAGCTGGTCACACTGGTGTCTGAAGATCCCCACTTGGTTTGCTGGTGCCGCTGTGGCGGGCTCACGCACTGGTGTCGTGGCCGTACTCAGCGGCTCGCTGCTCGGATTCGCCCTGACACGACGATCGATACGTCACACCCTTCGAACAATCATGCCGCTGGCCGTTGTATTCGTCGTGATTGCGGGTGCTCTTGGGTTTACGCCAGTGGGCAAAAAGGCTCTGGCGTACCTGCCCTCCCTGACCGACACGTCGGCGGTCACACGAAGCATTGCCGACCGGTTGGACAAGACGCTGAGTTCCAGGCTTGCTCTATGGGATTGGACGATGACAGCATGTTCCCATGTCTTCGTTGGACATGGAGCATTGAGTTGGCCGCGTGACTTTCAAGCTGCGATGACGGAGAAGAAGCCACGCCTCACGATCGTGACGAGCATCAATCCAGGAGCAGAATCGCTGAATCATGCGCACAGCATCCTGATACAGATGATGTACGAGCAGGGACTGATTGGTGTTGCGCTGCTCATTGGATTTGCGGCGGCGGTCGGAAATCTCGCGTGGAATCGCCGCGATACTGCATCAGGTGCGTTGCTCATAGTCGTTGGGCTGGCTATTGCGATCATGAGTCTCACCGAGGGCGCGCTCTTGACACGATCGTCGGCGGCCATGTTCACCATCCTGATCGGGCTATGTTCAGTCGATTCCACCGCGCCGGAACTTCGCTGACCCGACTTGCCAGCGGTTGATCCATTGCCATGCCTTCCGAAGCACCCAAGGCCTGTGGTTGTTGACCCACGTCTCGTAGTGTGCGTCAGCCCGGGGATCATCCTCCGCACGCTGCAGATCGATAAATGCGTCGACCGACGCACAAGTGAGACGATTGCACCATGGCGATGGCCGGGCGACATGCGTTGCATCAATCCCATCGCCGATGTTGTTGATCAGGTTCACCGGCGGGAGGACACATCGTGCATCGCGCAAGAAGTGCGCCAAAGTCCACTGGTGGTCCCAGGTCGTTGGGTGTCGCTGCCTCGCCACATGCAAAAAACGACGAGACCAGTAGTGCGCAGATCGACTATCGAGCCCCGGAAGCATCAGTTGGGGGTCATTTGCGGCCGTCTGCCACCAAGAGATGTCGAAGCGATAGTGGCTCCAGGCGCGCTTCCAACTTGCCCAGCCCCAGACATTGAAGAAGCGACTCAGCGTGTGCGACGGCGCGCCGGGACGCGCTGATGGGGCGCACCGGCTGCCAAGCACGCTCATGACACGGTCATCCCCGGCAAAGGCTCGTAGCGAGCGCGTGGCGAACGGGATGAAGCCGGGCGCGGGAATGCAATCATCCTCAAGGATGATGCCGGCGGGGACATGGTCGAAGAACCAGCCTATGGCACCGGAGACGGCTCGGCCGCAGCCCTCATTGCGTTCCAAGAACCGTGTTTGGACCTCGCAAGGCCACGGCGGGTCGCTCAGAAGCCTTCGTACTGCCTCGCAGCGGGCGGAATCCTGCGGATGAGTGTGCTCATTCCTCGGTCCGTCGGCGGCGACGAACAGTTGCCGAGGACGACAGGACTTGAGGGCCTCGAGCAGCCGTTGCAGAGGCTCAACTCGATTGAACGCCAGAATGAGAATGGGTGCGCTCTCGGGGTGCACCAGTGAACTGTAGCCTCGGACTCGTTCCGAGCTGGGCCTAGGTTGCGCGCGAAAGCGCGCGATGACCCGTATGCTCACTCCGGGCATGAACGTCAACCCGCTCGATTATCTGGTGTCGCTGCTCAGCCTCGGTCGGCGCCGATTGAGTCCGACGGAGTATCGATACGCGCGATGGTCATTTGCGCAGAACGGTGAGGATGTATTTCTGCTTTCGCAATACGCCGATCCGTCCTACGCGGGCTTCTTCGTGGATGTCGGAGCGCATGACCCAATTCGGTTTTCGAACACTGCCCTGTTGAGCAAGCGCGGGTGGCGAGGCATCAACATCGACCCGGTTCCGCACGTCATCAGGCGATTTCGCAAAGTGCGGCCACGTGACATCAATCTGGAGCTTGCAATCTCTGATCGGAGTGGCGAGCAGGAGTTGATGCTGTACCGTGAACCCGCTTTCAACGGGCTTCGAGGGTGGGGGTGGTCTGCGTCGGACCGAGCCGACAGCCCTGAGTCGATTGGGTCGATCAAGGTAAGGACCGCCCGCCTCGATGAGGTGCTTGGCGAGCATTGCCCTGCCAACCAGGTCATTGATGTTCTGTCCGTTGACTGCGAGGGACACGATGAGGTGGTCCTGGCCTCGAACGACTGGAATCGGTTTCGACCTTGGTTCGTTCTCGTTGAGGATTTTAGAGATGATCAGGAGTCGACCATTCTGCAGAGCATGCAAGCCCACGGCTACAGGTCGGTGACTCGTCTTGGGTGGACTCGCGTGTTCAAGCGCATTGCGTGAGTCGCTGCAATCCGCGGTCAGCCACCCTCAGCTGCCCGCACCAGCCGCTGCGCCGCGCTGCTTGGCCACGCGCTCGACCTGGTCCAGGTACGACTGGATGTTCTCGCGCGGCTTGACCTGCTGCGCTGCACGCAGCAAGGGGAGCGCCTCGGCGTACTTGCCTTGGCTCACGAGCA
>Ga0194123_10004709_pt1 | contig 15218 bp, 22 predicted proteins | sample TA2MahsurfametaG_5_FD_155479 | JGI IMG/M metagenome (GOLD analysis project Ga0194123, IMG submission 155479) | Freshwater microbial communities from Lake Tanganyika, Tanzania - TA2015023 Mahale A surface | ecosystem: Environmental > Aquatic > Freshwater > Lake | place: Tanzania: Lake Tanganyika... | reverse complement strand
GTCCTGCATAACTCATCTCCTTTTGTAATGCTTCTAAAGTGCGATACAGATATGGGGTCAAATCCAATCGCGGATCCGCAGCCATCGGTAAATCCGGTGATTGCGGGTGGGGGGTCTGCATCATTCCACCCACTAGGCGAGCAAATTGAGAATATGCATTCTGCAATTCGCCTACCATCCTGAACGGGAACCCCGATAGCATCGCGGCCCGCTCCTCATCCGTTTTTGACGGGAAGAGGTATTTCAGTGCTTCAATGCTATCAACACCTAATTCTTGCAAATTTCTGACAACAATGGAGTTGTTCAGAGTATCTTGGGTAGTATCTTCGTAAACGGGACCCAGCCAACGCCATTGAACGGTAAGATCACCATCGGGAATAAGACCCATGACTCCTGGTGGAATCTGCTGGGTCTTAAGACAAGCCATCATCAACCCTTTAACTTGTTCGTTAAAAAGGTTAATGGCCTGATCATAAGCAGCAATATCTTCCGGCGATGCATTCTCGGGCAGCTCCAGGGGTTTTTCTAGCCCTGCTGCAGCAGCAAGCGTTTCACGGAACAAACGCTCCTCTTGGTAAATAATGAGTTCAAGACAACGGCAAATACCATAGGTGTAAATAGCGTTTGATTTTTTCTTTGAAGTGGCCGAAACACGACCAAACAATGATTTGTATTCAGTTGCTGTGACGCCTGCGGAAATCGACAGCTCATCAACACCACCCAAGGCAGTACGAATCTCTTCTCGGTAAACACGAGCAAAAGAATTTTGGTCGCCAGTGATTGCGTCTGGGACGATATAACCAACTCGATCGTTTGGCTCCAGGTTGGCGATAACCCGTGGCACGCGCAGTTGGCCGTCAACCCCTCGATAAACTGGATCAGCTTTAAACCGAGACTGGCTTAAGGGACTGGCACTGGCAAAACCGGAGTTCGCTGCAATCGAAGGACGTTGAACGACGGCTTCTCCTCCGGACTCCATTAAGTCCGTTTTGGGACGAGAAGAAAGAAGTGTTGGATTACCAAAGAACTGAATGTTCTTACGCATGGTACGAACCAAGTCGTCATGCGTACAGATGTGGTTGGCTAAAGCGTCGAATTCACCAGAGCCTTCCGTTGAAAAGCCCTTGACATTGTTAAAGATTTCAACGCAAGGAATAAAACCAAGTGTATTTTTAAACGTCTTGGTTTTTCCAGGCGTCACCTGGTACACCGTATCAAAAGACAATTCACCTTCTGAGTGTGTTTCTTCAATTGTTTTACGCTTAATCGAAAGGCGTATGTAACGCTTTGCCCCACCCTGACCAAGGGTTGCAGGCCCGGTTAAATTTATTGAATCAATCTCTTGTTGATACCCGAAACCATTGCGGACTTTATAGCTATAGATGATAACAACCTCGTCCAGCTCGCCATCAATGTTGTAAAAACTGCGGTATTCGTGCTTACGGAAGTAATAGAGACGGTAATTATTTTGGGTGGGGCGAATATAGAAAAGACCCTGGCCGTCACAAAGAAAGTAGTCCCAGATGGAATCCAGGCGAATATCGATGGAGTTATATTTAATTACACGATCAATAAAGTCTTTGCGCTGATTGCCGAAGTTATCTTGGGCAGGGAAAAACTCAACACCCTGGCGGATGCCGAACATCCTCATCTGGGCAAGGTGGGCAGCCACGATGCCCGTGTCGATCATTGCTCCCCCATCTTTCTCAAGATAAGAGTCAATAATTTCTTTAAGCCTGGCCTTTGCGTCCCCAGCCATCAACTATCAGCCTTTTTATCTTTACTGATCTTAGCAGCCTTCGCTTGCTTCTTCTGGTGCAGCCACTTATTAAAGAAAACAAGCTCGGCAGACGAATAAAGCTCAGGATGTTTTAGGGCGTTTTTGACAAGTTTTTTGGTTTTCATTTTTTCTCTTTGTAACGTTTAGCTGCGCGTGCAGCCTTGCCCGCTTTCTTGGCAGCATCCGTATTAGAAACAAACTGTTTACCTTCTCGACTAGCGGCACGTTTCTTTTGATCTGTCTCCGCACGTTCTTCTTTTGACAGTGAAGCCCAGGCGCTCTCTGGTAGGTAACGCTTGGTGTATCCCTTTTGAATTGCTTTGTCAGGCATAGTTAGCCCAATGCTCCTATTGTGGCGCGAATGATGGATTCTTTTACTGTTTGTGAATAGTTGCTGTTTTGTAATTCAGACAATTTAAAAGGATATTGATAGGTTAATGCTGCATCTCTAAGTTCAGGGTCTTGGGCTTGTAAAGCCAACGACTGCATTAAACGTTGGTTGGGAAATACATCGGGTGTATAACCAGTTGAGTATTTGCCTGCGAGTTGCATCACTTACTCTCTTTATATTTCTTGGCTGCGGCTTTAGCTTTACCGCGCTTCTCATATTCGTCTTTGGTCATCCACTTTTCTTTCCCCCACTTCTCCAAGTCTTTTTGTTTTTCTCCTTTACCGCCCTTGTATCCACCGCCAGCTTTTTCATATTGCTGTGCCACAAGCTGAGCCTTGCGTGCACTCCACTGGCCTGGCTTGCCACCCTTGGAACCAGCCATCACGCGATCTTTAATGTTCTCGCGCAACTCTGGCTTTGTATATTTGCTATCGTCTTGGGCCATTAGGAAACGTATTTAGCTTGGAAACCAGGGGGTACTTGCAAACCACGCATTGCCAGCGGCAATTCAAGCTGCGTGGGATTAAATGGTTCGGGTGATTGCGGCTGAGGTTGTTTTGAGGGCGGACCATAGCCCGGCGGATAGGCAGGCATATTTTGATCTAAATACTCCCTAGGCTGCATGCGTTGAGGAGAGCCATGTGGAGCAGCTTGCCCCAGCTGAGGACCTTCAAAGAACTGTGCATTTGCTAAACCACCCATATTTCCAACGGCACCGGGAAGATTACTGGAACCAAAGGCAAGAGGAGGGCCCAGAGATTGCGTGAAGGGAACACGCCTACCGTCGGGAAGAATTTGTTCGTATAAAGGACTAGGGCGAAAGCCTGGTGAACCAGCTGGATTCATTCCAGGATTCCATCCGGGTGACGGAAGGGGAGTATGTGGGCCACGGGGAATCGAGCTAGCACGCAAATTGCCGGGTGCCCCTGGAACATTACTCTCTCCGCCGTAAAACATGTCTACATTCCTTTTTAAGTATTCTACTCTTCTATAACCACATAACCTGCGGAATCATTTACTTTGCTAAGAACAATTCCATTACCCTTTACGTCCCACTCAAGAACATCTCCCTCTTGCCAGCCCAGCTCTTCGAGGATTTCGTCGGGAAGTGTGATGAACGGATCGCCGTTTTCATCTTCTTCGACTTCCAGGATGTAACTCATTTTGAAAAAATCTTTTCCATAAGCTTATCAAGCTTATCGTTGATCTGTCTAAAATTATTATGCATCTCCTGGATCTCACGCATGAAATCAACCTTTAAGACGTAATCTAAAGGCATGCGATTAATCTGATCTTCCAAAATGTCAATCCTGCGTTTTTGGGAACCAGTGTAATCAAGAGCCTGCTGAACACGCTCTCGTTGTCTTTCCAGTAGTTTATTGGCAACCCAAGATCCACCGGTAACAGCAGATACAATTGCGGTGATGCCTATGGTAATGTACTCCGGACCCACAACAAGAATGCTTTTTCTTAATTCTAAATTCAGTAATCGATATGCAACTGACCTTTCCGAGCAAGTCCTGTGACGAGCCAGACGAGAGCGTCAACACAATCGTCGTGACCACTAACGCCGAAATTTGTGAGTTCCTCGAAGAGATTTGTGAAGTTTCGGAAACGATTGAAAATTATCTTCCGATCTTCAAACATGCCCATGATTCCTCTAAAGCGTGCCAGCTTATCTGCACGGAATCCTTTGACGGGATGCCAAATGAGATTGTACAAACCTTCGTTATTTAAACAGACACGTTTAAAGTCTGCCTCTAGGGAAGCCTGATATTGCACTGCTTCTGACCAAATATCACAAGTCGAATAAGTCGGAAAGTAATTACCGTTATCATCACGGCCAAGAATGGACCAGTCATTAAGAAGCTCTTTGAGAGCATCTAGTTTTTCAAGGTTACCCATGACGCGCAACCTACGATAATCAATAATATGCACCCGATCTCCAATGCGACCGCCCAGAATCATTACGGTGTAATCGTTCTTTTCTTTGGTGCCAGCAGAAAGGTCAACTCCAACTCCAAGCGTATCAAACTCTGTGGATATTTCCGCTTTAACAATCAGTTCTGGCGCCAAAGATAATTCGTTTTGACGGACGATCTGATTCATGTATTGAAACGAAAAAGCAATTGGGGCTTGCCGTTTCTTTTCTTTGAGATATTCCAGTGACCACATTTCAGGCCAATAAGACTCCTCTTCTCCCGTTTTGGGATTATTTAAAATTGCAGAGAGAACAACCTGTGACCAGTTGTTTTGTTCATTAAAGGTTGTGGCATGAATATCGTCATGACGGAAACGAGTGCCAAGGCAAATTGCCCGAGCACCTTCGAACATGGTAGGTGCAATCACCGCGTTCCAGTTCTCTTGCATTTGTTTCCGAATGTCTGGATTTGAGATGTCTGCCGCCGATTTAATAGCGTCATCAATCATGACCAGGTGAGAACGTTTAGAGGTCACTGAACCTTTTAAGCCTGCAGCGCAGAGCGTAAACTGTTCATCACCTGTGGTGTCAATACCTGCAAACCTGTGATCAATTGACCAGTACTCATTACTGGTCACATTTTTCATCAAACGTACCGTGGGAAAGACTTCTTGATATCGCTTGCTCTCAATGATCCGTTTAATGGTTGCCGATTTAGAACGTGCAATATCAACGGTATAAGACAAGTACAGAACCTGGAGAGGAAGCTTGGCTTGAGTATGGATGCCAATAGCCCATGCCGTTAACAAACCAAGGACTGTAGATTTAGCCGACCCCCGTGGTGCCAGTAGATCAACGTTGGGTCCAGCAACTTTAATTAAACAGCTGCTATCTTCATTTGTAATGAAGTGACGATGCCAATTAATGTGATGCTCTGCCGGGGGTTTATCCGCAACGTACTCACAAAAGTAACCGAAATCATCTCGCGCTTTTTGCAGAAGATCTTGGTTCTTTGGCGTTCGGATTTGTTGGCGCCGTGCCGCAGCCCTGGCATTACGACGGTAAGCAAGGTGCGTATAACTTGGCACGACAAAAACTCAGTTGATTACTGAAGTTTATCTTACTCAGTTTCTTTGCCTTTTTTCTTTTGTTCTTGATATTTCTGCGCCTTATCTAAAGCTGCTTTACGTTTTTCTTTATCCGACATTTCAGTGCCATCTTCGTTCTTGGCTTCTTTTTTCTTGAAGTGCTCAAGAAGCTCAAGAGGCATTTTATTTTTAGACATTATTGAACGGGCTTGGCGCCACCAGCAAGTTTGATAGAAGGTTTACCCGCCCGCGGCGGTTGCGTGCCAAAGGGAGAGCCTGGCTTAGCTCCAGGAATTGGCATTCCGGGTTTCATTGCACCCGCCTTTCCAGCGCCCATGTAATTGCTTTGGTTCTAAACCTATTGTATAACTAAATATTTTATTCTTCAAGTTGCATACGAGCCCAGACACTCATCGTGGCTTCTTCCAGGGGGATCTCAATAGGATCGTCTTTGAAAATAAACATGAGCTCTCGAATAGCGCGATCAGCCCCTGCCATAAGAAGACCCTTGCGGTCTTTTATGTTGGTAAACTTTTCTACTTGATCAATATGGCCACGGATTTCTTTTTGCATTGACGCAATACGTGCAACGCCTGCATCCCGTTTAACAACGCCGTTCTCTACGTCTTCTCGAAGCTTGCGCACGTCCTCCTGCATTTCGTCAATTTCATACAAGAGTTTTTTACGGTGATCAGGCTTTTTGTAATTGTCTTTAACCCAAAGATCACACGCAGTAATACTTCCCTTGTACCCAAGGAATCTGGAGTATAGGTAAATCTCAACTACTGAGTAGTTATCTGCGGAGAAAACACAGAATGATTCTTGGGTAGAAGCGTCAAGATTATCTACCCAAGCATCAAAGATCTCAATATCGATAAGCTCGTTGTGCCTGCTGATAGTCTCGCTCTTCGTCGCGACGCTTTTCTTCTGATGCGGCACTAATGGTTTCGCGCTCTTGTTCACCAGCAGTCTCCATTTTTTTCTTGGAAAACTCGTACGCCACGCCGGCGGCTTCTTTGTACTTTTGTAAGTCGAACCAATCGTCGACGTTATAAGTATTGGAAGGAGTCGCAGTCATGGCTTATTAAGCTTACAAGATAAAATTAGAAGTTGCTCATCATTTGAGCAAGGCCAGTAGCAAAGATGTCACGACGGCCTTCTGAAGACTTTTGGCTTTGTTGTTTCATTTTAGAAGCTTCCAACTTACCAAGAAGTTGTTCGAACTCGCCAACATCAAAACCAGAAGGACCGTATTCCGATTTAGCAAGTTCAGCTTTAAGATCAGCTTTTTGTGCAGGCGTTAGGCTTTTATCTGCATCGAGTGCAGCTTGCTTTTGAGCATACGTAAGTTTCGTCATTGTTTAAACCTTAAGAAAGAGCGGAAGATAAAAACTCTCTTTGAGCTTCGTTTTGGACCGCGCTAGCGTCGTTTTTTAGTCGCCTATTTGAAGCCGCCAGTCGGTCGAGTAAATCCTCAAACTTATTAATATCAAAGGAGTCTACCATTGACGTTGATGGGCCGGCGGAAAACATGTTGACCAAAAACCGAAACTACATTAATTATAACAAGTTAACTTTTAAAAGCTAAAAGCGCTAATTAAAGATGTGTAAATGCCAGATTCTTTTTGAATCTTGGCAATTTCTTTGGTGCCTTCGTTCTTCAACGTCTGCACTTCTTTATCGATTTGGCCCTGAAGGTTACTTAAACCAGACTGATAAATAAACTTTTTGGTTTCCTTGATTGCGTCAAGGTTTGCCTCAATTTCACCAGCAGTACCTGTGAATTCTGTTTTGAATTCTGGAAGGGTGATGCTGGTCTCTTTTGCAAGATCGCCAGTGTATTTAGGAAGGAAGGACTCTTGAAGCTTGAACTGATATTTTTTAACGCCCTTGTCATCCTTTTGGGCTTTCCCAAACATCGTCTCGTAATAGTTATCAAGATAGCTCTTGTTGAACTTTTCTTGATATTCGTCGCTCATCTTGAGCGCTTCTTTCAAATCACCAACGGATTTGTAGTACCCAGACTGAAAAGATTTTTGAGCTTCCTCAAGTTGCTCGCCAGTTGGGCCCTTGCCAAAATATTCTTGATACGCAGATTCAATCTGAGACTTTTGTTGCCCAGGCTGAATATTAGTTAAGTAATAATCCGTTAGCTCTTGCAGAGCACCTGGTTGAGGGCCAATGTCATATTTAGAGGCGTAATCTTGAAGCTCTGTTTGTGCTTCTTGATAACTTAACAAACCTTTGGATAACTGCTGTTGAATCGTCTGTTTAAACGGATTAAAACCCGTTGTTGCAGCTTCTTTTTTAGCAGCTTCAGCCTTTGCCTTTGCAGCTTTTTCTTCAGCGGCAGCAACATCAGCTTTCTGAAGCTGCTCCAGCTGATATTTTTTTAGTGCGTCACCATACGGATCTTTAGGTTGTTGGTATGAGACTGTTGTACCGCCGCCGCCGCCCATGATTTACCTCCTTAGCCTGCAAACATTTGATCGACATTAATCGGAGCAATCGGACCAAACATAGCCCGACCGGCGCCCATTTGTTGAGCAAGCACCGATTTTAACTGCTCTCGATTTGCCTGACGCATGGCTTCTTTACCAGGGCCAGACGTTGCTTGTGCCATGGCACGTTTAAAGTCTTCCTGGCGACCAGCACGTTGCATGCCAGCAAGTTCGCCAAACTGAAACTTTTGAGCTTCCTTTTGACGCTCTAATTCCCTAGGAGCAGCAAGAAACTCTCCAAACTGCATGCCAAGTAAACCCTGCGCCATTTGCGCGGCACGAGCATCTGCCTGTTGCTGTGCAGCAAAATTAGCACCAAGGACCTGGGCCTTAAGTGCATCATTTTGAGCTTGTTGCGCTTGACTGCCACCAAACAGGCTTGCGCCAATGCCCGCAACACCAAGTACAGCTGAAAACGGATCAATAACCATCGATTTTGCTGCTCCTTTTGCTAAATTTCCTGTACTTGGTGCAAAGGCAGTAGAAGTAAAATTAGTTCCACCACCTGAAAAAACACTAGAGTAATCAGGAAATGCCATGGTTTTATTTTAAACCCTAGATTCAAAAGTATTGAATATTAGGTCGCTGATAATTTAAACCGGGCATCTGAACACCTGCGGCAGATCGTAAACCTTCAGAGATGACGTTACCAGCGGCCTGGGCACCAGCCAAACGAATTTGGCCAGGCAAAGCAAACGCACTGTACAGTTTATCGGGCAATTCAAACAACATCTTATAAGGCGCAGCTTGCCTCATTTGTTCTTTTTGGAACTCTAAAGCATTTTGAAGTTGTTGTTTTTGAAATGCAGGATCCCTTTCTTCTTTACGAATTTGATTGAGAGCATTAATAGCTTGAGCTAACTCGCTTTGCCCAGGAGGTTTGAACTGAGAGGCAAAAAGATCCCGTTGCGCCCACTCCGGAAAGTCCTTAATCTGTTTAAAGAACCTAGTTGCAGCTTCCGGATCATATTTAAATTGTGTCAGCTCAGCCATAATTACCCCCGATATTGGAAGGCAGAAGAGGCGTAGGGATTCGGAGCGGTCAACATTGTCCGTACCGTTTCACCAGCTTGTGCTTGAGCGCCACCAGCAAGCTGAGCCATGTACATCTGACGATTTAAAGCCCCTGTAATTTGACCAGTTTGTTGATTGAGTTGCATCTGACGCTGCTTCTCTGCTTCCTTGAATTGATTCGAGAGCGGTAACATCTGACGAGCAATCTCCACTTGGCTTAGGCCGGTGATTCGAGAAAGCTCAGCAATACGTTGTACGTCCGAATCAGAAAAACCGATGCCGGTGCCAGTGCCAGGGAGGATTCCAGGAGAAACACCAGCCTCTCGCTGTTGACCAGCCAGTGCTCCAGGGATGCCCACAAGAAGTCCTTGGGCTGCAGTACCAAGACTGCCACCGATGGCTGAACCAACGGCCGAACCCGCCAGAGCACCAAGAGGAGCCAGAGGACCGCTAAGCATGCCGCCAAGGCCTGCGCCAATCATGCCGCCAAGGCCCGTTCCTGCAGCACCACCAACATTTGTGGGGTTACCAAGGAGCGAAAGTCCTGCGGCAGCAAGTGGCATATAACGTCCAGCAATTGTCTTGGTGCCTCCGACTTTTTCGTACGCTTTTCCTACTCCTTTCTTTGCTTCTGCACCGGCTGCACTTAAAGCATTAAGAAGGTTTTCAAAGCCGCTACCAGCTGCTAGGTTTGCAGGGTTGAAAGCACTTGACTTGGCGGTCGGAATACCGGTTATGGGACTTGAGGGTCCCATCATGCCCTCCATAGGGAACTGGTAAGCCATGTGTATCTAATTCTTTGATAAATTAATTTTACCAGCCTACATGTTTTGCTGGTACTCAAATGTAGAGGGTAATTTTTCAGGATTATTTTGTGCCGATGCAATTGCTTTATTGGTCAAATTACCAAGTAAAGCGCCGGCCAAAGAACCTGCCAGAGTTACACCCGCTTTTGCACGAGTGTTTAACCCGGGACGCTGAAAAGCTTCTCTTGCTGCTACCACGCCACCGCCCAATGCGCCGACCGCTTGAAGCCCCACAGGGAAGCCAAGGATGCGAGCTTCGGGATAACCTTCAAGATTTTCCATGGTGCCTTTAACAACACCAAGACCAAGCAGGCCACGATCTTGATATTGGCTTTGCATGGCTTTTTTATATCGTTCAGGAGTAAGACTTGGGATGTCTTCTTTTGCCGTTTCGTACTTCAACGGTTCACCACGGCGTCCTAAGAAAAACCGATCGAATATTTCCATAGCGGGCTCAGCTGTCTCCCGGCGATCTTCTGAACCTTCCTCTGCATATTTCTGTGCATATCCCTTGGGGCGAAATATTTCTTGTGGATTAGTAATATCAAATGTCCCAAGAGAAGCGGCAATTGGTGCGCTAATGCCAAGAGTAATAGCAGCACGCTTTGCCGGATTCTGAATATCACCGAGTTGCGGAACCACTTGCTCAATAGCTTTTTCGGCTAAAGCCATGGGGTGGTTATACCGCCAATAAAATTGACGTGTCGAATCAGTACCTACGTCCGTCAATAAACGGGCGGCGTACGCACCAGCAAATTCAGTTGGTGTTTGTAAAGGTGCACTTATTTGACGAACTTTAGATTCTCCGACAATACGCTCTCCTTGACGCATCGCTTTATTAAAGCGTGGATCAAAAACACTATGGCGATAGTCTGGTTGCCTTACAATTTCACCACCAATAACTTCTGGCTGGGCACGACGGTTCATGTACTGAACAGCGGTCCGCCAACCAGATTGCAATTCTTCTTTTTGTCGCCTTAAGAAGTCAACAACGCTCATTAGATAACTCGCTGTGGTAAACCTTGGAGTTGATAAAGAGTGCCGTCTGCAGTATATGGGGGAGCATACATTTGATTGAGATATTCTTGCTGGCCCAACTGTTGTTGTTGCGTAACGTTTTGATTGGTCACTTGGTCTTGCTGCCCGCGCATCAACAAAGACTCAACCGCCATGGGGACAGCAAGATTGCTGCCAATCATCACAGCATGTTGTGCGGCACTTGGTTCGTAAACACGAGACAAGGCCGAAGTAGGAATTGATTTACTTCCCGCATATTTTGCCATGTCATCTGCGGAGACATAACTTTTATATTTTCCAGCAAGATTTGGAGCGTATCGACCCAAGGCTTTAGCAGCACCAAAGCCAACCCCCAAGTCTGCCGCACCAACAGCAAGACCAATCAATGGATTACCAGTGGCAAGCGTGCTGATTGCCGTGTTGACACCAGCGCCAAAAAGAGCGGGGCCAAGAAGATCAGATCCTCCCTCTGCCGCAATGCGTGCAGCATCTTTGACAACGGGCGATGCAGCGACACCAAGAGTTCCACTCTTTCCTTTCATGCGAGCAGCCCGCTCCAGAACCTGCGGTTTACTTAATAATGCACCCGCTAATTTCAACATCTATCTACCTGCGGTAAAAATATTCTATCTTTGGTTATCCAACAGCCTGATTCTCTTCTGCCATTGTTTTAACCCCTTGCTTCTCGTCTTCTTTTTCTTTTGCAGGATTAAACGGTTTTTCTAAAAGTTGGGCAACAGATTGTTTATTTTCTATTTCGTTTTCAACGCGAATCTCAGCGGCTTTCATCATGAAACCGTTGGGATCAGGGTTGCGTAAACGAGGCATGGGATTTTTAGCCACTTTGCCGGGCGGCAGTGTAGGACTGATTTTGTAAGCTTCTACCCACCCAGGATTAAAATCCGGTTGATCCTCGGGACGTTGACGCGTTAAAGGACGACCAGTCTCAAAATCATAAGCGACCGGTCGATTAAAACGACCAATGCCATCAAATACTTCGTACTCTGAAGTTACTTCTTTATTGTCGTCAAAAAACGGAGCGTTTGAAACAAAGTTCAAAGCAGGGTTTTGAACCCGCTTCTTGGTCATGGACCGTTTCAGTAAGTCTTGCTCAGTAAACCGAGAAGGGTTCCAAGGATATTCCCCTGTTTCAGGCTTGGCCCGAAATAGATCGTTGAAATCTAATTGTTTAACAATCTTGCCTTGATTATTAAACGGATTAGAGATGTATCGACCAAGTTCTAATCTGGCGTCTTTAGCCATGAACTATCAAGCCTTCTTCTCAGTTTTTTTCTTTTTTAATCCTACCAGTGTTTGGCGAAGCCGCGCTTGCTTGACCGTTTTTTCGTCGTACTTTTCAGGGCTAGACAAAACATTTTCCTGAAGCTGGGCAGAAGTGATACCTTTCTTTTTTGCTTTGGCAGTGAAGGCGCCTTCCTTCATATCCATGCCTTGGATCCATTTTTTATCTTTTTTCTTTTCTTCAGCCATGACTAGGTAAATGGTGAGAATGTTCCGCCAGCACCCGAAATTCCGCGCTGTTTCATTATTTTATCAAGGAAAGCTTGCTCCTCTCCCGGTCGACCAGACTGCTGCAATTGACGTAATTGACGCGCTACGTCAAAGGCCTCTTGAGATTGAGTTGTAGGAACTTGAGCATATTTTTCCGGTTTTGCCTCACGTTGTTGAGGATATTTAAAAAAGCCTCCGGAACGACGAGGGGTAGGTTCTCCTTGTACTAAGGACGGAACTTGACTTGCTTCTTGGGTGTACGCACCTTCTTTGGTTTGCGCTGCAGTGCCATAAACGCCACGTTCTATTCCGTAAATTCCTTTAGAAGCTTTAGTTTCCATGCCCGCAACCCCACCTCTACCGCGAACTCCAGTGGTTTCACCCATTCGTTTACCCGCTAATTTTTGAATAATTTCTTCGCCGCTTTCAGGGTCAGTTAAAGGCATCAATACTTGTTGACCTGTTGCTGGATCAAAACTTAATTGCTGCCCAATATTCGGTACCGACCGCACACGACCACCAGAAAGTAAGCCACCAGGAACAATTTCTAAATCTCCTGGCCCGGGTTGCGCCATTGTTGTTCCAAGTTCAATATTTGATAGCTCTCCACCCTCTGCTTCAAAAGACATTGTATCGGGCAACGCACGTTTAGGCCGCACAACGGTACCCTCGCCGCTCCAGTCAATCAGAGTAGTTGGCGTCCATTTAGAAAGTTCGTTTAGTTGTTTTTCAGCAGCAGATGTAGCTCCTTGCAACCGACGATTGAGAAAATCTAACTCTTGTTGTGTTTCTTTTAATTGTGTTCCAACCATTTGAAACCGAGCGTGTAAATTTGGATCCGGTTGTTTATTTAATGTGTACATAAGCATATTATGTTCTTCTCCTAAAGCTGCCTGTTGTTTTGTCAATGCATTAATTTTTGGAGAAACTTCAACACGAATGTTGCCAAGCCAATCTTTAATTTCATTCTGTTGATTAATTAGATCTTGTTCTGAACGAATTGCAGTTTCTTCAGAAATAAAAGGTTTTCTAAAAGCAAGTTCTGGTTCATCCGCCATTACGTCTTTAACATTTACAGAAAATTCTGTCCCACCAACTATCCGTGTAGTTGGCATTTCAGCTAAAGAAGTGGCTTGTAAATATCGTGGATCTTCTAACCCACTTTCCATCGCTTGTTTTGCTTTTGTAAATTCTGATCCATATTCATATGATTCAGGACCTAAGCGACGAGCCAACTCAGCTTCAACACGAGACGGAGCAACAGAAGCGCCCTGTTCAGCCAATTCACTTATAATTTGCTCCCGTTGTTTTCCCATAAAAGATTTTAAAAATCCTTTTGAATTTTCAGCTTGATCAACGACTGCTTCGCCAGTTGCTTCTTGAACCGCTTGGGTCATAGCGGCATCTACCGGAGGAGTGGCACCAGTACGCTGGGCAACTGCTTGGTACTCAGCCTCAAGTTGTTCGGCTCTTGCGTTTACGGCACCAAGGTCAGTACCAATTACATCCCGGACAGCAGCTTGGGCAGCACGAGCAGCTTCTTGATCTTGTGACGAATTAAATGCATTGGCAGCATGATCAACATTATTAGGCAAACCTGCCCGATGTTGCGCGACCATGCTGGGTTCTACATAACTCTGCTCTGCCATATATTGACGAGCAAAGTCGCCTTGAGCTGCGGCTTGCGTAGTGTTTGCTTCTTTGCGTACAGCAGAAATTACTTCGTCTGCTTTTTGCGAAAGAAGGTTACGATACTCAGCTTGAGCTTTGGATTGAAAACTTAATGCCTCAGAACGCTCTTGTTGTTGCTGTTGTTTGACCAACGACAACATCTCGGGGTCTTGAAGAACCTTTTCAGCTGCTGCAATTTCGTCTTGAAGTTGCGAAAGGTTCGTTTGAACAACACCACGGGGACGCTCAGTCCTAGCAAGACGGGTCAATTCGATTCCACGTTGCTGGCGTACAACGTCTGCAGGTACTGCACCAGCGGCACGGCGAACTGCAGCTGATTCTGCAGGGGCTTGTGCAACTTGTTTGGCGGCGGCAGGCAACATGCGGCGCAAACCATACGCTCCGGCTGCTACTGCACCAGCACCAAGGGCTAATTTACTCAGGGCATCGATCAAATTAGGTTGATTTTGTTGTTGTTGCTCTGCTTGGCGCCGTTTTTCTGTTTCATAAGCGGCGTAAGCGGCAAGATTGGAGTCCATAAGCTACCTGTGGGGTTTATTAGCCGATTATTTTGTCTGTCAACATTCTATTGTTGATAAATCCAAGAAAAAGAGGCGTTATAGTTGAAGAATAAACCAAAAAATAGGTCGAATGGATCCCAAAATACGTGCTCAGCGTGTAGAAGGGCTGGAAACAATTAAAAACAAAGCGCTTGAGATGGCGCAAAAAGGTGCCGACTCTTTGGAAGTCCGTAATTTTGTTGTTGATGCTAAGAAAGAACTGGCGTTTGAACTTCCTGACCAAGATGCGTTCACCAAAGCAATGAATGCGACGCTCGCATACAAGGCAAAGAAGGAAAATTGATAAATTTTTTTAATACAAAGTAACGCCGGGGAGAAAGACCCCGGCTTTTTTGTGTAAATTCTTGGGCAAACTTGTAGTTTTTACTACAAAAATACTTTTTTACTTCAACGGAAGGGCCCGTTAGACAGTCAAATAGGGTACAAAATTACCTGACACTTCTCACACCACCCGCCCGACTGAAGTTGCGTAGGGAAAAAAAGAAGGGAGGGGGTTAGTCCTCCAGATAAGCGAAGGGAACGCTCACTGCGTTCGCTGAGCGGGCGATACACTCACTAACGTTCGTTCAATTTAGATACCAAAGTTGCATTTTTGTCAAGTATTGTGTTCAAATTAACATAATTCGTTAGTTTATATCGTGCCCAATCCGGGGACGCGCACCTCCGCTCTCCAAATTCCAGGCACAAACTGTATTTTACTTGGCTCTTTGGTTTTCCAAAGGTAAGTCCAAGTGTTCACATCCAACTTCTGAGGACACAATCATGATCCGTCAACACCTTTCTCATGCACTGATCCATGCAGCCAATATGGTTGCTAAGGATCAAAGCAAGGAGAAGATCCAGGCGTTTGTTAAGAACGCACGGGTGAAGATCGCCAAGGCTATCGAGCCTAAAGATTGACCGTAACCAGGCGGTACCAGGGGTTCAATCCCCCTG
>Ga0194123_10004707_pt1 | contig 15219 bp, 17 predicted proteins | sample TA2MahsurfametaG_5_FD_155479 | JGI IMG/M metagenome (GOLD analysis project Ga0194123, IMG submission 155479) | Freshwater microbial communities from Lake Tanganyika, Tanzania - TA2015023 Mahale A surface | ecosystem: Environmental > Aquatic > Freshwater > Lake | place: Tanzania: Lake Tanganyika... | reverse complement strand
CTGATTATTACGATGATGGATATTATAATGACGACAACGCAGAGAATAAGGAGGAAGAGGATACATCGAAGGAGGAAAAGAAAGAAGACGGTGGAATATTTGATTGGTTCAATTAGTTATATTTATACCCTCTAAAAACATATTCATTTAATTCTTCTTCTGCTTTTTCTCTTTCATTCCTTCTATTCAAATTTAACATTACTGCTACTCTACTAAAAGATGAATGAAAACTCCCTTCAACATGATGACAATGACTTAGTAAACATAAATCAATTCCTGCATCTTTCAATGAAGTATTTCGCCAATAATATTCATTATTTTTTGTTATTTTATTTCGAATTAAAATATTATTTGGAAATTTATTTAAAAAAATATCTTGAGTTTTTACATTATCAGTTGATAAATAAAATTTTGTTTCTGGATTTTCTTTTATTTCTTTTTCTATTATCCTAAAGAAAAAATTATCATCTGTAAAGTTTCCTCTATTTTTTGCTAAATATACGTGATCTGTCCTGCGAATATGCAATCCAATTGTTTTTTCAGAAAAAAATTTATCTTTGAATTCTCTAGCTATGATCTCAATATTATCTTTGAATTTAAATATTGAAAATACCAAACATTCTTCATAACTTGTTATATCTATATTTAATGTCTTAAAAATATTTGGCACACTATTCTGTCCTTTATATCTTCTAATATTCTTAGGAACTTCTTCATCATTTCTCACTCTTTTCATCCTAGGTAAATCATCAAATAAATCTTCATATCTACCGTTACAAGAGCTAGTTGGATCCCATCTCAAATATACTATACATTCTTTATTATTATATGGGCATTTCTCCAAATTATTATAAATATATAATCCACAAAACTAACTCAAACAATTGCATAAACCAAATTCAGTTACAACATATATATTATAATATTTCCTCTTCTATTTCATCTCTAATTTCTGAAAACCTTTCGGTTTCTTCTTTTTTATCGCATTCTTTTTCAAAATATTTTTCCCAAGTAATTTGTGCTAATAAAATTCCATTTTTTCTCAATAATTTAAAATCAAATCCAAAAGAATTAAAATACTGTTCCAATTTCAAAAAAGGAGGTGTCAATCCTATTTTTTCATATAATTCATTTTTTATAAAAAATAAATCAGCTTCCTGCTGATTATTAAAGAAAAATAAATTTGTATAATATTTTCCTCTCAATGCACTATTTCTAACTTTCATTTTCCAATTATAAGTTACCTGTCCAAATATATTATTTATTTGTTTTTCAACCTCCTCTTTTTTCTCCAATATGTCTTTTTCAATATTTAAATCAATCTGCATTCTTGATGCATATGTTGTCTGCAAAATTTCATCTATAAAATTTCTATTCTTTTCATCAACCTTATTTTTTAAATTATTATTATACATTAATAATTATTACATTAATACTTCAGATTTTTTACGAATTTTTATTATAATTCTGCAAAAAATACTGTTTTATTACTTTTCTCATCTTAATTATCTCCAATATATCCTTAATCTCCTTCTTATAACTTGTTTCTAAAGCTTCCACCAAATCTTTTATAAACTCATCTATCGGCTGTAACCATTCATTCCTCTTACTTTCTTCCATTTCCAAATCCTTCAATGCCTCCTCCATATAAAATTTTAATTCAACCTGATAATTTAATGAATCCGCTGGTATCCTATCCTTATGTAATTTATTTTTAATCTGCTCTATTTTAGCCAAAATTTGATCATTTAATGAAGGAGAATAATTAACTTGACTATCAAATCCAGCCAATGAAGCAACATATGCCTCAATTCTTCCTGAAAAACAAACTGCCTTTGTATTATGAATTTCATTTTCTAAAATTGCAATAATATTTTCTTTACTTTCATGACCCATTATTCTATTATAAATATATGGAAAAAATGTCGATAAAGTATGAATCTTTGAACCAATTTCTATTTGTCCAATATCAGAATTTTTCAATATTTCAACAGTTTCCTCCATTTTGAAAAATGCCTTCAAATTTTCACAACATTGCTCAAAAGTTAATAAATTAGAACCTGCAAATAATGTTATTCTATCCATTGATCTCAAAATATCATTTCTTATTTTCAAATTATGTGCATTCTGCGAATCTTTATAAATTGTTTGAATTTCTTCATAATTCTGCGAATAAATTTCCTTCAAATTAATTTCCTTCTCAAATTGATGTAATTGATGAAATTGTTTATCAATCCATATTAAAACATTTAATGATATTTCTATCACGTCATTATTTTCATAATTCAATTTCTCCAAACTACTACATTCTAATATTGAATCACATAATTTCTCCAAATTATTAAAACTGACATCTAATGTTTTCAAAGTTGTAGGATAATTTTCCACTTTAGTTAACTTGTTCATAGATAAATCAAGTTCCAATAAATTTTTAGGTAATTCTGGAATAACTGAAATTTTATTATCTTTCAATTTCAATACTTCCAAATTAGGTGGAAAAATATCTCCACCAATATTTTTTAACTGATTTCCAGTCAAATCTAAAAATCTTATATTATCCTTCATTCTATCAAATCTAAAATAACTTATACGATTGTATGACAAATTCAATTTCTCCAAATGTTCCAATTCTTGGTCAAACCACTTTATAGTATTATGTGCAGCATTAACCACTTTAATTACATTTGGTAATTTTGGAAGAAATTTTATTGTATTATTCGAAATATTTAATGCTACTAATCCTTTAGGAATATTATCAGGTATAAAATCCAATTTATTAAAAGATAAATTTAAAACTTGTAAATCAGTAGGTAGCTTATAATCGTGACTAGATCCTTTGTAAAATGCATAAATTGAATTATAACTTATATCGAAGAAATTAATCCAATCCGGTAATGTGAATACATTATCATTAAATTCTTCATCAACCCAAGATAATTCAGAAATATTACAATATTTAAAATTTGCTATAATATTATTCTGTTTTATTACTTTTGGATTAGGTAAAAAATTATCATATAATCTAAATGTAAATTCTTTCATTTTACAAATAATAATAATTTTGTTTTTAAATTATTACGTAAAAATTGATTTATATTTATTTTATATCTCTTATACATAAATGAATAAAACAACGATTCACATTATTTTAGATAAAAGTGGCTCAATGCACACTTGTTTACTTGACACCATCGGCGGTTTCAACGCATTTGTCCAAAAACAAAGAGATCTAAAAACAGATTTAGCTTTTCTTTCACTTTATCAATTCAACCACGATTATCAAATTACTTACCAAAACAAAAAAATTGATGAAGTTGAAGATATGAATACTTCAATTTTTCAACCAAATGGTCAAACTGCTTTATTAGATGCTATTGGAAAAACTATCAATTCGATTGAATCAAATGAGGACAATAAAGTAATTGTTGTGATAATTACTGATGGAGAGGAGAATTCAAGTATAGAATTTAACAAACAAAAGATAAATGAAATGATAAGTGAGAAAAAGGAAAAAGGTTGGGAATTTGTATTCCTTGGCGCTAATCAAGATGCGATTCAAGAAGCTGGAAAATTAGGAATCGGTGCAGATTCTTCTCTCACATATTCAACAGATGTTGCAAAACAAGCATTTACTTCATTAAGTTGTGCTATTTCAAGATCGAGATCTACTCCACAGAAAGAGGCTAAGATTTTATTTACACCAGAGGAAAGAACAAAATCAGTTGGTTTAATTGAAAAATAATAACATTTTAATAAAAAAATTTTATAATAATATATTATGTTTAGTATTAACACTATTTATATTTTTTTATTCATTTTAGTATTTATAATTATATTTACAACTAAATTATTAGAAGTTAAAGCATACGATGGAAAAAAAATATTATTAGATTGCAGTTTCTTCTTTGATAGAGTTTCAGAAGATAGTGATGTAAAAAAGACTTGTGCAATATCTGAAGAAGATTTTGGTAAATTAAGATTACAATTTGAAAAATTTTTGAATTACTTGAATAATGTTGGATTTATAAAATCAAGAATTTTTGTTATGAATAAAGATAAATGCTTTTTTTACGGAACCGATTATTATCTGAAAATATGTAGAGATTACAATAAAAGCAAGGATAAAGATTGTTTATTATGCCAAAAATTTTGGAAATCAATTAGAGAAGATCCAGGAGTTATTTTAACAAACAATTTAATCAAAAAAGAAAGTAGAAAAGATATCATTCTATATAAAACATATGACTGCAAAAAAGATGATACATTTATAATAGGTGTAATTTGTCAAGACAAATTTTGAATTTTTTCACAATGTCTATCACACAATTTCTTTGATTCATTATTATACCTTTCTCTATCGTTTCTCCAATATCTTGCTGCCTCACTATTTAATGGACTATCAGGATTTGGATCTGATAATAAACAACATATACTTAACATAACTTTCATTAATGTGTAAGTTGGTGTCCACTGAGAACCAAGAATATCGAGACATATATTACCAGAACTTCCAATATTGGGATGATATATAGGATGACAAAATGTTACTTTTGGACTTGATAATGGATAATCTTCGTTTACAGATAATTTTAATTTTAATTTAAACCCATGATATGGAGTTCCAGTTGGAGGAATAATTTCGCCTGTCCAATTTTTAATATCTTTTTCATCTACAATTAATTTTATATTGGTGGTTTGATCATTCTCAAGATCTTTCAACTCTTTCATAAGTCGCGATTTATACATTTTTTTTTGATTTCAATACTACAAAAATTTATATCAATTTTTTTTCTAAATTTATTATATGCCGGATATATGGAAAATTTTACTTATTATTCAACCTATAGTTGGTTCAATTATAGTCGGTTTATTAGGTGGAAATTACGGTAGAAATATTAACAATTGGTATAAAAAATTAAAACAATCACCTTTAACACCACCTGGTTATGTTTTTGGTATTGTTTGGCCAATTTTATACATACTTATCGGTATAAATGGGTATTTTATTTATAATACCTTATCTAAATTAAATCGTCAGCATATTTTCGAAAAACTTTTTTTGAATGATTATATAATTAAATATGAAATACAATTACTTCTTAACTTTTCTTGGTCACTCGCATTTTTTAAGTTTAATGCTCCAAAAGTGTCATTAGTAATCGTCGGATTAATGATTGCTTTTACAATATACCTACTAATTAAAAGTTTTCCTATCGATAAGAGAGCATTCTGGGTATTGATACCATATTTACTATGGATAATTTTTGCTGCATACTTGAATTTTTATATAGTTCTCAAGAACTAATAATCCGAACAATTCTTCCAATCGTTCCATCTTCCAGACGAACTTTATGCCCCCTTGAGTGAAATTTTTTTTTAGTTAAAACATCCTTAACTAATCCTACAACAATTATCTTCTTTTTATACGGCTTCACTATGATCTCAACTTTATCCCCTTTTTTTGGAGGAACAATTGAACTTGAAATTCTTTTAAATTTACCACCAATTAATTGGTAAAAGTATCCTTTATCTGATTGATAGTATTCCATATAATTATAATATATTGTTTAATTCTTTTATAACTTTTGGTTCTAAATAATCTGGAAATTCTATTTCGAAAGTTATATGTAAATTACCCTTTTCATCTGGATTTTTAGGAAAAGGCATTCCCTCATTTTGAATAGACCTTCTTGTCTCAGCTGATGTTATACCCTTTAAAGGAATTTTTAACATTTTACCATCAAGATGCTCAATTTCTATTGAACCACCACATAATGCTTCCTTTAATGTAATTTTTGCTTTATATTCCAAATCATTATTATTTCTGGTGAAAAGTTCATGAGGTTTAGTGCTAATTACAAATTGAATATCGTTCTGATTAGAAGCAGGATGATTTTGGTCCCCAGATTTTTCGAAAGTAATTTTTGTCCCATCTTTCCATCCTGGTTTAACATAAAATTCTAACACTTTTTCGATATATTCTGTCTCATTCATATTTTTAAAAATCTTTGATCTTATCTTATATTTTTTTTGAACTCCGGTATACAATTCTTCTAATGATACTTTTACATCGAACTGCTGTATCGTATTATTTTTCTTTTCCTGTTTTTGAAAATTATTCTCATGAAACCCATTATTAAAAAAATGCTCATTTTCAAATGGATTAGTTTGTCCAAAAAATTGCTTAAATATTTCATTTGGATCAACATTCGTTCGAGATGACCAAGAACGAGTATAACTATTCATTTTGGGCCCTTTATTTTTTTGAAAAAAATTTACTTCAGGTGTATCATCACTTAGTCCATGAGAATCGTAAATCTCTCTTTTTTGTTTATCACTTAAAACTGCATATGCTTCTGCAATTTCTTTAAATTTTTTTTCAGCTAATTCTTTATTATCCTGATTTTTATCAGGATGCCATTTTAGTGCCATCTTTTTATATGCTTTTTTTATCTCATTCTCAGTTGCATTTGACTTTATATCTAATATATCATAATATTTTGTATCTACAACCATTTATTATTATTTTAAAGATTTTTTTAAATCTTTTTCTCCTCAAATACAATTTATCAATTTAGTTCTAATATATAAATGAATTAAATCCGTTTCTATTTATATTTTCTTCATTAAATTATATATGGTTAGTTATATTAATCACGATAGAAGTCCTCCTCAAAGAACTGGAGGTTGTGGATGTGGAGGTGCTAGAGCACCTATACCTTTATCAACACAAGTAATTGAACCACCTAATTTTGATAATTTAGGTAAAAAATTTAATTTTCCTGTGTTTTCACAATCTCCTACACAAAATTTAGTTGAATACAAAGAGATAGAGAAACCTAGTTTAGTAAAATCAGAAATCAGTAAAAATATTCCAGTTACTAAAAATATGCCAGTAACCAAAAATGTTCCAGTAACCAAAAATGTTCCAGTAACCAAAAATGTTCCAGTAACCAAAAATGTTCCAGTAACCAAAAATGTTCAGGAAACTAAACCCAAAGATGAGGTTTACACTCAAGCTTCAACAAAAGAACAATCTGTTAATCAGAATACTGTAAGAAGTGGTAAAAATTATGATATAAATAGTTTTATTAAAGAACGTAATTACGAAGAATTAAAAAAGAATGTTGTTCTTCCAGGAGTGCAATCAAATGGTAATACATCAATTACAAATGTTATTTTTCAAGATGTTGTAACTAAATACAACAGCCAAGATAGAGGTGTTAGCCGCGATAACTCTTATAATAGACAAAATATTCCTAGAAAAAGTTGTTGTGGTGGTAGTTAGCTTAAAAACAATTTATATATTAAATTTAGTATTATATGACAAATATAATCTCAAATAAGATTGATACAAGTATTTTTAATGAAAATGTTTTGACTGGGTGTTGGAACAAATGCAAATATAATTTTTATATTTATAAAAATAATGATTTTAAAAAGTATCGACATTTGATTACAGCTAGTTTATTTATTCTAGATATTGATGAAATATATGCAAAACAAAAAAATATAACATTAGAAGAACTTAGAGTTGAACATGAGAAAAAGACTAATGGGTATATTAATGGATTATCAAATATAATTAATAAATGCGGTGAATTTAATGTAAGAATATTTTGCGATAATACATCAATTAAATATGTCGAAAAATTTTTAACAAGAGATAATGTTGAAATATATTATTATCATTTCGAAGATTTTTTTGATTATGATAGATATTGTCACTATGGTTTTTTTGGGACATTGGTAAGATATATACCATTTTTTGATTTTACAGAATTCGAAGGAGTATGGGAGACAGTTACAGTTGTAGATTTAGAAAATAATTTTTTCAATTCTAAAAAAATAATAATGAATTTTATAAAAAATATAAGAAATACACCAAATTTGATGTTTTGGTCAAGACCTTGTTATTATTTAAGTAGTAGGATGTTTTGTTTAGAACTAGATATAAAGAATTTTGCGATAATTAGTAGTTTAATTACACAGAGGAAAAGACAAGATAAAAATATTTTTATAAATTTTATAAATAATTGTTTGTTAAATGATTGTGAGATTTATAATAGAACAATACGAAAATATTTGGATATTGATTTTGAAAAAAGAGTTTTTGGAGGTAAATTAGAATATGGAGTTGATGAATATTTTATAAATTATCATTTTTTGAATGAATGTTATTATAAAAAGAATAATCCATTTTATGTTATTTATTGTAGAGATGTTTCTGGTGGAATTTTAGAATGGATTAAAAACATTAGATTTACAATACCAAGATGTGAAATAATAGATGAGATAGCGACAAAAGAATTTTTGGGATTAATAATAGAATATTTTTTTGTAGAAAAAATAATATTACCTGACTTACCTATTAATGATTTAATAGATTGGGTAGCTGAACAATATTATAAATTAAATTTGCAATATTTGCATAGGAAGAAAGATCAGACTGCAGAAATATCTAAATTATATGGAAAATTAATTGATGTTAGATTTAAAAATTTAAATTTATACAGAGAATTTATGTTTGGATTGGAATTAAATAGAAAAATAGATTACAATACTTATACAAATATAATAGTAAAATCAAATGGAAAACTTTTTAGGATGGATTTAATTGGAGTATTACAGAGATCATAATTTTATATATATAAGTATGAAATTATTAACAGATTATTTTGAAGTTAAATCAGAATTAAAAAATCCAGATAATCCAAAAATAAATAATGGACCTACTAATCAACAGTTAAAAGTGATAAATGCACCTTTATCTTCTAATTTGTCTATTATTGCTTGTGCAGGAAGTGGAAAGACAACAACATTAATAAATAGAATAGAATATTTGGTGAAAAATGTGCATCCAACTTCTATTATTTTAACGACATTTACTAGAGATGCTGCAAAGGATATGACCAAAAAATTGGAGAAAAAATTAGGGAAGGAAAATGGTGTATATGTTGGGACTATGGATAGTTTGAGTTTATATTTTTTGAGACATTATGATGAATTGGATGATGGTATGCAAAATGTTGGAGAATATGCGTTACATTTTTTAAATTTTTTGAGACATAGTGATAAAAGGAAGATATTTTTTTCTGGGAAGAAATATTTGTTTGTGGATGAGTTTCAGGATATAAATAAATTGCAGTTTGAAATTATAAATGAATTTTATAAAAATAATATAATAATAATTGGAGTTGGAGATGATGCCCAGAATATTTATACGTTTCGTGGTTCAGATGTAAAATATATTGTAAATTTTCGGAAATTTTTTGATAAATCGGAACAATTTATGTTAACTCATAATTTTAGAAGCACAAAGGAAATTATAGAGGTAGCTAATGAGTGTATAGAGAAAGCAAAATTTTGCATACCTAAAAAAATGATTGCATTGGATAATTATATTGGAGAAAAACCTGAAATAAGATTTTTTCTCAATCAAGATGACCAAGCTGATTTTATATTGAATAAAATATATCAATTACATAAATTATTTCCATATGAAGAAATATGCATATTATGTCCAATAAATCATATGTTATTTAAATTAGAGGAAAAAGCTTTAATCAATAAAATACCTATAAATATAATTGATAATAAAAATGATGTTGGATTTTCTGGTATAAAAAAGGGAAGAATTACGATGTGCACAATACATAAAAGTAAAGGCTTAGAATGGGATGTGGTTTTTGTTATTGGAATGAATGACGAATTATTTCCGGCGGAAAAAGATTTGGAAAAAGTTGAAGAAGCAAGAAGATTATTTTATGTAGCAACAACCAGAGCTAGAAAGTTATTATTTTATACATTTACTCCTATTGGGAAATCGAAAAAAGTAAGCCGATTTATTGGTGAATTACCATTGAATATAGTAAATTTTATTGGATTTCAGAAAGAATTTGTTGAGATTAGTGATGAGGTGCATATAATGGAGAAGACAGGAGTTGTAGAGAAAATAGAAAATTTGCAGATAGAACACATTACTTATTTACGAAGTAAAAATATATTACCGAATATTACTGATATAAATTATAAAGATGTTCATCAACATCTTAGTTTACCAAAATTTGTGTATGATCAGAATTTGTTAGCAGATATAGGAATTTTTTTGGATTGTTTGATAACAAGAGAAATGTCATTTAGATATGGACAACAACCAAGAAATTATGCTTGTCAATGTTGTTTGGCTAATGTTGATGTTGATATATTTGGATATAAGTTATATATGGAGAATGTAGACAAATTCGAGGAATATTTTGAGAGTGGGGATAAGATTTTATTGGAGAGGATGGATACAAAATTGGGTTTAATTTTGGAGAAGATGATAAAGAGTAGTAGAAAATATGGAATAAATATTAGAAATGTAGGGGTTCATCCAAGGGCATTTTTACCAAAAGAATGGAAAAATAAATTAGTTGAAAGTTATGGTAAATATGTGGATAATCGTATTCAAACAAAAGATATTATATGGGATATATGGAATGTGTCATTATGTAATCAGATAGTAAATAATGGGAGAAGAAAGATGTTATATATAAATGTGGCAAAGGATAAGATAATGGAGATAGGTAATATTATATTGGAGAGATATCCTAAATATTTGGATGGAGGGAAAGAGATAGTGATACATAAACATTATGGGGTGAAGGGATTGACGGGAGAGATAGATTTTTGGAGAGATGGAATATTATATGATATAAAAATGAGTCATGAAAAGAAGGTGGATTTGAATTGGATAATGCAGTTAATGAGTTATAAGGGGTTGATGGATAGAGAGGTAAATGGATTTGTGGTTTATAATGTGATGATGGGGAAGATGATAGAAATACCGGATGTTAATTTGGAACGATGTGGAAAATTGGTTAAATTTTTACAGGATATATGAATTTTCTGGGATAGTAGGAAGTTTTTTCTTCTTAACTGGAATTTGTAAATAGTCGATTTCGGGGGGTGATTCAATTATTTTGGGTGTTTTGGAACAAGAAGAACATATATTACCCATATTTATTTCTAATATAAAATAAATGGGGAAACCAATTGAATATTATTTTATACAAATATTATCATTGAGTATTTATTCATTATTTTTTTTATTTTTGGGGTTTGTTTTTGCATTAATTGCTAATTCATTGCAACCATCATTGTATCATAATGAAGAAGATCGTAAAAAAGAGATAATTAGAGATTCTAAGTTTAAAATTGTATTAGATATCATAGTAACTTTGGTATTGATTGTTATTGGATTTTTTATAATTAGATTGATCATAGCTGAGATTCCATATCCATTTGAAGGATATTATGGATTTCATGTGAAAAAAATGGATGAGTTACATGGGGTAATATTTTTTGCACCGGTTTTCTTTTTGATGCAGCCAAAATTGGTGGAAAAAATGCAATATCTAAGAGATCACATTTTTCATAAGAAATTATAGAGAGTGAGGGTTTAATTTTTTAGATGAATCATCTTTTAATGATTTTTTAACAGATTTAGATTTCTCAACTGCTTTCTCAAAAATAGTTTCACTATTCTCTGAAACAGAACCAAAAGGATATCCCTGTGCAAGTCTAAGAATAGATGGAGTAATATTGAATGTAGTAAATTCATCAAATGGTATAGCAGAAAAAATATTTACTTGTTGATTATTTAAAGCATAATATGAAAATGTTTTGTCATCAACAAACAAACCAGTTCTAGAAGCGATATAATTGGCGTTTTGTTCAACTTGTGTATATCCGAGGAGATCATCTGCTCTGACAGCTTGATTGAATATATTTCCGGATAAATCCAAATTTGAGAAGTTGATATCGAGATTGATGTAATTAGATGAATTAAGATATGGTTCATAATCAACAGAGAAATTTCTAAGTTCGTAGTTGGTTCTGCCAATGATAAATTCAGAGAAATTTTGATCTGCGACAGCAAAAGTGTAAAATCCGAGAGTGTAGAAAGTTTGATTTTCAATCTTAGTAACTCTTAATACGGCACCAAAATATAATTGATTGATACTTTGTCTAGATATTAATAAGTCAATAATTGGAATTGGAAGATTTGCGGCAATTCTATATAAGAAATCACCATTTTTTGTAATAGAGTTAGATGAATCAAGTCTGACCCATCTTTCGATTTCTGAGGGAGTTAGTCCGATATGCATTTTATAAATTAATGAAGATTATTTTTTTAAATTTCTAAAAAAATAAATTATAAACTATTGATATTAATCTTTGATTTTGCTTCTTTCAATGTTTTCTTAGCTGACTTCGTCTTTTCATTAACTGAACCAAAAATTGATTTAGCATCTTCTGCTGCACCGAAGGAATAGCCTTGGGCGAGTCTGAGAATAGAAGGAGTAATTGAAAATCTGGAAAAAGACTCAGCTGGAATAGTGCTAAAAAAATTTGTTGGTAAATCATCAACAGCTTGAAAAAGTAAAGTTTTATCATCAAGAAATATTCCAGTACTAGAGGCAATGAAATCAAAGTTTTGGTTGATTTGAGTGTATCCAAAAATATCACCTGCTAAAATAGCTTGATTGAAATAATTTCCAGAAAGATCAAGGTTGTTAAAAGAGATATCAAGATTGATGTAGTTAGATGAATTAAGATATGGCTGATAATCTACGGAAAAATTACGAAGTTCATAAGTGGTTCTTCCAATAACAAATTGAGAGAAATCATCAGTGGCTACAGCTAAAGTATAGAAACCTAAATTATAGAAAGTTTGATCAACTGTTTTAGTAACTCTTAAAGTGGAACCAAAATAAAATTGATTTTCACTTTGTCTGGATAATAAAAGATCAATGATTTGAGGTGGAAGATTAGCAGCTATTCTGTAGAAGAAAACACCGTTAGTGTTGATGTTGTTTGCAGAATCTAATTTGACCCATTGTTCAATTTGTGAGGGAGTTAGTCCAACTGACATTTTTATAAAATATAGAAGATAATTTTTTTAAATTTCCAAAAAATTAAAAAATACGCATTAAAATTTTCTTTATAAAGATATGAAAAGAATAAATGAACTAAGGATACAACTAAATGACAAAGAATTATCAATAAAAAAAGTAATAATAATTACAGAAGATAATTATGAAAAAATATTATATCCTGAAAATTTTAAGATAATAAATGATATAAAAAGGGAAACGTATACTTTATTTTGTGATAATATTAATTTTACAAATATTAATACATTTACACATATATTAGAACATAATCGGGAAAATTTGGAAAAATGTTCAAAGTTTGTTTTAAGATGCAAAAACACTAAACTAAATAATCAAAATATTGATATAATTTTGGATTCTTTATATCAATTTGCAGATAAATTGTATTTTATTGATTTTTCATACAATATGATTGATTATCGCGGATTACAAAAAATTTTATCTTTGTTAGAAATTTGTCCAAATTTAATTGACATGAAAATTGATCAAAATTATTTAACAACTGAGCATTTTTATAAAATTGTAAAAACATCATATATACCTGATTATTTAAAAGAAAAATTGAAATATAAGCAATTTTAAATTAACTTTAAATCAAGTAAATAATTTTTTAGTTCTTCTTTTGTTAAAGGATTAATAGTTGAGTTATAATCCTTAATATCTGGGTTTATTTCAGATTTTTTAAAAGACGGTTTTATATACATATAACCATCTTTGTTAAACTGTAATCTAGCAGATTGTGTTTCATTAATAAGAGATTCAAGAAGTTTTTCACCTGGTCTTAATCCAGAGAGAACAACTGGTTTATTATAGATTTTAGAAAAAATTTCGACTAAATCTTTGACATTTAAAGAAATTAATTTTGGAATAACTATATCTCCTGACTCCGCATATAATATTGCGTGCTCGATTAAATCAACAGATTGTTCTAAAGTCATAACAAAACGGGTCATTCTTTCATCAGTTAATTTAAATTCATTAATATTCTCACTTTTACCTATTTCATGTAACATTGGGATAATACTTCCTCTTGAATTAAGAACATTTCCATATCTAACAGCAACAAATTTAAGTGAATCAATATATTTTGCTTTTTCGACAATTAAACCCTCTGAAACTGCTTTACACATTCCGTAAACATTTACTGGACTACAAGCCTTGTCAGTCGAAATGAAACAAGTTGCTTTTAGATTTGTTAATGAATCTTTATGTATTTCTATAGTATCAAGAATATTTTTTGTTCCAATTAAATTAGTTTCTATGCATTCGTTTGTTTCAAATTCACATTTATCAATGTGCTTGAGAGCAGCTGCTATGATGATAATCTCTGGATTAATGCGAATGATTGTTTGACATATTTTATTTTTATCACGTACATCACCTATTACAAATTTAAGATTTGGAGGATTATTTAGGTCAAGACCCATTTTCCAATGTTTAGATTCATCGCGAGAATATAGATGAATAATATTGTTGTCTAAATATCTTTTAACAAGAGCATTGCCGAGAGATCCGGTTCCTCCAAAAATAATAATAGTTTTTTTCTCTATTTTATCCATTATAAATAATATAAATAAAATAAATATTTTATTATAATATAAAAATGAAAATATATCTATTTGGGTCCAATGGAATGTTAGGAAATTATATGAAATTATATTTATCAAGAAAATATGATTTAATTCCAATAACTAGACAGGATTATGATTTAGAAAATTTATCTAGAAATGGCTTAAATGAACTATTAGAGAAAAAAGGGATAAATGAAGGAGATTTGGTTATAAATTGTGTAGGAATAATTCCTCAAACTGTAAGTGGAATAAATATTAAAAAAACATATTATAAAATAAATTCATTGTTTCCAGTTATTTTAGGAGAGATTGTTAGAAGTAAAAATTGTAAATTTATTCACGTAACAACAGATTGTGTCTTTTCTGGAAAAAATAGGAATGAAATCTATAATGAATTTTCTACACCAGATGAAACAAATGATTATGGCACTTCTAAATCATTAGGTGAGTTGTGTTCTGGAACAATAATAAGAACATCAATTATTGGCGAAGAACTATTCCATAAAAAATCATTATTGGAATGGGTAAAATCAAATAATGGTAATACTATAAATGGGTATGTTAATCATTATTGGAATGGAGTAACTTGTTTACAGATGGGAAAGATAGTAGATGAAATTATAGAAAAGAATTTATACTGGGATGGAGTTAAACATATATATAGTCCTGAGGTAGTATCTAAGTATGAATTAGTTGGTAAAATAGTA
>Ga0194123_10004704_pt1 | contig 15225 bp, 8 predicted proteins | sample TA2MahsurfametaG_5_FD_155479 | JGI IMG/M metagenome (GOLD analysis project Ga0194123, IMG submission 155479) | Freshwater microbial communities from Lake Tanganyika, Tanzania - TA2015023 Mahale A surface | ecosystem: Environmental > Aquatic > Freshwater > Lake | place: Tanzania: Lake Tanganyika... | reverse complement strand
CGGCCGACTCGCGCGCGGCACCGGGATCGCCCCGGACCCACCGGGCCCGTTTGTCCTGGCGGAGCGGTTTCAACGCGCAGGCGTGGTCCGGAGTCGATACAGGCGGGCCTGCCGGTTTTCGATGGCCACCGGGAGAGGCAGGGTGACCTCCGCCGGATGATCGGCCGCCTCGGCCGGGTGGTCGGACTGTGGGCGCCACGGTTCAGGATCGCCGGGGAGACGTTCCTCGACGACGTAGCCGCGCCCCGCCTTGGCCTCCCAGCGCAGGCGCACCCGTTCGCCCTCGAGGGCGGCATCGAGCCGCAGGACGCTGCGGCGCTCCCTCGGGTCCGTGCCGGCGAGGAACTCGTCGAGGTTGGATTGACCGTCCCCATCGGGGTCGGCCGGCCGGTCGTCCCCGGAGGGATCTAGGCCATGCAGGCGCTCCCAGACGTCCGGGAGGCCGTCGCCATCGGTGTCGACGCCGCCCGAGGCCGAGGTGCCCGTCAAGACCCACGGCAGGTCCACGACCCGGGCTCCGGTGGCATCGTAGCCGCGGATCCGCAGGGGGTTGGCCCCCAGGGTGACCGTCGGGGTGGCCTGCCAGGTGGTGGTGTTGATCCATCGCACCCGGTTGGTCTGCCCGGGGCCCTCCACGAAGACATCGCGGACCTCGAGTCCTGCGGTGCCCTGAAGGAGGCCGGTGGCCGTGTCCACGAGCGCCGGGCTGGTGGCGGGGGCGGTCACCCGAAAGGGCGTCGCGGCGGGCAACCGGCTCCGGACGTAGGCCGAGCGCTGTTCGACGTAGGTCCGGATGCCGGAGAAGTTCTGCCCGGCCAACGCCCCGTAGTGATCGATCCACGGGCCCAGGTAGCGGACGTTCCAGGTGGTGTCGACCAGGTCCCGCAGGTGGGCGAGGTACCGTCGTTGGTAGAACGGTTGGTTGATGAGCCGACCGAGGTTGCCCGTCGCCCGGTTGAGCGGCGAGGTGGGCGCGGCGCCGAAGTTGAAGTCCATGTCCCAGAGGAACGGCAGGGCGCGACCGTCCCCAGACCGGAAATAGATCATGAAATTGTGGGGATTGTCGAAGGGGTAGGTGTCCACCAGGCCCGCAAGCGACTGGAACGCCACCGTTCGCAGCCAAGTGTCCACGGCCATCAGGCGTTCGCACTCCGCTTCCTGGGCGGTGCCCGAGAGGGCCAGCGCCTTGCCCAGGGCCACCACCTGTCCATGGTCGATCGACGATCGGTTGTTCTCGGGCAGGAAGAACCACCGGTACACCTCCGGGTCGTTGCCGAGGTTTCCGATGTCGACCCCGGTGACCTGGTCGGGTTGGGGGCGCTTGATGCCCTCCTTCCCGCCGCTGACGGTGGTCGTCGGGTAGTAGACCAGTTCCAGCTTGAACAGGTCGCCCTCGGATCCGCGGTCGAACTGCGAGTCGAGGAAGCCGTCGCCGTACTTGGCGAGGATGAGGAGTGCCGTGCCGGTGAGGTCCGTCCGCGGGGGCATCACGTGCACAAGGTCGTCGTACATGCCCGGCAGGCCTCCGGCGTGCTGCACGGCATGCTTGAGCACGATCTCGTCCTGGTCGCCGCCGACTCCGGTGTAGCCACCGGAACGGTCGATGGAGATGCCCGGATGGACGCCCCGGAACAGGCGGTCGGGCGGGAACCGGATCGTGTAGCCCACGCGGCCCGCGTCGAGACGGCCACGCTGGCTGCCCTGCAGCTTGATGCCGACGTCGTAGAAGATCTCCCGTTCGTCGTGGATCACCGTGCCGCCAAGGTACTCGTTGCTCATCACGTTGGTCTCCGCGTGCAGCAGGGTGCGGTCGGCCAGGGTCATCAGCAGGCGCAGGTTGTGCAGCGGTCCGGGGCGCTCCCGCCCGTCCGCCACGCCGATGAGTGCCCGCGACTGCGGCCCGCGCGCGGGGAACCATGCGGTCGCTCCCCGGCCGTCGGTGGCCGAGAGGTGGAACTGCACCACCGATCCGGCAGGTGCGCCCGGGACCGTCGCCGTGACGCGGTCCATGGCGTCCAGCAAGGCCGGGCTGGATTGCCAGGCACCGCCGTTGACCGACCAGTGCACCCGGGTCTCGGCGATGCCGTCGGGATCCGTGACCAAGGCCGACACGGTCACCGGGCGGCCCGCCGCGGGAACCGTTGGGCGGTGGGCAAGGCCATCGAAGGTCGGCCCGAGGTTGGCGACGCGACGTGAGTTCGCGGCGCCCGGGGTCCCCTGAAGGGAGGCCACCGGCAGGGTCGTGGTCCGCGCGACGCGGTTGAAGTAGAGGCGGGTGTTCAGCCTGGGGCATCCCTTGAGGTGACGGGCCCGGAAGGACACCTCGTAGTCCCGCCCGTTCACCACCGAGCGGTTGTTGGCCAGGGTGGTCTCGAGGTGGTTGTGCATGTGCTCGGTGGGGCCCGTCGCCACGAGGTGGAGCACGCGGTTGCCGGGCTGGTCGGGATCGTCGATCACGCGGCTCAGGCGGTGGGTGCCGAGGAATCGCCAGGACGTGGCGCCGGTCTCGAAGTCGCCGTTCTTGAGCATCTGGAAGGCCGTGGCCGTGCCGGGCGACTCGATGACCTGGAGGTCGTCGATCAGGCATTCGCCGGCGTCGAGCAGGCCCATGACCCACTCGTTCCACAGCGTGGGCCCGGGCGCCGAGACCGCCCGCGTCCGGTAGGTGTGCCGCACCCAGGCCGTGCGGGCGGATTCGTCGCTCGGTGCCCAGGCCTCGGGCGCGGCGTTGTCGGCCCAGGGGTCCATCAATTCGAGGGTGGATCCGCCGCCGTCGGCCTCCTCGGGCCACCGGCCGGAGTCGGCGTATTCCACCGAGTCGGCGGGGTTGCCGTCGGCATCCACCAGCGACAGGCGCTCCCCGCCGCGGGCGAGCCGCCCCTCGAACGGGCCGAGGACCCGGATTCCGGGATGCGCGCCCCGGAGGGCCTCGGGCTGTGCGGCCACCACGAGGTGTTCCCCGGGCCGCAGGGACGTCCCGGCGGGAAACCGGTAGGTGATGCCCTCGGAAAAGCGCCAGCCCGAAAGGTCGACCAGCCCGGTGCCCCGGTGGAAAAGTTCCACCCAGCCACCCGTGGAAGCGGTCTCGGGCGGATGGTGGCAAATTTCGTTCAACACCACCTCCGTGGACAGGCGGAACCGATTCGTGCCCTCCGGGCTGGGTACGGCGGGCAGCCTCCAGGGGCCGGTGCCATCCGGGAGCCGGGCGCGCGCGGTGGCTCCAAGCACCAGGGCATCCAACACCGAGGTGCCCGTTTCGAGCAGCAGGGTGTCGCCCCGGTCCGGGCGGAAGCCCAGCAGCGCCGCCGGCACCGCGCGCAATCCGCCGGTGGCGAGGGTGGATCCGGGTGCAAACGCAAAGGTTCCCGCACCCTTGCCCACGCCGCGGATCCTCACGCCATCAAGCGCGAGGAGGTCCGCCGTGGGGTTGACGACCTCGACGAAGAAGCCGACGCCGGGCGCCGCCACCTCGTTGAACCGAAGGCCGCCCTGGGCCGGATCAGGCACCTCGATCACCGTCAGTTCGGCGTCGAACCACAGGTCGCCGGCACCTTCGGCCGCCTGATGGACCTGCGCCGCCAGCACGTTGGTGCCGGCCCGCAGCGACCCCGGGGGCAGGATGATGTCCACCGGCGCGGGCACGCCAGGCATCGCGGTCAGGGCCGGCGTGTCGGGAGCGAGCGGGCCCGCCGGGAGGTTGATGCGTTGGAGTTCCCGGCCATTGAGGTGAAGCGCCGCGCCATCGTCGCAGGTGACCCGGAGGCGGAGCCGGGCTCCGGTGAGTCCGGGTGGGACGACGAAGGCCGTCCGGAACAACGCGGCCTGGGAAGCCGAGGGGAGCAGACGACGTTCCTCGACGAAGCGACTCCGGGCGGTGCCCTGGAGGAGGACCCGGAAGCCGGCCGGATTCGGAGAAGAGCTGTCATTGGCCCAGGCGAACTCCAGGGTGTTCGTCCCCGGAATGAACCCGTTGGTGATCGCGAAGGTCGGGCTCAAGGCTTGGAAGCCTTCGAAGCTGATGCCGACGCTGCGGCCATTGAGCAGGACGGACTGGACGCGGTTGTCGGCAGCGACCCGCAGTTGCAGGCGTGCGGTCTCCGGCACGAAGGCCGACAGGTCGAACCGGGTCCGGTAGCGGTAGGTGCCGGCGGCGACGTTGGCGGTCCCGGGATTCACCGGGCCGAGCCACCGCGAGGCCGCGTCGTTGGCCATCCACGCCGGGTGTCCCTCGATGACCAACGCGGGGGCCGGGGGAGGCGGGGAGATGGCCTGGGCCGAGGCCACCACGGTGTAGTGCGGATCCCGCGTACCGGGCGCCAGCGGTTGTCGCGCATCGGAGACACCCGTGGGGTAGACCGTGGGGATCGGACCCTCGGCCCCGGCGGGCGGCGAGGCATCTCCGCCGAAGAAGGGGGCGATGGAAGCCGTCCACCCGTCCCCCATCGTTGCGGTCCAACCCGTCCCTGGCCCGGGGGAGAGGGTCCGGAATTCCCACCGCTGGGAACCACCGATCAGCGGGGCCAGGTTCGCGATGTCCAGGCTGGGGAAATTGGGCTGACCAGGGGTCCCGCCGGGCTGGGCGCTGGGTTTCCAATGGGCGGCGGGCCCGGTGGCGAGGGTTTCCTCGCGCTTGGCGAGGCTTGGACCGTGACCGTCCGGGGCTATCGGCCACTCCCCGTCGGTGCCGTAGGCGATCACGTCCATCCGACGGTGGTTGTTGTTCCGGAGTTCCACACGCTCGCCGGAATTGGACAGCCGACCTTCGAAGGGGCCCACCACGTTGGTGATGCCGAGGGACCTCAGGGCTGAGGGGTCGGCAGCGACCACGAGTTGGGCACCACCCGGGAGCACCGTGCCTTCGGCAAACCGGTAGTCGATCCCGCCGGAGAGGCTCCACCCGGACAAGTCCATGTTCACCGCCATCTGGTTGTGCAGTTCGACCCATTCGAGGCGGGCCTCGGGGTCGGTCGGATGATAGTGGATCTCGTTGAAGACCACCGTGCTGTCGGCCATCGCCGGCCCAAGGGCCGCCATCCGGCAGAGGGCGCCGCAGTGACGCTTCAGTCGGCGTGCGAGGCGGTTCATCAGGGCGGGGCGTCGGGGCATCGGGGCGGGAGTTTGTCGGGTCGGACCGGGGGCGTTCAGGGTCGAACGTCGGTGGGCGTTCCAATGGGCGTCAAGGGGGGAAAAGATCGCCGGCTGGGGACTGGCGTCGACGGGATCCCGTGGCTACCCTCCGGTCATGCACCTGAGAAAATCCACCGAGGGAACGGGACGTGAGGTTCGCACGCGTGGCGGGTGGGCGAGGGGCGCACGGTGGGCCGGAGGGTTCCTGGCGGTTGCCTGGATCGCTTCGCTGCCCGGGTTTCCGCCGAGCGTCTCGGCCCAACCCCAGGCCCCGGCGACCGTGCCGCGCGGCAAGCCGATCAAGCCCCTGACCGGCGCGGCCAAGGCGGGTGAACCCAATCCCGGCGATCCGAAGGCGGCCCCGGTCGACTCGGCCACCGCCGCGGCCCCGGCGACCCCCCAGCCAATCGCGCCCGGATCGGCCCTATCGGGCACCAACTCCCCCGTGGCACGTCCGGGGTTCGCCTCGGTGGGGTTCGACGTGCTCGCCACCTTCAAGTATGAGGTGCCCGAGGACGCGCCGGCCACCAAGGCGGCCGCTCCCACCGCCGATCCTGACACCCAGATCCCGGCGACGGTGAAGGCCTTCAGCGGCAAGAAGGTGGCCGTGAAGGGCTTCATGCTGCCCCTGAAGGTCGAGGGCGGGCTCGTGACCGAGTTGCTGTTGATGCGCGACCAGTCGATGTGCTGCTTCGGCACCGTGCCGAAGATCAACGAATGGATCGCGGTCAAGATGACCTCCTCCGGGGTCAAGCCCTTGATGGATCAGGCCGTGACCCTGTACGGCACGCTCAAGGTGGGTGCCATGCGGGAGAACGGCTACCTGGTGGGCATCTACCAGATGGACGGCGAGTCCCTGACCGGGCCTCCCGGCTCGTGAGGCGAGCCGCTCCGTCCCGGGGGGTTACGGCTCCTTGCGTGCCTCGAGGAAGCGCTTGAGGGCCTCGGCCATCGTGCCGCCGAAGCCCTCCACCTGCTCGATCTCGTGGATCGGGGCCAGCCGCAGCCGCTGGATGGAACCAAACCGCCGCAGGAGGGCCTTCTTACGCGCGTCGCCGATGCCCGGGAACTCGTCGAGGATGCTCTCGCTGATCTTCTTGAGCCGCAGTTGGGCGTTGTAGGTGTTGGCGAAGCGGTGGGCCTCGTCGCGGACCCGCTGGAGCAGCTTCACGGCGGGACTGTCGAGGCCGGGGCGCAGGGGCTCGCGCTCGCCCGGCAGGTGGATTTCCTCGAACTCCTTGGCCAGTCCCAGGATCGGGATCCGCTGGAGGCCCAGTCGGGCCAGTTCAGCACAGGCGGCATTGAGCTGCCCTTTGCCGCCGTCGATCAGGATGAGGTCGGGCAGTTGCGGACCCACCGCCCGCTGCGGCAGCCATGGTCGGTCCGGCGACTCCGCCACGACGTTCCCGGCCGGGACCGGGGCGTCATCGGGGCTGTCGTCCTGGGTTTCGCCGGGCCTTGGGGCGTCGGATGCGCCGGGGTCGGGCCCGTCGCCCGCCTCGCCCCGCAGTTCCCGTTGCAGTCGGCTGTAGCGCCGACGGATGGTCTCGGCCATCGAGGCGAAATCGTCCTGGGAGGTCACCTCCTTCATGCGGAAGCGGCGGTAGTTGGCGCGGTCGGGCCGGCCATGCCAGAAGCTCACCATCGACGACACGATGAAGGTCCCGCTGATGTTGGAGATGTCGAAGCCCTCGATGCGTGCCGGCGGATCGGCCAGTCCCAACAGTCGACCCAGCTCCCGGAGGTCGGACTCCGGATGCACGGCGACAGGCAACGTGTACGGGATGCGCTCGAACTTCTCGGTCTTGAGCGTCGTTCGCTTCAGGTCTTCCAGCGCGTCCCGGAGCTGCGCGGCCTTCTCGAACTCCAGGTTCGCGGCGGCCTTGCGCATCTCCCTCTCGAGTTCTTCGCGCAACTCCTCGGTCTGCCCCTCGAGGAAGCCGATGCCCGCCCGGACCTGTTCCAGGTACTGCTCCCGGTTGACGTTGCCGATGCACGGGGCCGTGCAGTGCTGGAGGTTGCCATAGAGGCAATGCCGGTAGTCCGACTCGTCCGGCTGGAGGGGGCGGCATCCGCGCAGCTTGAACTTGCGCCGCATGAGGGTGAGCGCGCGACGGACGCTGCCCGAGTGGGCGAAGGGGCCGAAGTAGAGGCAGCCGTCGTCCTTGCGCAGCCGGGTCAGCGTGAAGCGCGGGATGGGGTCGTTCAGGTTGACCTTCAACAGCAGGAAGCGCTTGTCGTCCTTCAGGTCGATGTTGAAGCGCGGCTGGAACTCCTTGACCAGCCGGCTCTCGAGCAGCAGCGACTCGGCCTGACCAGCCGGCTCTCGAGCAGCAGCGACTCGGCCTCGTTCTTCACCGTGTGCCAGTCGAAGTCGTGGATCGCATCGACCAGCGCGTTGAACTTCAGGTCCCAGCCCATGCGGCGGGAGGGGTGGAAGTACTGGGAGACCCGCTTGCGCAGGTCGCGCGCCTTGCCGATGTAGATCACCGTGCCGAAACGATCCTTGTGCAGGTACACGCCGGGCCGGTGGGGCACCGTGGACAGCTTGTTGCGGATGTGGTCGGTGATGGGCATGGACCCGTGCGCCGGTCATCCCGGTGCGCGCGGCAGAGCATCCACCGGTCCAGGCCGGACCGCCAGTCGGAGGGCGGGCCTACTTCAGGTCTTCGCCGGCGAGGCTTCCGACGGTCCAGTCGAGGTTGTAGATGAGTTTGGCCCCATCCTTGAACGGCGCGTTGAGCCGGTCATACAGGGCGAACTCGCTGTGGCCATCGACGAAGAGCAGCGACATGCCCCTGGGTCCATGCGCGGCCGCGCCCGTGCCCTTGTAGATGTCGTTCCACTTGCCCTTGTTGCTGGAGAAGCAGGGCGAGATGGCCTTCTTGGTCGGGGATCTCACCTCGGAGACCTTGCGCACCTGCAGGGCCGAGCTGTCGTTGTTGTGGTAGAATTGGTTGTAGTAGTAGTACGAGCAGGGGAAGAGGAGTTCGTTGGTCTTGATGGGGTAGTTGTTGGCTATCGTCCACTCGAGGTTGAAGCCGCGTCCCTTCTCCGAGGGGCAGAAGTAGAACGACCTCGCGTTGGTGCTGATGTAGGGATTCATCAGCTTGAGGAAATCCACGAAGCCCATCTGCGGCCAGTCCCGTCCGGAGTACGGGAACTGGTCGTTCGAGTCGCTGGTGTACATCGCGAAGGTCATCCCGATCTGGCGCAGGTTGGAGGTGCACCGGGCCTGGAGGGCCTTGGTCTTTCCCTTGGCCAGCGCCGGCAGGAGCATGCCGGCCAGGATGGCGATGATGGCCACCACGACCAGCAGTTCGATCAGGGTGAACGCGAGGGGCCGGGGCCGCGGGGGGTACAGGTTCTTCATGGAGGAAACCGGGGGGAAGTACCGTGGGATCGAACCCGTCGTCCTGCGCGCCGGCAATGCAAAAGGGGCATGCAACAGGGGCGACTGTCCGGCATGCGGGAACGCCGGCCGCGGTCTTCATAGGCTGCAGGCTCTTGCGACACCGGGTGCCGGGTGGTGTCTGGAGGGTGGCGTCTGCATTCCAGCCGCGACAAATCCGTCGGGTGGCCCACACTCCGGCCATGAGGCCGAGATTCGGAGTCCTGCTGGCAAGCCTGCTGCCGTTCTGGGTGTCGGCGGATGCCCGATGGGTCTGCCTGACCGACCCGGGGCGCTTCGAGCGGGAAGCCCCCGAAGGTCCGACGTGGGTTTCCCCCGCGGTGCGGTCGCCGCTTCCGTTCCAGGAACTGGTGGTCTCCTGGAATCTCCGTGAGCCTTCCGATCTCGAGGTCGAGGTCCGTGCCGAGGGGGCGGGAGCCTCCGGCCGGTGGTGGCACCTGGGGCGATGGTCGGCGTCCGGGGAGGCGCGTCTCCGGACCAGCGTGCCGGGACAGCGCGATGCGACGGGCCGGGTGGAGACCGACACCCTCGTGCTGGAATCGCCCCCGGAGTCCCTGCGGATCCGCCTGCGGTTCGCCGATCCAAGCCGGACGCCGGCCGTGCTCAAGCGTAAGCGTCTGGACCTCTCCTTCTGGTCCCCGGATCCACGGGCCGAGGCATCTCCGAAGCCCATCCTGCGACCCGGGCGTGCCGCCCCTCCGACGATCCTCGACGTGCCGCGACGTTCACAGGCCGACCATCCCGAGGGCGTCACCCGCTGGTGCAGCCCGACGAGCCTCTCCATGCTGCTGGCCCACTGGGCCGCGCGTTCCGGTCGACCCGAGTGGGATCGGCAGGTGCCTGTCGTGGCCGCCGGCGTGCACGATCCCGCATGGCCCGGCACGGGCAACTGGGCCTTCAACGCCGCCTATGCGGGCAGCGTTCCGGGACTGCAGGCGGCTGCGGTGCGCCTCGGCGGGATGCCGGATCTTGAGGCGCTGATCGACGCTGGGATTCCCGTGGCGACCTCGGTGTCCTACGCGCTGCTCAAGGGCGGGGCCTCTCCGGCCCAGGGCGACGGGCACCTCGTCGTGGTCTGTGGGGTCACCGCAACCACGGTGACGGTGAATGATCCCGGGGTGCGGCTGGCGCGGGTCCGGCAGGACTTCCCGCTGACCGCCTTCCGGTCCGCCTGGGAGGCGTCCCACCGGACGGCCTACGTCGTCTGGCCCGAGGGTCGCGAGCTGCCGGCCAGTCCGCTCGGCACCTGGTAGTTCCCGGCCCGGGACGTCGCGGGAACCGAATCCGGGCGCCTCCGTCGCCGGGGGCGCCCGCCGGGGCCGACAGGCGCCGCGTTTTGGTTTTCCGTCCATCGTCGCCGGACGATAGCCTGTCCCCATGGCGTTGATCGATGACATGACGGAGTTGGCCCGCCGGGCCAAGGCCGCCTCGCGGGAGTTGGCCAAGGTGTCCGCCACCGACAAGGACCGCTGTCTGCGGGCGATGGCCGACGGTCTGGTGGCGGCGACGCCCCGGTTGATCGAGGCCAATGCCCGGGATCTTGAGGTGGGCCGCGGGCTGGGCCTGAGCGGAGCCATGATGGACCGTCTCGCGCTCGATGCCGGCCGCATCGCGGCCATGGCCCGGGGGCTCCGCGAGGTTGCGGCGCTCCCGGATGTGCTTGGCCGCGTGCTCGACACCCGCCGACGGCCCAACGGCCTCGTCCTGCGCAAGGTCAGCACGCCGATCGGCGTGGTGGTGATCATCTACGAGTCGCGCCCCAACGTGACGGCCGATGCCGCCTCGCTGTGCTTCAAGACCGGCAACGCGACCATCCTCCGGGGTGGCAAGGAAGCCCTGAACTCCAACCGTCTCATCGCCGAGGTCCTGATCGCCTCGGCGCGGGCGGTCCTGCCGGGATTCCCCGAGCATGCGATCCAGGTGGTGCCCACTTCCGATCGCGAGGCGATCCCGGCGCTTCTTTCTCTGACGCAGTACGTGGACCTGTGCATGCCCCGCGGTGGCGAAGGGCTCATCCGGGCGGTTGCCGAGTGCAGCAAGGTGCCGGTCATCAAGCATTACAAGGGCGTCTGCCATGTGTACGTGCACACCGCGGCCGACCTGGCCATGGCGGAGGAGATCGTCTTCAACGCCAAGTGCCAACGGCCCTCGACCTGCAATGCCGCCGAGACGTTGCTCGTGGATCGTCCGGTGGCGGAGGCCTTCCTGCCCCGGATGGTTACCCGACTGGCCACCAAGGCGGTCCAGTTCCACGCCGATGCCGAGGCGCTGGCGTCGATCGTCCCGGTCCTCGAAGGAACGGCCGGTCGGGCCCGTGTCGCGGACTCGATGGACTGGGAGACCGAGTACAACGACTACGTGTTGAACGTGGCCGTGGTGGACGGCCTCGATGCCGCCATCACGCACATCCATCGCCACGGGTCCGGCCACAGCGATGCCATCGTCACGGCGGACGCGGCGGCGGCCGAACGGTTCCTCGCCGAGGTGGATTCGGCCGCCGTCTATTGGAACGCCTCCACCCGCTTCACCGACGGGGGCGAATACGGCATGGGGGCCGAGATCGGCATCAGCACCGACAAGATCGGAGCCCGCGGCCCGATGGGCCTCGAGGAGTTGTGCAGCTACAAGTGGCAGGGGATCGGGTCCGGGCAGGTCCGCGCCTGACGACGGTCCGGCGTTTGGGTCCGGAGTTTGCCGCACGTGGAGCAAGGCCGACCAAACCCGTGCCCCAGGAAGGTCGAGGGCGACCGATGCGGCAAGCCCAACCCCGGATCGAACCATCTGGAATCAACGACCGGATTCGACGAGCCGAGTCAACGAGCGGGCTGGGCAAACCTCGATCGGAAGCTTATATGGCCTGTCTGTCAGACAGGCTTTCAGGCCGCCGCGGGCGCCGCGCTGCCGAAGCCGGGGAGCTTCGGGGGTACGGGCTTGATGACCTCGGGCAGCGGCGTGGACGCCTGCGCGCCGCTTGGGGGATCGGACTTTCCGGGACCCGACGCATGCGGCGTGAAGGTGCCGGTCCGCACGATCTCCTCCACCTGCGAGCCCTCGAGGGTCTCGTGCTCCAGGAGCGCCTGCGCCACGAGTTCCACCTTGTCGCGGTGCTCGTTGAGGATCCCGGAGGCGGTCTTGAAGCCCTCGTCGATGATGCGGCGCACCTCGGCGTCGATGCGTTGGGCGGTGTCCTCGCTGTAGTCCTTGGAGCGCATCATGTCCCGTCCGAGGAAGATGTATTCCTGGGATTCGCCGTAGAGCACCATGCCCAACTGGTCGCTCATGCCCCAGTGCATGACCATGGCCTTGGCCATGGAGGTCGCCTGCTGGATGTCTCCGGAGGCGCCGCTGGAGATGTCGTCGGTGATCATCTGCTCGGCGATCCGGCCGGCCATGGTGACCGCGATGAGGTCGTTGAGTTCCTTGCGCTTGCGGTTGTGGATGTCCTCCTTCGGCAGGTACATCGTGGCTCCCAGGGCTTGGCCGCGCGGGATGATGGTCACCTTGTGCAGCGGGTGGGTGTGCTTGAGCACCACGTTCACGATGGCATGGCCCGCCTCGTGCCAGGCGGTGCCCTTCTTCTCCTCCTCCGACATGGCCATGCTGCGCCGCTCACGGCCCCAGCGGACCTTGTCGCGGGCCTCCTCGAGTTCGGACATGCCGATGGCCTTCCTGCCGGTGCGCGCCGCGAGCAGCGCCGCCTCGTTGAGCAGGTTGGCCAGTTCGGCCCCCGAAAACCCCGGGGTACCCCGGGCGATGACCGACAGGTCGACCAACCCGTCGAGCTTCACGTTCTTGGCGTGGACCTTGAGGATGGCCTCGCGCCCACGGACATCCGGCAGGTTGACCGTCACCTGGCGGTCGAAGCGGCCCGGGCGGAGCAGGGCGGGGTCCAACACGTCGGGCCGGTTGGTGGCCGCGATGATGATGATCCCCTCCTGGGTGTCGAAGCCGTCCATCTCGACGAGCAACGCATTGAGCGTCTGCTCGCGTTCGTCGTTGCCGCCTCCGAGACCGTGGCCGCGGCTGCGTCCGACCGCGTCGATTTCGTCGATGAAGATCAGGCAGGGGGTGTTCTTTCGGGCCTGCTCGAACATGTCGCGGACGCGGCTGGCTCCCACACCGACGAACATCTCGACAAAGTCGGAACCGCTGATGCTGAAGAAGCTCGCATCGGCCTCGCCGGCGATGGCCTTGGCCAGCAGCGTCTTGCCGGTGCCGGGCGGGCCGACCATCAGGATGCCCTTGGGGATCCGGCCGCCCAGCTTCTGGAACTTCTTGGGATCGCGCAGGAACTCCACCAGCTCGGACACCTCGTCCTTGGCCTCCTCGACACCGGCGACGTCCTTGAAGGTGGTCTTGTTGCGGTCCTTGGTCAGGAGCCTCGCCTTGGACTTGCCGAAGCTCAGGGCGCCCTTGCCGGCGGCCTTGATCTGGCGGAGGAAGAGGAACCAGATCAGCACGCCGCCGAGGATCAGCGGGGCGGCGCTCATGAGGAAGGTCGTCCACGTGCCCGTCCGCTCCACCGAGCGGAAACCGTTGTCGTAGAGCTTCGTCAGGATTCCCGGGATGGGCTCCATCTCGAGCTGGAAGGGCACCAGGTTGGTGCCGTTCGGGTCGGGGCGGTAGGCGCCGCGGAACACCCGGAGCATCTGGGTCGGAATGGTCTCGATCACCCCGCCCTGGACCTGGTTGGACTCCACCAGTTGCAGGAACTTCTGGGGGGTGATGGTGCGGTCGGCGATGCCACGGCTCTGGCGGCCCCAGTAGACCAACCCCAGGCCGAGGAGGACCAGCGCGGGCCAGATCAACCAATTCTGGTTGGGAACCTTGGGTTCCCCGGACCGGTTGCCCCGGTTGCCCTGAGAAGAGAAGTCGTCGGACATGAATTTTGGGGATCCTACCAGCCATGGGAGCCCTGCGCAAATGTTGGATGCCCTGTTTTCGCTGGGATGGCGACGCGGCGGACCGGCCGGGCGGGTCGAGACAGACGCCATCGCCCCCCCCGCGCGGATGGCGCGGGACGTTCCCGCCAGCCCCTCCCGTTCACCCTGCGTTCGCCGCTTCCCGTCGCAGGAATCGACAGGCATCCTGCGGCCCGTCATGCCTTGGCCCCAGCCGCTGGATCCCTTGGGCAACCCGTGGCTGTCCACGCTGGTGGCGGCCATTCCGGTGGTGCTGCTCCTCGGTCTGGTGGCCTCAGGCCGGGTGAAGGTGGGGGTTGCCGCCGTCCTGGCGCTGGTCTCGGCCCTCGGCGTGGCGTTGCTGGCCTTCCGAATGCCGTGGCCTGCCGCCTTGGGCGCCGCGGCCTACGGCACCGCCTACGGCCTGTTCCCGATCGGTTGGATCGTGCTGAACGTGATGTTCCTGCACGCCCTGACGGTGCGCTCGGGCCGCTTCCAGGAACTGAAGGGCCAGTTGCTGCGCCTGGCTCCCGACCCGCGCGTCCAGGTGATCCTCATCGCGTTCTGCTTCGGCGCCTTCATCGAGGGGGCGGCCGGGTTTGGCGCCCCGGTGGCCATCACGGCGGCGCTGCTCATCGAACTGGGCTTCCCGCCGATCCAGGCGAGCGGACTTTCCCTCATCGCGAACACGGCCCCGGTGGCCTTCGGCAGCATCGGCATCCCGATCACCACGCTGGCGCAGGTGACCGACCTGGACGTGCTCAAGCTCTCCGCCATGGCCGGCCGCCAGCTGCCGGTCTTCTCGGCGATCATCCCACTGTGGATCGTCGGGGCCATGGCGGGCTGGCGCGGAATCCGCGAGGTCTGGCCGGTGGCGATGGTCGCCGGAGGCAGCTTCGCCGGGATGCAATACCTGGTGAGCAACCACCATGGCCCGTGGCTCGTGGATTCGATCTCGGCCCTCGTGAGCCTCGCGGCGGTCCTCGGCGTTCTCCGGTGGCGACGGGCCCGTGGCTCGTCGTCGGTTGGTGCAATGCCCGGAGGGGCGGCCCAGCCGGCGGTGGACGCCCGCTGGTGGCGCCCCTGGGTGCCGTGGCTGATGCTCACGGCCGCGATCTTCGCCTGGGGGACCCGACCGGTGAAGGAGTCGCTCGACCGATTGGCAGCGCCCAGTTTTCCGGTTCCTGGCATCCACCAGCAGGTGATGCGCACGCCCCCGGTCGTGGCGGTGGCCAAGGCGGAGAAGGTCGAATGGCGCGCCAACCTGCTGTCGGCGACCGGCACGGGCATCCTGGTGGCCGCGGTGGCCAGCGGATTCCTCATGGGATTCCCCGCCCGCCGCATGTTGGGGATCTGGTGGGAGACCCTCCTGTCGGTGCGCCAGTCGCTGGTGACCATCGCGGCGATGCTGGCCCTGGGCAACGTCACCAAGCTGTCCGGGGCCGATGCCACGCTGGGCGTGGCGCTGGCCAAGACCGGCATCCTGTATCCCTTTTTCGGCACGCTCCTGGGCTGGCTGGGCGTGGCGCTGACAGGTTCCGACACCGCCTCCAACGTGCTGTTCGGCTCGCTGCAGCGGATCACCGCCGAGCAGTTGGGCCTGAGCCCCTACCTCATGTGCGCGGCCAATTCGACCGGCGGGGTGATGGGCAAGATGGTCGATGCCCAGAGCATCGTGGTGGCCGGCGTCTCCGCGCGGGCCGAGGGTCAGGAGGCCGGCATCCTGCGGTTCGTCTTCTGGCACTCGCTGGTGCTGGCGGCGCTCATCAGCGCCTGGGTCGCGGC
>Ga0194123_10004697_pt1 | contig 15249 bp, 12 predicted proteins | sample TA2MahsurfametaG_5_FD_155479 | JGI IMG/M metagenome (GOLD analysis project Ga0194123, IMG submission 155479) | Freshwater microbial communities from Lake Tanganyika, Tanzania - TA2015023 Mahale A surface | ecosystem: Environmental > Aquatic > Freshwater > Lake | place: Tanzania: Lake Tanganyika... | reverse complement strand
GGATCTTCTGGTTGTCGTTCACCATCTGGAGGGAGCGCAGCTCCTTCGAGCCCTCCGGCGTGAGGATCGTGACCGACACCTCGACGGCCTTGAGCGAATACGGGAGGTAAGGGATGGCCGTGGTCGTCGACATCCGGAGGGGAAGATTGTCCGGATACATGCGGTCGGCGAACACCCGGAGACGGGAGCTGTAGTAGTCGAAGGGATGGATGTTCGGCCAGGCGCCCGGCATCGGCATCGGCACGGCGGGAGCCGAGTTCGGCGCGAAGCGCAGGGCGACGTCGGAGGCCTGCGGCGGCTGGGTGAGGCCGCGGGCCACGCCCTGGCCGGTGCTGTACATCGCGAGGTAGCCGCCTTGGGAGGCCGGCATGGCGGACTTGTCGTCGCCGCGGCCGACGAGCACCACCGGGCGCAGGGCGTGCGGTTGGCGGCCGAGCGGATCCTTCAGGAAGCTGGGGTTCGCCGCCTGGGCCGCGTCACCGGCGGTGGCGGGCAGCATGGAACTGCACCAGAAGACCATGTTCATCGCGACGACGTTCGAGGCGATGAAGTTGTTCTCGTCCATCGTCCAGCAAGGGGTCGTGCTGGTGACGTTGGCGTCGATCAGGGCGCGGGTCTCGTAGTCCGGGGTCGGCAGGCGCGAATAGTTCGCGAAACGTCGGGAGCCGGACCAGTAGTCCCAGGGATATCGCGGCTGATCGGCGGTCGAGCTCAGGATGAGGGGCATCGCCTCGGCGAAGGTGCTCTCGGAATCGATCAGGGTGCGGTAGACGCCGTAGACCTGCTGGATCTTCTCCCCGGGCGCGTCGAACGGGGAACGCTGACCGATCCGGTAGGCGACGGCGGACACGTCCCCGCGCAAGGCGCGACGGTTGGTGCCCGGGGTCCAGCGCGGCCGGTCGGGCGGCGCGGAGAAGAGCATCACGATGGGATGGTCGGTCGGCTGCAGGTTGCCGACGGCCCCGGGCGCGCCGGCCACGTCGGCGCTGCCCGGGACGACGATCTCCATCCAGCAACGGCCGTCGGCGCGGAGCACGGCGGTCGAGAAATCGTTGTCCATGGCGTCGAGGACGCCGCGCGCCTCGGACTGCGTGGAGAGGTCCGCGACCGCGCGGTCGTAGACGCGCAAGGTGTCGGAGGCGATCGAGACGACGGTGAGGACGATCACCACCATGATGGCGGTCGACACCATCACCTCGAGCAAGGTGAAGCCGGCGCGGACGGGACGGAGCAAGGTTCTCATCGGCTGATGACGATGTTCTGGACGACGAGGGGCGTCTCGGTGCGCGTGCTGAACTCGCTGAACGCGCTGTAGTCGTGGGGGAAGAATTCGGCGACGACGGGCAGGTAGGCCAAGGCGTAACCCGAAGGCTGGGCCGGCAGGGGTGAGGTCGCCCACGGCGGGGCGGGCACCCGGTTGAGCCGCGGCTCGAGGGTCGCCGGGTCGATCTCGGCGCGCTGGCCGACGAGCAGCTTGGAGAGCGAGAGCCGGACGCGCATCGGGGCGCCGATGATGTTGCGCCCGGCGGCGGCGGCCTGCGACAGGTTGTTGCCGGCGCAATAGGCGACCTCGATCATCGACGGATTGGAGAACAGGGCGTAGGTGGCGTCGCCGGTCTTGTCGTTCTCCGTCGCCACGATCTTCCGCTCATAGACGTAAAGCCACACGGCGTTGTTGCCGTTGTCGCGGGCGCGCTGGAGGAGACGGTAGGCGATGTCGAAGTTCGAGGCCGAAGGGTTGCCGCCGTCGAGGCTCAGGCCGGCCTCCATGATGTACTTGCTGTTGTTGGGGACGGCCTCCCCGCCGGCGTCGACGAAGACGATCGACCGGGGATTGTCGAGGGCGCCGACCAGGCGGCTGACGCCGGCGAGCGCCCGGTTCGTCTGCATGATCTCGTCGACCTGCTGGAAGGTCGAACCGAGGATGCCGACCAGGGAGAGGATGGCCACGCCGACGATGCCGATGGCGAGGGTCACCTCGATCAGCGAGAAACCCGGGCGGGAGGAGGGAGACGTGCTAGCGGGAGTCATCGGAAAAAGGGGCTCAGCGGGCCTTGTCCATCTCGTCCGCGTCGAGCGTCATGGAGACGTCGCCGTTGGGGCGCAGGGAAAGGGCGGCGAATTGGTTCTCGGAGCCGACGTCGATGGCGGCCCGGCCGGCGCCGGTGTTCCGCACCACGCCCTTGGCCAGGACGAGGAGCACGCGACCGAGATGGTTGGAGGAGCCGGACCCTTGGAGTTCGACGTAGTACCAGCGCTTGGGATTGAATTCCGCGGTCATGGCGCCGAGGGCCATCGGCTGGGTGGTCGGGGCGTACATCATCCAGGGCGGCGAACTGGCGAAGGAGTCCAGGCTGTTGGAGCCAAGCTGGTCGGCGAGCTGGCCGATCGAACTGCGACGGGTGTTGGCGGCCACGGCGAGCTCCATGGTGGTGGTGGCGTCGGAGGCCGGCGGCACGAAGACGACGCCCGTCGGGAGGAGCTGGGGCGGCTCCGGGGAGAACCAGCGGTAAGCCGGGTCGGAAGTGTTGGCGATGGTGGCGGGATCGCGGCCGGCGAGGGCCGGATCGGCCGAGCCCACGCCGCCGACGGCGATGACGAACTGACGGAGATGGTTCGCCTCGTCGTTCGGGTCGTTGAGGATGAGCAGGCGGTAGCGGCCGCCGTAAGTCACGCCGGTGCCGCCCGGACCGCGGTTCATCAAGGCCATCGCACGGGCCGTGCGGATGGAGGAGGCGAGGAAGCGCTGGCCGGCGGGGAGGCCGCCGCCGTCGCCGGTCGAGAGACCCAGGAACAGCGTCGAGATCAGGAGGATGATCGTGATGACCAGCAGGAGCTCCACCAAGGTGAAGCCCTTCCGGACGGCTTTACGCACGGAAGTCATTGGATGGCGATGACCTGGGCGAAGTCGCTGGCGCCGAGGCTGTCGTCGTAATTGCCGAAGTCGGGCGCGATGTCGGTGGTGTAGATGATGACGCGGGCCGGGATGCCGGTGGCCAGGGTGATGGCCCGGATGTCGGCCGGGACGGAGGCCGCGCCGCCGGGGATGTCGCTGACGTTGCGGATGCTGGTGTTGCTGTCGGTGTCGAAGATGACGCGGATCTTGCGGTTGCCGAAGCGGTCGACGAGCATGCTGGTGTCGGTGAAGGCGTCGTGGGTCTCGAAATCGTCCTTGCCGAAGGCGCAGAACTCCTCGGCGTTCTTGTTGAGGGCCTTGCGGTTCTCCGGGGACAGCGCGGTGCCGGTGGGCATGCGTCCCGAGATGGCCATCACGAAGCGCTGGTTCACGGCCTGCGCCTCCAAGGCATGCACGGTGTCGAGGTTCGTGCGGTAAGGCGGGTTGATGTTGGGGTAGAAGCCGTAGACCTGCTTGTAGCGGGTGATACCGCCGGCCCACTGGGTGAAGGCAGTCTGGGCCGAGGCCTGTCGGGCCCGTTTCCGGATGCCCCCGATGGCGGGGAAGAGGGCGGCCGCGAGGACGCCGATGATGGCGATCACGGTGAGCAGTTCGACGAGGGTGAAGCCGGCGCGACGACGGGGAGTCATGAGGAAAGGTAAACTGAGGGGGGATGACATTCTACGGGCCACCCTGCCGCCTTGAACAGCCAAAACCCTCGGTCAGCGGATGAAGACGAAGCAGGCGACGGCGACCACGGTGGGGAGCAAGGCCCAGAGAAGAAGCCTGAAAGGCGAGACTCCGGAGCCGAAATGGGGGGCCAGGATGGACTGCCCAGCGGGATTCGGGGCATTGGCGATGACGGTCAGACCCCCGCCGGCCAAGGCCCCGGCCACCACGGCGTGGCGGAGGGCCTCCGCCTCCGGCCCGTGGACCGCCAAGGCAGGGACCTGGGCGGCCAGGTAGGTGATCGCCGCGTTGTCGTTGAAAGAGGTCAGGAAGGTCGAGGCCGCCATGAGCGCGCCTTCGTTCAGACGCATGATGACCGGGGAGATCCACCAGCCCTGGAGACCGCCCAGGACGACCAGGCCCGCCAGGAAGAAGCCGACGAGCAAGGGACCACGCAAACGGACGGGGTCCTGCCACTGCGGGGTGGCGAGGGTGAAGGCGAGGAAGACGAGCAGTCCCCCCGTCATGAGGATCGGGCGATGGCCCGCGAGCATGGCGACCGTCCAGACCATCAGCAGGAGATGGACCGCCGTCACCCAGGCCGGGATGGCTTCCCGGCGCGGCGCGGCCGGCTCCGTCGGCCTGAGCCGGGCGAGTTCCCCGCGGAAGACCAGCAGGTAGGTGAGGTTGGAGACCAGGATGGCCGCGATGGCCGCCCAGCCGTAGTGCGCGAAGACGTCCGCCGTCGACCAGCTCCACTTGGTCGCGACCATCACGATGGGCGGGGCGGCGAAGTTCGTCAGGGCGCCGCCGACGGAGATGTTCACGAAGAGCAGCGCCAAGGTGGCGTATTTGAGCCGTTCGCCGGGCTGCAGGACGTAGAACTGGGAGGAGAGCAGCAAGGCCCCGATCGTCATGGCGGCGGGCTCCGTGATCAGGGAGCCGAACAAGGGCGCCAAGGTCAGGATGACGAACCAGCGCGCCGCGGTGCCGTCGCCGAGCAGCCAGGCCGCGCCGCCGAGCAACCGCGCCGCCAAGGCCATCACGGGCCGCGCGGCGGCGAGCGTCATGATGATGAAGACGAACAGCGGCTCGATGAACTTGGAGGGGCCGGCCGGCGGCGCGCCCGCGAGCACGGCGGCGTAATCGCCGCTCTCGACGTACCGACAGGCGAAATCCCAGCCCTTGCCCGGCCAGGCGATCAGCAGGCCGAAGAGCACGAAGGTCCAGAGTCCGAAGACGGCCTCGACCTCGCCGAGCAGATGCATGACGGCGGCGCGGAGGGAGGAGGATTCCCCGCGTTCGTTGACCGGCGCGCGGCCCTCCCGGACCGCCGCGCGATGGGCCTCCTCCAGACGGTGCGCGACGCGGGCGAACAACGGCGCCGAGAACGCGTGCAGGATGGCGAGGCCGAAGACGACGCTGGCGGCCAGCAGGAACCCGTCCTGGCGGACGGACTCCGCGAGCTGCGGCCAGAGATCGGGCGTCGTGGGCATGCCCGAACCAAAACCTCCCGCCGACGGTTGGCAATCTCCTCCGCCGGCTAACGCTTGTCCGGCTCGTCCGGACGGGCGCCGCCCAAGGCCCGGATCAGGTCCACCTGCGCCGTGATCCGCTCCAGCCGCACTTCCGCCACCGCGGCCAGCGATTCGGCCTGCTCGCGACGGGCGACCAGGAGTTCGGCCGGGCCGGCCTGCCCCGCCTGCTGCCGGGCCTCGGCCACGCGGAAGGCCTCGCGCGCCGCATGGGCCCGGCGCTCGGCGGCGCGCGCCGCCGCGGCGGTCTCCCGGACGTCGACCAAGGCGTCACGGACCTCCCGGAAGGCGTTCAGCACGGCTCGTTCGTAGGCCGCCGCGGCCTGGTCGCGCGCGGCCGTCGCCGCGTCGACGCGCGCCGCCCCGCGACCGGCGTCGAACAACGGCACCTGCATCCCGAGACCGAGGGCCGAGGTGCTGTTGCGCGGACCGAAGAGCGACTCGAGGTCCGGGCTCTCGGTGCCGAGCGCGCCCGTGAGGGAGAAGGTCGGGAACCGCGCGGCCTTCACGAAACCGATGCGGGCGTTGGCGGCGACGAGCGCCTGCTCCGCGGCGAGCACGTCCGGCCGGCGGCGCAGCAGGTCCGACGGCAGGCCGGCCGCGACGGGCGCCGGCACCCGCAAGGCGTCGCCGGACCGGGGCGCGATGACGAGCGCAGGCTGGCCGGTCAGCGCGCCCAGGAGATGCTCGGCCTGGGCGCGGATCCGTCGCGCCCAGGCGCGACGCGCGACGGCCTCGGCCCGGGCGACTTCCGCCGCGGCGACCTCGGCCGGACCCGCCGCGCCCACGCCCGCCCGACGCGCCACGAGGGCGGCCTCGGCCTCGCGGGCGGCGACGATCTCGGCGGCCGCGGCCGCGCGGACCTCGGCGGCGCGCAGCCCGGCGTAAGCGCGGACGACGGCGGCGCCGACCGCGAGACCGACGACCCGGCGGGCTTCCTCCGCCTGGAGGAGCTGGGCGCGCGCGCCTTCTTCGGCGCGCCGGAGCCGGCCCCAGAAATCGAGTTCGAAGGCGGTCGCCAGCGCGGCGCGCTGGTTGGTGCGCACGCGGCCGTTCAGCGCGAGGTTGGGATTGAAGCCGCCTTCGCTGATCTTGATCTGCTGCGAGGTCGCCGCGCCGTCGACCTGCGGCAGCGAGGCGCCTTCCACTTCGCCGAGCACGGCGCCGGCCTCCGCCACCCGCGCCACCGCGGCGCGAAGGTCGGTGTTGGCGGCGAGGGCGCGCGCGACGAGCGCGTCGAGCTCCGGATCGCCGAAGGATCTCCACCACTCGGCGCGGATCGCCGCGCCGCCCTTCCCCGCCTCGGGATAGGCTTCGGCCGTGGGCGTCGCGGGCCGCCGGTATTCGGGACCGAGGGCGCACCCGGCGAGCAGGCCGGCGAGCAGGAACAGCGGGGCGGGCCTCATGGCCGGACGACGGCCTTCTCCTTGCGGCCGGACAGGAGGTGGAAGAACCAGGGGATGAAGAGCGTGGCCACGAAGGTGTCGAGGAGCATGCCCCCGAGCACGCCCGTGCCCATCGACTGGCGCGCCGCGGCGCCCGCGCCGCCCGCGAAGGCCAGCGGGACGACCCCGAGCACGAAGGCCATCGAGGTCATGACGAGCGGCCGGATGCGCATGCGGGCGGCCTCGACCGCGGCCTCCGCCGCGGAGCGGCCGGCGCGGCGGGCGCTCTCGGCGAACTCGACGATGAGGATCGCGTTCTTGGCCGCGAGGCCGATCAGCGTGACCAGGCCGATCTGGAAGTAGATGTCGTTGGGCATCCCGCGCGCGAAGATGGCGAGCAGCGCCCCGAGGAGCGCGAACGGCACGGTCAGCAGCACGCCGAGCGGGAGCGCGAGGTCCTCGTAGAGCGCCGCGAGGATCAGGAAGACCATCAGCAGCGCGAGCAGGAAGGCCGGCAAGGCGGAGGTCGCCGCCCGCTTCTCCTGCAGGGCCTGCGCGGTCCAGTCGATGCCGTAGCCGACGGGCAGCAGGTCCTCGGCGATCCGCTCGACGAGCGCGATGGCCTCGCCCGAGCTCACGCCCGGGGCGGGCGAGCAGATCAGACGGGCGGAGAGGAAGCCCATGTGGCGTTCGAGCTGCTCGGGCCCGGCCGTGGGCGTGAACTTCACGAAGCTCGAGAGCGGGATCATCTCGCCGTTGCCGGCGCGGACGTGCACACGGCCCGCCGCGGCGGCGTCCATGCGGTCGGCGGCCTCGGACTGCACGAGGACGCGGTAGGTGCGGCCGGCCAGGGTGAAGTCGTTGGCGTAGACGACGCCGATCGTCGCCTGCAGGGCCTCGTGCAGTTCCGGCAGGGACACGCCGAGCGTGGACGCGCGGACCTCATCGACTTCGGCCAGCACCTGCGGGACGGCGGGACGCAGGAAGACGCGGATGCCGGTGAGCTCCGGGCGCGCGCGCAGGGCGGCCTCGAGCTTCTCGATGTTGGCCGCGAGCCGCGCCGGATCGTCGTCCTCCTTGGCCTGGAGGTAGAACTCGAAGCCGCCGGCGGTGCCGATGCCGCGGATGGCGGGCGGGTTCACGACCAGGCACATGCCGTCGGGCTGCGTCATGCCGATCGCGTTGAGCTGCCGCGCGAGGACCTCCCCGCCGGGCGGACGCTCGCCGAAATCCTTCAGCGGCAGGAAGATCGTGCCGGAGTTCGTGCGCTCGCCGCCGCCGAGCAGGTCGAACCCGCTGATGGCGAAGGTGTGCCGGACCGCCGGGTTCTCGCGCAGCTTCGGCGTGAGGTCGTCCATGAACGCCTTGGTACGGTGGATGCCCGCGCCGTCCGGGAGGGCCACCATCGCGAGGAGGTAGCCTTGGTCCTCGGGCGGCAGGAAGCCGCGGGGGATGGTCGTGACGAGCGCGACGTTGGCGACGACGATGCCGGCGAAACCGCCGGCGGCCGCGCGCGGATGGTCGAGCAGCCAGCGCACCACGCGGCCGTGCCAGGCGGCGACATGCCCGAAGCCGCGGCCGAAGCCGTCGACGAGCCAGGCCAGCCGGCCGCCGTCGCCCGGCGCGTGCGGCCGGAGCATGAGCGCGCAGAGCGTCGGGGTCAGGGTCAGCGCGACGAAGCCCGACAGGATGACCGAGAGGGCCACGGTGACCGCGAACTGGCGGTAGAGGACGCCCGCGATGCCCCCGAGGAAGGCGACGGGCAGGAAGACGCACACGAGCACGCAGACGATGGCGACGATGGCGCCCGCGACCTCGCGCACCGATTCCTTGGCGGCGTCGAAGGGGCTCATCCCCTTCTCCCGCATGAGCCGCTCGGTGTTCTCGAGCACGACGATGGCGTCGTCGACCACGATGCCGATGGCGATGACCATCGCGAAGAGGGTCAGGATGTTGATCCCGTAGCCCATCACCCAGAGGCCGGCGCACGCGCCGATCAGCGAGACGGGCACGGCGATCATGGGGATGAGCGTCGCGCGCCAGGAGCCGAGGAAGAGGAAGACGACGACGGCGACCAGCAGCGCGGCCTCGAAGAGCGTGCCGCGGACCTCGCCGATGGCGGACCGGACGAAACGCGTGGTGTCGAAGGGGGTCGCGTAGGCGACGTCCGGCGGGAACTGCCGCGCGAGCTCGTCCATGCGCCGGACGATGCGGTCGGCGGTGTCCAGCGCGTTGGAACCGGTCTGGAGGAACACGCGGATGCCGGCGACGGGCTTGCCGTCGAGCATGCTCAGCTGCTCGTAGCTCTGGGAGCCGAGCTCGACGCGGGCGACGTCGCGGAGGCGCAGGGCGCCTTCGCCGGCGCCGGCGCGCAGGACGATCTCGCCGAACTGCTCCGGCGTGGCGAGGCGGCCGCGGGCCACGACGGGCACCACGAAGGCGGCGTCGACCGACGGCTCCTGGCCGAGGCGGCCGACGGCGTACTGGGTGTTGGTCGCGCGGATGGCGCGCACGACCTCGGCCGAGCTCACGCCGAACGCGGCCATGCGGTCCGGCCGCAGCCACACGCGCATGGCGTAGTCGCGGGCGCCGAAGACGCCGACGTCGCCGACGCCGGGGATGCGCTTGAGCTCCTCGACGACGGTCGAGGAGGCGTAGTTGCTCAGGAAGACGGAATCGCGCGTGGCGTTCGGCGAGACGATCGAGACCGACATGAGGATGTCGTTCGACCGCTTCTTGGTGATGACGCCGAGGCGGCGCACCTCCTCCGGCAGGCGGGGCTCCGCGAGCTTGACGCGGTTGGCCACGAGGATGGTCGCCATGTCGGGGTCGACGCCGTTCTCGAAGGTGACGGTGATGCTCAGGGCGCCGCTCGACGAGGCGTTGGAGGAATAGTACAGGAGGCCTTCGACGCCGTTGATCTGCTCCTCGAGCGGGGCGGCGACGTTGTTGACCAGGGCCTCGGGCGAGGCGCCGGGATAGCTCGCGACGACGGTCACGGTCGGCGGCGCGATCTGCGGGTACTGCGAAAGCGGCAGGTTCAGCAGCGCGAGGCCGCCGACCAGGACGATGACGACCGAGAGGACCGCCGAGAAGATCGGACGGCGGATGAAGAAGTCCCAGCCCATCACTTCTTGGCCGGGGCGACCACGACCGGGGCGCCCGGGCGCAGCTTGTGCAGCTGATTGAGGATGACGCGGTCGCCGGCCCGCAGGCCCGCGAGGATGACGACGTCCGCGCCCTGGGTCTCGCCCAAGGTCACGGCGCGCGCCTCGGCGCGGTCACCGGCGCCGACGACGAAGACGGACCGGCCCGAAGGCGCCTGCACGAGCGCCTGCTGGGGCACGAGATAGGCGTCCTTGGCCTTGCCGCCGGTGACGCGCGCGCGCACGAACTGGCCGGCGAGCAACGCGTCGTCCGCGTTGGCGAAACGGGCGCGGAGCTGGACGGTGCCCAGACGCGTGTCGACCTGCGTGGCGGCGAAGTCGACCTTGCCGCGCGCGGGGTACGCCGCGCCGTCCGGCCGCAGGAGCGCGACGTCGGCGCCCTGCGCGCCCGCGGCGCCGCCGGGGAAGAGCCGGCGGAAGTCGGCTTCGGCCAGGCCGAAGCGCGCCCAGACCTCGTCGGCGCGGACCACGGTGGTGAGCAGCCCGTCCGGTCCGACCGGGTTCACGAGGGTGCCTTCCGTGCGGAGACGGCGGCCGGCGACGCCGGCGATGGGCGCGCGGACTTCGCAGTAATCGAGGTCGAGCTTGGCGAGGTCGGCGCGCGCGGCGGCGGCGGCGCGCGCGGCGACCGCGGCGGCGGCCTGCGCCTGGGCGTCGTCGGCCTCCTTCCGGCTCGCGGCCTTCTGCTGGAAGAGCGTGGCCTGGCGCGCGGCCTCGGCGGTCGCCTGCTCCGCGCGGGCGGTCTCCTGCGCCAGCTGGGCCCGGGCGAGGGCGTAAGCGGCGGCGTACGGCGCCGGATCGATGCGGAAAAGGAGGTCGCCGGCCTTCACCTTCGCGCCTTCGGCGTACTCGACGGTCTGCAGGATGCCGAGCACGCGGGCGCGGACCTCGACCTCGCGCACGCCTTCCACCTGGGCCGGGGCCACCGCCTGCTGGGAGATCTCGGCCGGCGCGACGGTGATGACCGCGACCGGCATGGGCCCGGGAGCCGGCGGAGCGGCCTCCTGACGGCAACCGACCAAAGCCAGCAGGACCGCACCCAGCAGATGGCTCTGGACAGCAAGGGGTTTACATACAGACATGTATGTAAATCTAGGAACCCTGACATGGCTCGCAAGACCAAAGCCGAAGCGGCTCTGACCCGTGACCGTATCGTCGCCTGCGCCCGCGAGGTCTTCAGCCGTCACGGGGTGACCAACACGTCGCTGGAGGAGGTCGCCAAGGAGGCCGGGGTGACCCGTGGGGCGGTCTACTGGCATTTCCGGGACAAGGCCGACCTGTTCATGGCGGTCCGACAGCAGACGGGAGCCCTGCTCCGCTTCCCGGCGGAGCCGACGCGGGACCCCTTGCTCCGGCTCGAACTGGGCTTGGCCGCGGCGCTTGAGCGGCTGGCCGGCGAACGCTCCGCCCAGGAGACCTACGAAGTGATGCTCTGGAAGTGCGAATACATCGGAGCCTTCGCGGGGGTCCGCCAGGACCTCATGACCGCCGGCGATCAGTTCCTCGCCGACACGACCGCCCTCTATGCGGCGGCGAAGCAGGCGAAGCTGACCCCGCCCGGACTCGACCCCGCCCTGGCCGCACGGGAGACCTTCTGCTTCTACGCGGGGCTGCTGAAGCTCTGGCTGGCCGACGAATCGGGCCGCGTCCTGCGCGGGGACGTCCGCCGGCTCATCGCCGCCCACGTCGCGAGCCGGCGCGCCTCCCCGCAGAAGGCGGTTTGACTGGGCCGGTCCGGCGGATTAGGAAAACCACGTGAAGGCCCTCCCCGCCCTGCTCGCGCTCCTGGCCGCCCTGACGGCGTCGGCGACCGCGTCGTCGCCGGAAGCCCCGCAGTCCCTGCCGATCCTCTACGATCAGCCCGGCGACCGCTACATCCTGCGCATCGACAACCGCCGCTACCAGATGCCTTACGCGACCAAGGAAGGCATCGCGCGGCTGATGTCCGCCGCCAACTACCCGCGGACGAAGCTCCTCTACGACGAATACAAACGGGCCCTCGAGGAACGCGAGAAGGCCGAGGCGACCATCCGCCGTTCCCAGGCCAACCTGACGCGCGAGAACGAACGCGTCGCCCGGCTCAGCCGCAGCCTGGAATCGCTCCGGAGCCAGCTCGCCCTCCTGCGCGGCCTGCCGAACATCGACCTCAACCAGCTGCTCTTCCTGCAGGACCAGATCCGCAGCACCGCCGCCGCCCTCGCGGCCGCCGAGGCGCAGGAAGCCAAGGCCGCCGCCGCCCTCGACCGCACGCAAGGTTCCGCCGAAGCGACCTTGCGCCGGGCGGACGAAGCCCGCGACGCCTACGTGGCCGCGCTGACCGCCTACGAGAAGCCGCTCGCGGAGATCCGCGCCCTGGCGATGTCCGTCGGCTCGGCCCTCTGACCTCATGCGCCCCGCCTCCGCCCTCCTCCTCGCCCTCCTCTGCGCGGGCGCGGCACTGCCCGCCCAGACGGCCAAGCCCGCCGCCAAGGCCGCGCCGAAATCCGTCGACCGCTACGCGCTCCGGCCCGACGAGAAGGTCTCGTGGCACGACGTCCGGGAGACGGACCTCGAGGGCCGCGCCTTCCCCGACGCCGAACGCAAGGGCTACTTCGACCGCCTGCCCGCCGAGGCCGACGGCAAGGTGACGGCCGCGGTCTGGGGCCTGAGCCGCGACAGCGCCGGCCTGATGTTCCGCTTCCGCACCGACGCCACCACGATCTACGCGCACTACAGGGTCACCAAGCCGCAGCTGGCGATGCCGCACATGCCCGCGACGGGCGTCAGCGGCCTCGACCTCTACGCCCGTGACAAAGACGGCAAGTGGCGCTGGGTGCAGGTCGCCCGTCCTGGCGCGCAAGAGATGAAGCTCCGCCTGGCCGACGGCCTCGACGCCGGCGAACGGGAATACGCGCTCTACCTGCCGCTGTTCAACGGCGTCGAGTTCCTCCACGTCGGCGTGCCCGCGGGCAAGCAGCTCACCGGCCTCAAGCCGCGAGCCAAGCCGGTCGTCTTTTACGGCACCTCGATCACGCACGGCGCCTGCGCCACCCGTCCCGGCATGGTGCACACGGGCATCCTCGGCCGACGTTTCGACGTGCCGGTGGTCAACCTCGGCTTCTCCGGCAACGGCCGCATGGACAAGGAGGTCGGCGACTTCCTCGTGCGCATCGACGCCGCCGCCTACGTCATCGACTGCCTGCCGAACATGAACGCCAAGGAAGTCGCGCAGAAGTGCGTGCCGCTGGTGCGGCAGCTCCGCGCCGCCCGCCCCGGCACCCCGATCCTCCTCGTCGAAGACCGTCGCAACACCGACTCGTGGATCATCGCCGGCCGCCGCAAGCATCACGACGACAACCATGCGGCGCTCAAGGCCGCCTACGAGCAGCTGGTGAAGGAAGGCGTCACCGGCCTGTCCTACGTGCCCGGCGACCACCTCTACGGCGACGACAGCGACGGGGCCACGGACGGCTCGCACGCGAGCGACCTGGGCTTCTTCCGACAGGCCGACGTCTTCGAGCCCTTCCTCAAGGCCGCCCTCGGCCGCTGAGATTCCCGCCGGTCCGCTGGCGTCCGGGCCCGTTCCCTCCAACCTGACCGCCGATGCACCGCAGCTACCGCTACTACGACCTCATCCTCGGCGCGTTCGTCGCGGTGCTGCTGTGCTCCAACCTGATCGGCCCGGCCAAGGTCGTGCAGCTCGACCTTCCCCTCCTCGGCAAGACCGACTTCGGCGCCGGCAACCTCTTCTTCCCGTTGTCCTACATCTTCGGCGACGTGCTCACCGAGGTCTACGGCTACGCGCTCGCGCGCCGCGTGATCTGGGCGGGCTTCGCGGCGATGCTCTTCGCCACGATCATGACTTGGGTGGTCCTCGCGATGCCGGCCAGCCCGGACGAACCGTTCAGCGCCCAGCTGCAACCGGCGCTCGTGACCTGCTTCGGCGGCGGGTGGCGCATCGCGCTCGGCTCGATCATCGCCTTCTGCGTCGGCGACTTCCTCAACTCCTACGTGCTCGCGAAGATGAAGGTGCGCATGGGCGGCAAGCACCCGTGGGCCCGCTTCATCGGCTCGACGGTCGTCGGCCAGGGCGTCGACAGCCTGATCTTCTACCCGCTCGCCTTCCTCGGGATCTGGAGCCCGGCGACGCTCCTCGCGGTCATGGCCGCCAACTGGTTCTTCAAGGTGCTCGTGGAGGCGGTCATGACCCCCGTGACGACCGTCGTCTGCGCCAAGCTGAAGGCCGCCGAAGGGGTCGACGCCTTCGACACCGACACCGATTTCACGCCGTTCAGCCTCCGGCGCTGACCCGACGGAACCCCGCCAGGAGGCGATTCAGCCCCTGGAACGGGGTTTTCTGTCATATCCAGGGTCCGCGACGAAGTAGCCGTTGACATCCCCCGGGGGGACCGGCACAACACCTTCAGTCAATTTCACTCAGGTAAGAGCCTCCCTTATAAAGGACGCATCAGTCGCGAGGGCGACTAACGGAAGCAGGAATCAAACTCTCCGTACCCGACCCCAGAGTCCCGTAGCTTGGACTCTGGACTTATTTGTCCCGGAAACGGGCAAGCAGGCCGCACCACCCGTGCGGCCTGTTCTGTTTTGCCGTACCCAAGACCGGACTCGAACCGGTAAGCCTTTCGGCGGCAGATTTTAAGTCTGATGTGTATACCGTTCCACCACTTGGGCCGACGCCTCCAAAGTGCGGACGCGCCTCGGATTGGCAACCCGGTAAAGCGGACGGCGTTCGCCTTCGCCTTGCCCTCGGGACCAAACCCGGCTTCCTTCCGCGCATGGATCGCTTAGCCCAGACGTTCGCCCGCTGCCAAGCCGAAGGCCGCCCGGCCTTCGTGAGCTACGTCTGCGCCGGCGACCCCGACGTCGAGACGTCCAAGGCCGTGCTGCTGTCCCTGGCGCGGAACGGCGCCGACGTGCTCGAAGTGGGCGTGCCCTTCTCCGACCCGCTCGCCGACGGCCTGACCAACCAGCTCGCGGCCCAGCGCGCCCTCGAGGGCGGCATGACCTACGACGGCCTGCTCGACGTGCTCCGCGCGGTGCGCGCCGGTACGGACAAGCCGATCGTCCTCTATTGCTATTATAACCTGCTGTTCTCGTTCGGCCTCGACAGCTACTGCGCCAAGGTGCGCGCCGCCGGCGCCGACGGCCTGCTCGTCCTCGACTGCCCGCCCGAAGAAGCCGACGAACTGATCGCGGCCTCGAAGCATCACGGGCTGGCCAACATCTTCATCGTGGCCCCGACCACGCCGCCCGCGCGCATCGGCCTCATCGCCAAGCACGCCTCCGGCTTCATCTACTACGTCTCGCGCGAAGGCGTGACCGGCGAACGCTCCGAGCTGGCCGCCAACCTCTCGGCCTCGGTCGCCGAGATCCGCAAGCACACCTCCCTGCCGATCTGCGTCGGCTTCGGCGTCTCCACCGCCGCCCACGTCCAAGCCATCGCCAAGGTCGCCGACGGCGTGGTCGTCGGCAGCGCCCTCGTCAACGTCGTCGCCGCCCATAAGGACAAGAAAGGCGAAGCCGCCGCCGCCATCGGCGCGAAGGTCCGGGAGCTGTTGGCTAAGTAACACAAGGGGCAGGGGTAGGGATAGGGGTGG
>Ga0194123_10004696_pt1 | contig 15251 bp, 13 predicted proteins | sample TA2MahsurfametaG_5_FD_155479 | JGI IMG/M metagenome (GOLD analysis project Ga0194123, IMG submission 155479) | Freshwater microbial communities from Lake Tanganyika, Tanzania - TA2015023 Mahale A surface | ecosystem: Environmental > Aquatic > Freshwater > Lake | place: Tanzania: Lake Tanganyika... | reverse complement strand
TATATTAAACAAAATGGTTCATTCTGAGTTTCGCGAAAAAATAGTGTTAAAATACAATACTGTTTTCAAAAATCGTGAAATATCCGAAAAATTGGAGAATGCTATATATAACTGGTGTCTGAAAGACATTGAAAAAAAGGGAATGACAATATCTGATACATTCTATAAAATGTATATGAACAAAAATATCCATATTTTCACAAATATTGACCCAAAATGTTGCATTAAAAACACTTATTTACTGGAAAAAATACTAGATGGTAGCATTCCAATTGAAGAAATCCCTGAGCTAACCCCTCAAAAAATATTTCCAGATCATTGGAAAGCCCTTCAAGACAAGCAAAAAGCCCAAGATGAATTCTTGTATCTCAAGAAACCAGAGGCTGCCACCGATGAATTTAAGTGTTCAAAATGCAAACAAAGAAAGTGCACATATTATGAGCTTCAAACTCGGTCGATTGATGAACCGATGACTAAATTTATTCGCTGCTTAGTTTGTGAGAACCGCTGGAGAATGTCAGCCTAAAAAATTGATTAAAAATACTGATGATTCTGATTATTCTAAAAAATGCAGAATAGTACATTCTTGAAGTCATCTTTTAATTTAAATGGAACATTTGTTCAAATGTTGCATTTCCAGCCCAATTTTACCAGAAAACCGGTCTCCATCCGATATGAAATATCAGGAACAGACGGTTTGGTTCATGAAGGCGAACTCAAAATTTCTGAATCAAATTCCAAAAAGCAAATAATTACATTTGAATGCAAATTGGACGAAACCTATTTCTGTAAAGTCACCGGATATTTTAATGAGGCTAAAAACGCCATGCAAACCATCCGCCTTTTTTACAAAGTAGAAAATAACATGGATGATGTTGTTGTGAAATCTGACGCGCAAAAAACTAATTTCCGAAAAGTAAATCACGATTATGATGATGGAGAGCATGACGAAGATGATGAAGATGACAATAAAAACGATTCTGATTTACCTGAGGATGAAGAACCCGAAGAAGATGATGATGAAGAAGATGATGAAAATATGACACTCGAAATGAGAGTCAAACAATTACAGAAATTCAGCAATTATTTCTCTGAAGAGGAATAAATTTAAAAATAAAATAATTATAAAACTAGTCAATGAATAGTATAAATGAGAGGCAAATATTACAATTTATCCTAAAAATAAATGAGGAAATAGATAATTTAAAGACCGAAGTGGGTAAAATGAGAGGGGATATAAGGATTCTTTATAATTTATGTGAAGCCGCACCAAAAGGCGAACCTGGACCACCTGGAAAACATGGGGATCCTGGACCACCTGGGCGAATGGGAGCTCCTGGAGCAATTGGACCTCAGGGACCTCCAGGCGAAATTAGAGGTGAAAAAGGTGTAAAAGGACCGCCTGGACCTATTGGTGATAGAGGTGATAAAGGAGACAAAGGAGAAATTGGGCTACCTGGTATTCAAGGTGATAAAGGTGAGCGAGGAGATAGGGGAGAACCAGGTGAAAAAGGATTTCAGGGCGAGCCGGGGTTACCGGGGATTCAGGGTATTCAGGGGGACAAAGGTGAAAAAGGTGAAGTTGGTCCACAGGGTGACAAGGGTGATAAAGGTCAGCGGGGTGATAAAGGAGATAAAGGAGAAGTTGGTCCCCCTGGTGATAAAGGTGAAAGGGGCGACAAAGGTGAAAAAGGATTGTCCGGGAGCATTGGAACCCCAGGAGAGCCTGGTAAAAAAGGATTGATGGGTGTGAAGGGGGCACCAGGCGCTAGAGGAGCTCAAGGAGATAAGGGTGAGCGAGGCGAAAAAGGGCTGCCAGGAGATCGGGGAGAACAGGGTGAACAAGGTGAACAGGGATATATGGGAATCCAAGGAGAAGTTGGAGAAAAAGGTGAGACAGGAGAACCTGGTAGAACAGGAGAACCCGGTGAGCCAGGATTCGCTGGAGAACCAGGGAGACCCGGTGATACTGGATTGCCAGGTGAAATGGGAGATAAAGGTATTCCAGGAGAACCGGGAGATAAGGGTGAAAGAGGTGAAAGAGGGGCTACTGGACCAGTTGGCGAAAAAGGTGAAAAAGGGAGCCCCGGTGAGAAAGGTGATAAAGGCGACAAAGGCGAAAAGGGGGACAAAGGAGATAAGGGATTTCCCGGCACATTGGGAGATAAAGGACCCCGAGGTGATAAGGGAGTTCGCGGAGAACAGGGCGAAAGAGGCGAGAAAGGTTATATGGGACACCGTGGACCACCTGGAGATAAGGGCGCAATTGGAGAGCCCGGAAGTAAAGGCGAACCGGGTGAAATTGGAATACCAGGTGATAAGGGTGATAAGGGCGACAAAGGAGAAACGGGACCAATTGGTGACAAAGGCGACAAGGGTGAAATGGGGATGCAAGGAGAGGCTGGAGAACCAGGTGATCCAGGTAGTCCGGGAGAGATTGGAGAAAGGGGTGCAACTGGTATTCCAGGAGAAAGGGGGTTACCAGGTGATAAAGGTATTCGTGGAGATAAGGGTGATAAGGGCGAAAGGGGAGAACAAGGAGAGAGAGGATTACAGGGCAAACAGGGTGAGCGCGGAAATCGCGGTGAACAAGGTGAAAAAGGAGTTGTTGGTGAAAGGGGTATTCCAGGTGATAAGGGTCCCAGAGGAGATAAAGGAGAGCGTGGTGATAAGGGGGCAAATGGGGATACTGGACCAATGGGAGAGCCGGGATTACAGGGAGAACCAGGTGAAAAAGGATTGCCTGGACACCGAGGAGAACAGGGAGACAAGGGACCGAAAGGCTATAGAGGCGACTAATTGGAAAATAATAATGTCGTATAAAATAATAATATGGAAAAAATATACGAAAAAATAAAAAATATTTATGTTCAAAGGCATGCTATAAGTTGCGCAAATATAATTGATAAAAGTTTTAACAGAAAAAATAAAAAAATAACATTTGCGAATAATTCCAACATAAGTTACATGGGGCTACAACAATGTTTACAAGTTTCAGACTTTTTTAGTAAAAATCCAATAGAATCAACAAAAAAGGCAAAAAATACTTTACTTATTTTTTGTTGTACTGAGCTAATTAGAACACAAGAGACCTTATTTTTAAGTTGGATACGATATCTAAAAGATTATAAAGAAAATAGTGGAAAAATAATATTGCTACCTTGGCTAAATAAAGTTTCTGAAACATATTACAATTCTTTAAGTAAAACAAAGAAGACTTGGAAAAAATTTATCAGAAATTTAAAAAATAATTTTGAAGAAATAAAAAGAGATACATTTAATAATAATTCAAGTCTAATATCTGATATTGAAAGTATACCAAAAGTAGATAAATGGGAAGAATTATTTTATTTATCACCAATAATTTATAAAAATAATAGAATAAATGGATTAAAAAATGATGGAAAAAAAAAGAAAGATGATATTAAAAAATTTATTAATTTATTTGGTGAAATATTGGAAAAATATATAGAAGACCAAAATTTACCGGATAATTATGATGGAATTGAATTAGTAATAGTTGCACACCATAATTCAGAAAAGAATTTTATAGAATATTTAATCCCATCTGCGCGAGAAGAATTTAAAAAAATACAATTTTTGAATAGTGAAGTTATAAAAATGCCTGGATTATGTTTGCATAATTTTATAAAAAAAATACCCAATCGAGGAACTATAGAACGTATTTTTCCAATGAAATATAATACAAAAGAAATGACTATTAGGATAAATAATTTAGATATAAACCCAATTTTTATAATTTATATTTCTTCTTTGGATTTATTCTTGAGTGTAAATAATATTGTAAAAACAAGATTAAAAGCCAGAGGAATTAAAGAAAGAGTAAAAATTAAAAAACCGTTATATATATTCTTACAAATATCATCAAATAATTATAAAGATCATTTGAAAAAAATAGAAAATTATATTAAATTTATAAATAGAGATTATAATAAAATATCTGGTCCAACTTATTATAATTATAGTAAAATGTTAGAAAAAATAAAGCAAAAAAGAATAAATATCAATATAAACCCAAAATTTTATAAAAAACTAAAAACATATTTATTCAATTTTTGTGGAATGGATCAACCCGCTATAGATTCAATCGCGGTATTTTGATATATTATTCCACTCATTTCTTATTAATTCCTTGAATTTTACAAAATCCATATCAGAATCTGGTTCATATTGGACAATATTTTTATTATCATCTATATAATCAAAATAATCATAATGCTTCTCATTATTTGCATCATACATATAGCATTGTATGGTAATACATACTTCATCCGTATTATTTCTTAATTGATGAATTTGGTTTAGCTCCGGGCTTAACCAGGTTATTTCGTCTTTATGAAAATCAGCTTCTGCAAAAGGCTGGGTTTCACCCAAAAATGGGAAAAGACTGACATGAATAGACCCATGTAAAACGCGGATAACTGCATTTGAATTAGCGTGACTATGAACAGGAGAATAATGACTTGATGGCCAAATTTCCATAACATATGGGATTCCCGGGGATTCGCCACTATTGCGCCCAAGTGTGATCCTCAAATATGTCTCATATAAGTTCGGCTTATCGGGGTTAAATTCGGTGCTCTTTTCTTGTAGTCTTTTATTGCACCAGCAGCCCTCTGTTACAATACTATGCTGGATCGCTTCTGAAAAATCGGGGAAATAATCGTCATCTAATACGAAATTTTTACCAGAAATACAATTAAATAATTGTTGGTTTGTCTGAGTCAAAAATGCATTCGGCAAATATTTGCATTCCGCTATGTCGCTCATTGTGAGCTCATCTATTCTTTTTATTTTTAGAGGCACTGGGTTGATAATAGGATCTCTTAGAAGTTTAATTGACTGAATATTGGAAGTATTTTTTATTGTCGACAATGATTCAAAAAACTTCTTATAGGCTTCTGGTTGTTCTAAGTTTGGAGAATCTGTTAATAAATTATATGCGAATTTTACTGTCTCCGGTCTAGCCTCTCCAATCCCGAATTTTATGGCTTGATGTTGTGAATCTAAACTAATCCAATAAAAAACATTTTTCGCGAGGGTTAGCCCAGTTTTTGAATTTATTTGGATTGCAGGTTTTCCTTTTTCAGTTTGAATATTCATATCGAAATTTTCATTCGAAATTACTATTTTTATTTTACCAGTATTTTTATTGCTGAATTTAAATTTTACTGGTGTTTCACTTCCTAGAGGAGTAGTAAATAGATAGGTAACTTGCCCATGAACTGGTAATCTTAAAGATTTTTTGAATTTGTGCATATTGTTATTTATATTATTTTTTAAATAATTTAAAGAAAACCTAACAAATTCCATTATGAATCTCCAATTTCTAGCGGAAAACACATTCGTCATTTCTTTAAAAGAAAGAGAGGACAGGCGCAAAAATGTCACGAAAGAAATGCGAAATCAAAAAATAGCATTCCAATTTTTTGATGGTATAAAAGACGCCAACCCAATCTATGGCTGCACTGCCTCTCACGTGGGAGTCATAAAGCTCGCACAGGAGAAGAAACTACCGTATGTCCTTATTTTTGAAGATGATGCCAAATTCGTTCAGCCTTTTCGGCTTCCAGTTTTGCCCGATAATTGGGATATGTTGTATTTGGGATCCTGTGTTAACAAAATCTATGATGAGTATTATTATAATTGGAAGAAGGTGTGTTGTTGGTATGGGCATTCCTATATTGTGCGGGAATGTATGTATGACCGCATCATAGAAGAAGCCAGCCGGAATTGGGATAAAGTTTTGATAGATGAATATTATTGTGAATTCTTGCATCCACACATTAATGCATACACGATTTACCCTACAATGGTAACCCAATCAGAGGATTACAGTGATATTCTCCATACCACTCTGGACCGTCATCAGAAGATAATTAATTTTGACCGGCTAGTAGAAATGAAGACACCTAATCCAGCTCAATTCCGCGATATTTATTGCATTAATACGCAAGAAAGAGCGGACAAGTTTGAGTATATGACGGGGCTAATGATGGCTCAAAACTTGAAGGCTCAATTTTATCGCCCAAAGCGGAATATGGAAAGCGGCGCAAAGGGCTGCCGAGAGTCTCATTTGGCGGTTCTGCGTGACGCCCGGAAGAGGGGGCTGCCATCGGTTCTTATTTTCGAGGATGATGTGGAATTTGTGGGAGATATCCGTGAAGTTGTTTTGCCCAAAGAGTGGGATATGTTCTATATTGGAGGAAATTGGGTGGATATATTGGACAAATCAGAGTCGGACCATTACTGCAAGGTGCGCAGTTGGAGCACTTATGGATACGCCGTAAACAGGACTTTCTATGATGTATTGATTGAAGGACTAGAGAAGACGGAGAAGGAGATAGACAGGTATTATTTGGAGAATATTCATCCCAATCACAGGGTGTATATGAGTAAGCCGCAAATTGTGGTGCCCAGCCAGAAATTTGAGGATTCGGATATTATGGGTAAGACGATGGATTATGGATTTTTGCGGGAGGCGGATAAAATTAATTTGGGTGAAAAGAATGTCAGCAAACCGGCGAAAGTGAAAGTGACTGAAATGAAGAAAGTGGAAGAGAGTGATTTGCCAATGGTTAGTATTATAACTCCCACACATAATAGAAAGAATTTTGTGAAATTAATGATATACAATTTTTTCAGCCAGAATTATCCAGCGGACAAATTGGAGTGGATTATCGTGGATGATGGCGCAGAATCTATTGTAGGAATGCTTCCAAATGACAGCCGAATCAAATATTATTATTTCGGTGAAGAAGAGAAGAAGGCACTTTTGTCACAGATTGGCAGCAGTGGAGAGAAGCTCCCGATTGGAATGAAACGCAATATTGGCGCAAATTTGGCGCAGGAAGGGGCGGTTATTGTGCATATGGATGATGATGACTACTATCCACCGAATAGTGTGCGAATTCGAGTAATGGCACTTCTGAGCTCCGGGAAGGAGTGTGTGAGCTGCAGTGCAATTGCCAATTTTAATATTAAGAGGATGATAAGTATGATCAATGTGCCACCTTATGATATGAGCTATGAGAAGAGGGTGAGTGAAGCCTGCCTTTGTTATACAAAGGGCTTCTGGGAGAAGCAAAAGTATAATAATAAGGCGATATGTAGTGAAGCTGAGGGTTTTATTGGGGGGAGAACAGGAGAAGTAGTTGATACAGATTGGCAGGGAATTATAATAAGTTTGCGCCATAGTGGGAATATGACGAACAGAAATGAACTCACGGAGGAGCCCAATGGATGGCATTTTGGGAAAATAGAGGATAAATTATTTTTATTTTTGACTAGTCTGGATGAATAAAATTCTTTGTAATGATTATGAATCAGTTAGATATATATATGGATCGCAGGAGGAAAATAAAATCGAATTATGGAATTCCATTTGAATGTGTAGAATTAGCGCGCCGATTTTATAATCAATATTACGGGTTGACATTTCCTTCTGTTCAAGACGCAAGTCAAATATTTAAAAAAATAGACTCATTAATTCATACTGGAAATCATCAGGTGATACTATTACAAACAATAACAGCACCAAATATTGATAGGTTTTGCGTTGGAGACACAATATTTTGGCGGAAGCATAAAAAAAATGATAATTATGGACATGTTGGAATAATTGTTTATTCTGATGGGAAAAAAGTAGTGATTGCCCAGCAGAATGAAGATAATGCGCTGGAAGTGCATAATACACGAAAATTAATTGATGAAATGAATAAAATAAACAGTTCATTTCTAGGTCTAAAAAGACTACCTGATTGGATACCAAAGCCGGCGATGATCTATGTAAAAGTAATATAAAAATAAGATTATACTAATATTCAATATGAGTATAATATCTGGATCACATAATGCAACTGTTTTTGTGTCTGGGGATGAGATTGGCTCAATATATATTGGGAAGTATTCCAATGTAGGAGGAGTCGGAAAATATGATAAAGTTATGGTAAAATTAATAGATCAAGTTAATGGACCAATTCTCAAAATATGCAGTAGTCCTTTAAAAAACTATTTCTTCCTATGCGGAGATATATCGGGGGCTATTATGAAGCTGACAGTCAATCCTTTATTTGCAGCTGAGCTTAAAACAGTAGCATCTCACCAGTATCAAGTATGTGATATGGATATTCATAAGAATGGAAATTTATTGGTGACGTGTAGCAATGATGCGATTAAATTATGGGACGTAAAATTGGATGGGATGTCTCCAATTCATACAATTAAAACCGAAGTCTATGGATTATGTGTAGCTTTTCATCCAGAGAAATCATTTTTTGCAGTTGGATATGCTGACCGAAGGATAAGAATGTTTGTGCTTGAGCAAATGAACACTGTTTCTGAAGTTGGATGCACTTTTAGAAGTCAGGTTGGAGATATGGGAAATCTTGTGTTTGAAAAAAGTGGAAAATATTTTGCGACAACTAGCTATAATTTGGTGTATATTTATAGTTTCCCCGGTATGGAAGAAGTATATTGTTTTAGTGATAATATTGAGCAACTTGCAGATAATACCAGATATCATATTAGTGATTTGAGCTTCTTAAATGATAAAAAAATAGTCATAACAACATGTAACAATAAGCAAATAATTCAAAGATTTTACAATGAGTTCAGTAAAAACATGGAAATTGAATCAGTGAAAAATTATGAATATTCGGTGAATCATCTTCTTGCCCATGAAACACCAATTAGTTAAAATCATTTTCCCGCTCATCCCTAAAAATTTTCAGCATATTGATAGATTCTAGGTAGTCATGTAGTGCTTTTCGTGCATCAGGAGCGGTTTTACTTAAGAGATTAATGTAATATTTACAAATATCATCGTATGAATATAGTCCAATCTTCCTCAAATTTACGAGGGAATTTGTGTGCCAATCACGGACCTCATTTTGGTGATAGTGGGCACATAATTTATCGATACTCTGTAATAAAGCATAGTATGCATAATGTTTTGATTGGTCAATATTTGCAACAAAAGGAATTCTTTGAGGGTTTATTCCATAATTACGTAAAATTTGGAATACATTTGGGGGCTTTGCAAGACAGCTTAACCCTAATAATAGGGCATTTTTTATATTGTAAAAATATTGGTTTTTAATATTCATATATTCGGCGATCTGGAAAGATGTGTATTCAATATCATATCCTAGAAATGTAATAACTAAGTAGAAAGTCGATGGATCATGTCGGAATTTGGCAAAAAATTCTTCAGCGGTTGATGCATAAATATTAATCGCGGTTTGGCTGGTTAGGTTCACTGTTTCAGTCATATAATTCGCCGGAATACCACATCGTTGTTCAATATTTTCTTTTTTAGGGGAATGCTCGGGATCCACTGAAATAAATTGGACACCTATTGCTGATTCATGTCGGATATTTGTGAGTTGACCGGAAGTGGGGCTGTGTGCAGCGGCTCCAATGTATATCACACAAATTCTATTTTTTTGGTCTTTCTGGTCTGTCATTTTTATTTTATTTATATATAAAGGACTCTTTAAGTTAGAATATTTTATATGCATAAAATATGGAAGAAATAGAAGGCAAATTTCTAGAAATAAATATTGTAGATCTGAGAAAGAGACTAAAAGCAAACAATGCAAAGAAAATTCACAAAATGATGCTATACAAACGATATGTTTTCAATTTACTAAATGGTGAAAAAGGATTTATACGAACCCGAGAAGAGAATAATTCGGTGACCATAACAGTTAAAACTTATCCAAAAAATTCAAAATATGCGTTGGAATCTGAAATTTCGGTGAATGGCACTTTAGAACAAAGCAGAGATTTTTTATTATCGCAGGGATATAAGGTAAAAGCCTATCAAGAAACATTAAGAGAAAAATGGTCGCTAGGGGATTGTTTAGAAATTGCTATCGATAGTATTCCGGGTATTCCAACATACGTAGAATTAGAATGTAAAAATGAGAAAGAAATAAAAAGAGTGGCTGGGTTGCTAGGATTGGATTATTCAAAAATTCAATATGGAGCATTCGATAAGCAATTTGCGGATTATTATGGTCTTATGAAAGAAGAATTGAATGAAAAAGTTAGTAGTTTAACATTCAAAAATATAGAGAAAGATTTGAGCAAATTTATTAAAAAAAATAAGGATCTTCTTAAAAAGTGCAAAAAAGATCATTTAGAATTGATCAAGAAAAATAGAATAAAATTATAATAGGCACGGACATATCCGGTGGATTTGTATTGAAAAATCACTGGGATTCTTCTCTGACCAATTTCAGAATAGATTGAGCGGACCATGGGCGATTCCTGCGGTAGACCTTAATGTCATTCAGAAAATCGGCAATATCTCTGGAACTCATATTCCCATGTAAAATTTCGTCAACGCCATAATCATCATTTTTGTAATCATACATATAATGGTCTTTTCGACTAGTAATTTCATTCAGGATTGAATTTATTTTGGCACTTTTTGCGCCATAATAAAACATATTAATGAGTTTTTTGATGTTCTTTTCATTCTTGTCATCTGCAATTCTCTGAATTTTTCCGTTCTTGCTGCGAATGTATTTCGTCCCATACTTGGAAATAGATGGGTAATAGACCCCATGTTGTTTCCTGTATTGGAATGAACTGGTGCTCCTGCGGCTGAGTGTCCTGTGTTCAATGACTGCATCGCGAATATCGGATGTCATTTGTTTGAGGTCAGAGGATACATTGGAGGACCGATTCTTGAGGGCATCATGAAAAATAATTTTCTTTTCACCGCATTTTTTTTCAAACATGGCGTAATCAAAGAAATTGCGGCTGAATCTGTCCATACAGTATGCAATAAGGTGAATATTGGAGCGTTCCTCCAGAATTTGCAGTAATTTGCTCTGATTCTTCATTTCACCTGCACGGCGTGTTTCACTCAAAACTGATATAATATTGAGCCCATTTCGTTCAGCGAAATCGGTGCATCCTTGAATTTGCGTATCCAAACTGTAGCCTTTTTCCTGTTTGCTTGTGCTAACACGGGCATAAATAACTGCGTTGGTGTTAGATGGGGAAATTGTCATAGATGAGATGTCCATATTTGTTTTATTGATGAATAGTGATTATCAATAATTTATTTCAATTTTTTATAAAAATTGATGGTAAAAAAAATTAATAAAATAGTAACCTAACTTAGGCGCAAATCATGTCTGGAAACGGAGATTTGAACCCTTTGTGGTTATCTTCATCTGGAGTGCCACCGGGTATCTTTCCTAACCTTATTTTTGCGGTGATGATGAATCGCTTTTTGAGAAAGAGCCCCTATTTCAGGAGGTATTTACAACTTCCGCGTCAGGGCGATCCAGTATTGGAAATGCTCTTGAGAATGATTTACTCAGATACTCACTTTGTTGATCCTAAATTTCGGCTGAGAATGATGTCTCAGTTTGGACTTACGATCTTCCTGGTGAATGCTTTGATGCATCCAGATGAGAAGGTTAATCATCTTGTAAATCGATTCGTTTTTTACGGAATTGATCGTGTAAAGCGATGGTTTCCTGCGCCACCGCTACAAATTGAGAGGGCGATTACTATGCTTAGCAACCCATTTTTTCAAACTCCGCCATTCCATCTGAGTTTTTCTATCGAAGGATTTGTGGATTGGGATAATCAATTGAGATTTAATCTCATGAAGTGTCTTTTTCTTTCCATACCGGCAGATTTTAATCAATTGCCTGAATTTTTGGTTCTTGTGCGTCAATTGATGCTTACAGAGAATCGTTTTTGGATGGGTTTGGTGGATGTTTTCATCTGGAATTACTTTGACAATCGAGATCAATTTGATGATTTACCAGAAAATTGCCCACTCGCTTTGCAGAAGCTTTTGACCGATATTCAATCATCGTCTGATTCACCAGATTTACTTAAATTTGAAGGACTTTTTCAGCCTACGGGATATGTCCCAAATGACCGTAATTCTTTTCTTCAAGTAATTGAACAATTTGTGATGTGTATGATTCAGAATTTACCATCCCTTCCTGGAATAAAATTTGAGAATGATGTGATCATTTTTTCACCCAGAATTCAACTTTCACTTGAAGGGCTTGCATTATCGGCTAGGATTCGGCAAATACTCGGAAAGATTTACTCTTTGTCAATTTCTGAAAATTTGATCAATCTTCTCAGCAACAAGAATTATGAAGATTCCACTGAGTGTCTTGCTTACCGTGGCTTTGAGATTTTGATGACAATGCTTAAGCTCATCCAAAATTCCAATGGTGCAATTTACACCTTTATATATCATCATATCTTGATTGAATCATCGGCACAACAAGACGAAAGACGGAAACTTTGTGCAATACAAGATCTATTTAACCTTGTGCGAAATTTGTTAGATACGAGGGATGATGATTTTGAAAAATACACGAACCTTACCTTTAGTATGCATTCTTATTTGCATACAGATGATGATATTATCCCATTTTTGATGGATTTTTTGCAAACCCCAAACTTTTTGCAAACTCTTGAAGTCTTGTTGCTGTGCAGAGATTATCCTAAATTGGAGGTCTTTGCTAAGAACTTCATGGACAATTCAGAATTTGTCGTGTTGTTCCGAAGACACATCCAAGAAAAACCAAAAACATGGTGCCGCGCTTAGATCCAAATTTTTCGCAAATTCATAAAAAATTGATGGGTTCAAAAATCAGAATATGTAAAGAATCTGGCTAGTTACAATGAAGCCTCTTGCTATTGCGTATCTTCTTTCCCTGATTATGGGTATTGCAGCAACTGTTGCATCATGCCTTATCCCCCAGCTGACAGTTGCTGGAATATGGAGCCTCCCAGTGTTCGGGTTTGCACTCCTCGTGGGTGTAATCTTTCGCATTGCGGTCTACTATGACCCGCGGGTGTCAAATCCGCAAAAGCATGCCGGTTGGGTTGCCGGTGCTTTTCTTTTTCATCTGGTCGTGTGGTCATCGTTTGACCTTGTCTTTCAAGACCGCAGCAGTGATGCGAAAGTCTTTGGCACTATTTTTGGTGCCTTTGTGCTATTGGGAGCCCTCAGCCTCGCAGAGTATCTGTGGGTAACCTCACAGACTCATGGAGAGGTCTACCCCATCTTCTTCGGATTAAGAGGAATTATTTTCTTTTCATCCTCAGCAGTCTATGCCATAGGCGTATTGGGTCGTGCAGAATCAATCATCGCAGGATTCAAACCCTGTGTAATCTTCTTCGCATATGGGAATGTGTCCCATTTTGCAGCAATCTACAGTGGGATATTACACCCACAGGAGGTTTTTGCATCAAATGGCACTATCGCAGTACGTTTGAAGGCTTGGATACGTGTAAAGACGCAGCCAGGTGCACTTTTCTCGACAGTTCAAACGCTGTTAGTCATAGCATTTTTTGCTTGGCTTTTTATAGAAGCTTTCTCTGAGATCCCAGCAAGACTGTCCCTTATTTCGAAGGGAATTTTTGCGGCTATCACGGCTGTTAGCTTTTATCTAGCGACGCTGTATGATCCAAGGAAACCACTTGAGACATCGAAGCTGTGGCTGAGGATTCTAGGAGGAGGTGTGCATTTTGCAATTGCTGCATACTTTGACTGGTATGTATATAGCAAAGACTACCAACATTTTGTGACTTTGATCTCAATTTGTCTTCTACGATTTGGCTTGCTCTTTGGTCTTATGACACAAGAGATGAGGCAAGAAGTCTTCCGACATAAGCTGAAAGTCATTGTCTTTCATCTTGCAATGTATACTCTAAGTTCAGTGATGTTCTTACTCTTTAACATCGTGAGTATGTCAGCAATTGTGCAGACTGTTGCACTAACATTCTCGAACGTGTGGTTCTACTACACTACGATTTATGTCATCGCAGTCATTTCTGGCAAATACAGAGATGTAGTGAGACAGGCGCATCCTGTGCAGGCTCCTCCTGAAATTTTGGTGGTTTAGCAAAGTTAATAATCCATCACAGGTTGTCGTTAAAAAGCTAAAAAATTATAATATTATTTATATAGAATTTATCCAAATAATTTCTTGGATTTGAAATAGATTTTACATTCACAAAGTCGCAATAAAAATCGAGCCATTTAATAGCATATCATCCAAGATTCTGGTTTTTCTACAAGAACCGATCTGGAAAACCGGTTCTTGCAATAGTAGCACAATAGGTGCCTTCATTCATGTATTCATTTTTTATATATCATAAAACTTATGCAAGTAATATTCAATAATCATCTTTCCATAAAAGAATAATAAAGAACAAGCAATAAAAGTAATACTTGTCATATTATCTGATGCATACATTTCATCCAAAATACATGGTTTTTCACATATTAAATATTTATCTTTTACACCATTTTTTGAAATAGATTCTGCTTTTTTATAAATTTTCTCTGGAATATCTGGGCGATTCTCTCGATACTCGTCTATTTTACTAATATTTTCATAAACTTCTCTTGTTAATTCACGTTCATTCTCATCCTGAATAAACATTTCCCAATCAATTTCATCGCTTTCCGGAATATAAATTGGCATATTGACTAATTTTTCTTGGTGATAATAACGAAACATTTATAAGTAATAATGTAAAATTCTTTAAATTATGTCTCTTCCACATATGTACTAATATCACCTTCTCTTGGAAATTTGGATATTTTCCCATTATTATTTGCCTTTGAAGTAGTCACTTGTTCACCCAATAATTTCATAATTTTCTTCCTTGCATTATTATACCTATTTTCTCCATTCCTAAATTTTTTACCAAGATTTACTGTATTAATTTCTGAAGTTTTTGCATCTTCACTGAAAATATCACAGTCCTCTCCCTCACATTTTGCTTTCTTCATATTTGTTTTTATAGTATTATTATTATTCTGAGATGGAGTTGAAGTAGTTGAAGAAGTTATTCCCAATGATTCTCCGATTGTTGAAAATATTGATTTACTGGAATTCTGTTGAGGTTGTTGAGTCTCTTCTTCAATTTCTTCTTCTTCTTCTTCATTTTGTTCAACTACACGGCTATTCCTATTATTTTCACCCAAAAAATTAGTTAAACTTCTACCGGAATTATTATTTCCATTTCTATTTGCATTATTTTCTGCTCTACCAGAATTTGCCATGCTTTGATTACCAAGGTTACCAAACATACTAGCAGCATTATTTTCTGCTCTACCAGAATTTGCCATGCTTTGATTACCAAGGTTACCAAACATACTAGCCGCATTATTTTCTGCTCTACCAGAATTTGCCATGCTTTGATTACCAAGGTTACTAAAC
>Ga0194123_10004694_pt1 | contig 15252 bp, 10 predicted proteins | sample TA2MahsurfametaG_5_FD_155479 | JGI IMG/M metagenome (GOLD analysis project Ga0194123, IMG submission 155479) | Freshwater microbial communities from Lake Tanganyika, Tanzania - TA2015023 Mahale A surface | ecosystem: Environmental > Aquatic > Freshwater > Lake | place: Tanzania: Lake Tanganyika... | reverse complement strand
AAAAAAATTTCAAAGTGTTTCCAGGGGCCGGCTGACGCTTGCGCTAGCTTCAGGACCACAAACCATGATACACCAGCACAAAAAATGCACCCCTTTTACTGTAATTTACAGCTGTAATTTTGATTTTGAAAATTTGTAAAGTGGCCTAAGCGTCAACGTTAGGCGACTTTTGATTGCTTCAAATCAAAATTACAGCTGTAAATTACAGTAAAAGGGGTGCATTTTTTGTGCTGGTGTATCATGGTTTGTGGTCCTGAAGCTAGCGCAAGCGTCAGCCGGCCCCTGGAAACACTTTGAAATTTTTTTATTCTCTTTTGGGCGCGACCTTTTTTGGCCATTTCGTTTCCACTGACTCACCCAGCAGTGACATTGGATTTGAAGTATTAAGACTCTATTTTTGACATGTTTGTGTGCTGCACAATTATTTAGTAGGTATTGAGCATTAGGTATTAGGTATTTGGATACTCGCGTACACGCGCACACGCGAACGCGCACACGCGAACGCGCAGACGAATGTAAACTATAAATATTTGGTCACACCTCTATGAATTGGGTCACTCAATATTGCCTAATGTTTGACGTTTAGGCTATTTTACAATCTTTAAATGTAAAATTTAAGCTGTAAATTACAGTAAAAGGGGTGCATTTTTGTGCTGGTGTATCATTGTTTGTGGTTCTGAAGCCGTATCAAGCGTCACCCTGCCCCTGGAAACACTTTTTAAATTTTTAATTCTTTTTTGGGCGCGACCGTTTTTGTCCCATTTTTGACCTTAGATTTGAAGTAGCAAGACTCTACTTTTGACATGTTTTTGTTGGGTATTAGGTATTTGGATACTCGCGCGCACGCAAACGCGCAGTCAAACTTAAAAAACTAGCATTGTTTGGTCACGTTTCACCCTAGGCTAGGGCGAACGTAATTTTGTCAAATGATTAAAAAGCATGAAACGTACAAAATTAATTTGCCCTTAATTAAATCTAGTGGGTTGAGCCAATTAGAGCCGCTTAATTATTTAATATTAATTGCCGATTGATATAAAATGAAAATTTCAAGTCTTGTATGAGACAGTTGATTTGCGTCTTTTTGTCAGTCGACTACTACTACTACTATCGATTTTTGCCATGGCGGCAACGACGTCTTGTTCAATTTGCGACTGCGATCGAGGCGAGATCGAGTGGGCTGCTCCGGCCAACGACAATCACCTCTTGTTGGCCGGTCTTTCTTCCAAGGATCTGGCTCCCGGAGGCGACAGTTGCGACCGGCTGATTTGGAAGCGACGAAACGGCACCTTCCGAATGGCATTGCTCAAAAACGCCGACAAGACTCAGCCCGTTCTCAACAGGTCGAGACGCAAATTGCATTTGAGCCCTGATCACAAGACGGGTTACTACCTTTACGGCAACAGCACTACCGAGATTCTCGATTCGTTTTGCGACGGCCTTCGCTGGAGCCAGCTGCAAAAGATGCGCTGGGACGACTACGCCAAAGACGTGACTGTCACTGACCCTCCCGTTTATCGATACATTTCGATAATACAAAATGGCGTTTACGACCAAGGTCCACTGGCCGGCTGCGTCTTTGTGCACGTGCGCTACAGTCATTCGGACGGATACATGGCGCCTGCCATCGAAGGAATTGTGCTCGATCCTCGGTTGGCCTTGAAGGATTTTTCAAAGATTGATCCTGTCAGGACCCGCTATTCGATCAAGGCGCCCGAATTGGATCTCCGATCCGTTCTCGACACGGAGTTTGAGATGCTCGAGGCCTACAAGTTGCACGCCCTGCCCGGTTCGTGCTACCTAGTCGACAGGCACTCCTTCGAGTTCTACTTTGCGCCGTCGCTCAAGTTTGACAAGATTGGCGACGTCCAGACTGAAGAAAACGGCCAACGAGTCGATTTTGAATCTCGCAGTCTGAGCACGGTCGCCGGCCTAGTCGGTTTTGTTGCCGCGCCCTATTGCGTCGTTCAGGCCAGTTTGAGGTCTCCCCCACTGGGCTGCTTTTCTCTAGACAAGTCATTTGCCCTAGTAACGTTTGTCGCTGCGTGCGTCATGTGCTCGCAAACTGTGTACGAGCCGAAAGAATTGGTTGCCCATCTTGGAGCGTGCGTTGACGCAGGCTTCGAGGCTCAATTGCATTTTAAAAATGTCAAGGAAAAATAAAAAATTCTCTCTCTCTCTATTCAAGCACACGTGTGGTCTTTTGATTTGAAATAATAACAAAAACGGTTTGCAAATACAAAGTAGTTTATTATTTACACACTTTAAAGCTGCACACCATAGCAAGTATTGAGATCAAGTTTTTAGCGCATCATCGTTTATTTAAAAATGTTTGTTTCTTGGGCCAGAATCAAGCGGTAGTTGTTTTGGAGGCAGGGCGGTCCTCTGTATTTTCGGGCGCACTCGTTGGCGAGGAGGTTCGGGGTGGATGGGGGCGGGGCCGACGGCTCCTTGGTGAACGACGGCAAGAGTTGCTTTAGAACGCTCCAAACGATCTGGACGTGGACGTTGGCCGCTTCGAGGGGCCACTCGATCTTGTCGAGCACGCTTTCAACGCATTTTTGAGTCAATTGTCCGTTGCGGACCACAATTTCTTTGCACTGTCGCAATTCTCGTGCAACCTCCAGCGCCGCCTCGGCCAAGCCTTTTTCTCTTTCCACGTCGTTGCTCTTGCTTTCCGCGCCGACGCATTTGGCGATCTCCTTTTCAAAGCCGTCCGACGTGAGGCTCGGGTAGGCGACAAATGCGGTTCCGCTGGTGCGGCCGCCTTCGATGCTGGCTCCGTAGACGACAAGAGGAGATAGCGCGTCGGCAAGGCCGGCAACTTTGGAGACGTCTTGTCTAGCCGAGAGATTAAGAGCAAAGTGCTCCAGTTTCCAGGCATAGGCTTCCAGTACGTCCGCGCACTTTTTTCTGCCTTGAGATTCGAATTCGTTGCAGACGAGCTGAACGGGGAGCAAGCTTTCTGGCAAAGCCATCAGAGTCCTGTAAAGGCCGAAAATCCAGCGATCGCAATCCGGGGTGAAGCGCTCTTGCCACAGTCGGCGTTTTTCTTCCGGCTCAGCGTCTGGTCCATTCCATCTTCTCCGCTCCAGCAGAGTTTCGTACACAAACGTCGAGCTGGTTTGCGGCGGCGGCGAAGTCCAGAGAGCTAGCCCGATTTTGACGACATCTTGCATGTTGTCGTCGGCCGCTGCGGCGGCGGCAGCGTCGTCGCCGTCGTCGACCTGCTCGACGACGATTATTTTCGGCTTTTCGACAACAACGGACTCGTCCATGTTCGCTCTCCACCGGCCGACTCTTTTCTGGCCGGCCTGCACGAGCGAGAGAGGACGAGCGCCCGCTCGCACGCGCACGCGCGCGCGCGCTTGCTTTTTCACTTTTTTCAAAAAAAATTTTCTTTGTTTTCGCTTTTGTCCGAGGTAAATAGCGCTCTCAGGTCGTTGTCGTATCTAATGTGCGCGCTGCGGGACCACCCGTCGGCGAGAGCGGCCATATCTCGCGTCAGCCGGAGGTTTTTGGCTGTCCAAAAATCTAGGCTCTGAAATTGTAAGGGTGGTCGTGGCGGGCACTTCCAGAATTGAATGAGCCCGATTATGGTGTGAATTTCTTGCATGATGTAGAGACCTGTTCTGATGCTTAAGCCGGTCAGGCGAATAGGTTCGCAGGACAAAATGGAATCTAGCCAACTCACGAGTAGGTCGACGCAACTTTCTTCGACGGGCGAAGCCACGGCTCGTCCTCCGCACCATTGGGAGCCCCTTCCTTGGACGCTCCAGGTAGCCAGAGTTTTGATGTACGTCGCCGCCGTCGCCGCCGTATCGTTGACCGGGACGCAATTGCGGACGAGTTGGCGGGCCTCAAGCAGCCGGCCTCGGTCTCTGACAAAGTGCCGCACCAGCCGATCTCGGTCGTAGCCGTCAAAGCCGTTTCGCGTTAGCAGCTCGTAGTTGAGTATGGCCAAGTCGTCGGCTAAGCCTGTTACGGAAGCCGCAATATTGGTGAGAGCGAGGTCCGCAGCGTCGTCGTAGGCGCGCCACCACGGCTTTGCGTCGAACTCAGCTCCGTTCGCGTCCGTCAGGGCCACGTTAAAGCGCACGTCGTCGCCGTAGAGCTCTCGGCACTGCGACAAGCTGAGCCGCTTGACTTCGGACCAGCTCGGAACCTTCCCTTTCGTGCTTACAGCTGTCACGGTCACCGACTTGCTGGTGGAACCCATTTTCGTCTCCGAGTCGGTTACAAGCTATAAAAAAACACACGTTTGATTTGGCCAATTGTTTTTTATATTTTTTGCATTCTTACGAGCTACAAATAAGCAAATTAAAAAGAAGGAAATAGCACAAAAAAATAATAAACATCGGTAATGGCATAATTTTCGGCTCGAGGCAGGCTAATATTACAATTGTCGGTAGAAGCAAGACGGGATTCTTTCAGCTTATCGAAAATTTCTGCCGCCGCTAAAAAATCTTTGGTAATTTGCCATACAAAGTCGGCCGTGCTCAAGAAATCGATCGGCGGCGGTTCAAAGAGCGACGCAATCAGCAAGGCGAAGAGAGAAGAAAAAGAAATGCTCGACTGATTTTTGAGACGGCTTGATACGCAGGCCGGAATTGATCGGGGGGGCACTTGCAGCGCGAGCCTAGTTTTTGGGTTGGAGTGGTAGACGGGCGGGCAGGGATGCTTCATTTCGACGCTTTGGAAGCAGGCACATTTTACAATTTTTTCAAGCACGCCGCGGCTTTCTTCAGCCCACTTTTTGCTGTCGTGGTGATGCACAACGCGCAGTTTTGCGCACTGCTCGAGGCCGTCAGAGAGGAGGTCCATTAGCGATTCCAGACTGTCGCGGTCGAGCCAGATTCGAACAGACGCGGATTCGCGGGGCAAAAAGTAGACTGCAGAAATTTTGCTGCCATGCTTGGAGGTCGGTAGGTAGGCTGACACGCAAATTCGCATCGGGAGAGTCAAGGCCGATCGAGAGTGGCGTTGTTTCGATCTTTGAGGTAGGCGACGAGCAGGTCGATGGCTTCGGTGGCCGCGTCAGACTTGAGAACAACCAGCACGACGACTGTCAGCGTGCCAAACAGCTGGGCCAATCTCATGCTCAGCTTTGCCCGTGTGCTGGCCCACCAGGCTCGAGCGCTCGCTCTTTTTCTGCCGCCGCCGCCGCCGCCGCCGTCGGCCTTGACTTCTCTCAGCCTGTTGGCCTCGGCATCCTGCTCGTCGTCGTCGTCGTCGTCGTTTTGCGGCCGATCGCTGTAATGGCGGCGCTGCAACAGAGATTGGATTTGCTTTTTTTAGTTGGACTGAAGAAAGGACCAGTCCCACTCGACCCCGACGTCGGACATGTTTTTGACGTTGGCCCTTCCGTTGGGGTGGATGGAGATGACGGCGATCTGAGTTTTTGTCGGCGACGTGTTTGCGCCGGAAAATTCCATTCCCAGGCGGAGGAGCTGCACCTTGTTGAGCATTAGGTGCCTGACGTCAAAGACGAGCATTTGAATGAGGCTGCGGGCGGTTGTGCTAGCAGGAAAGAGATCGTCGAAGGTGAAGTTGTCGCCCAAGCCGAGGCCGACCAGGTAGTTGTAGTATTGCGACATGCTGAGCTCGTTGTTGTCTCCTCTCACGCCGAAATTGATGTAGGGTCCGCCGAGCTTGGTGCCCGCATACTCGACCTCCATTTTGGTGCAGCCTTCCGGAAAGGTGCTCCAAGCGGAGAGGGGTCGTCTGGTGTGGGCCTGGTAGAAGGTGGAGTGGTCGGCGAGAAAGAGAACGACCAGGGCGCGGCAGTAGGCAAAGATGGGAAAAGTGTTTTCGGTGTAGGACACTCCGCCGACGAGGGGCTGGTGCTGAGATCTCGGAATGTCAAAATTCCAGTAGCCCATGTGGTTGCCGCGGAATCGGGACATGAGGTTGGCGTGCTTGACGGGCAGCAACTCGACCGAGAGGTACTCCATGACGGTGCTTTGAAAGGTCAGCCTGCTCTCGTAGCCTTTTTGCACGTCGGCGGCGCCCGCGTCGGGAAACTTGAAGTAATTTGCCGACGTCAGCTGATTGTGGAACAGCGTTTCGAGTCGGTCGGGCATGAAGTAGAGCTTCACTTCAAACTTGGTCGACGGGCCGATGAAGAGGTGCTGCGGCAGCTGATTTTCGATGGCCTGGCTGATTAGCGATTTCGTGTCGAAGGGAAAAATTCCGTCGAGCGGTACGAAGAGGCGTCGTCCTGCGTCGTGATCGTAGGCCCTCTGGGCGAACGCGTCGGTCGCCGCCTTCATGATGTCTTTAGCGAGTCCTTCCTGGGTGAAGCTCCAATCTGACAGAGCCTTGAAGTGGGGTTTTCGCCTTTTCGGATTTTCGTTGGCAAACAGAGCGGCCACGCGCGAATAGTGGGGAAAGAGGGTGCCCAGGCATCCGTTGGTCGGCACCAGCTGATCGTTGATGATGACCTCGACGCGGCCAAAGAAGCCTCGGGCTCCGACGTCCGGATCCAGAAAAAAAGTTGGGGTGCCTCGCGTGGTCGCGTGCCACTCCTTCTGCTTGATCGGGTCTGCGCTTCCGGGATCGTGCTGGGGATACTTGTAGGTCGTGTACAACACGACGCTGATGGAGTTGCGATCAAAGTGAACCCACTCGTAGGCGCCCGTGTGCAGCTGAAAGTGGATGCTCGACTCGGCGTTGACGTTCGAATTGACCCACGGCCTCACGTGTTCCTGCTTGACAAATTTGGCTCCCTGCCAATTGTTGCGCTGAAGTTCTGGCGCTCCGGCGAGATTTTCTGACGGAGGGGGAGGCGCGTCCGTGTGAGCGGGCAAGACATTTCCGGCTACAGGAGCGTTTTGCAGAGGGATCCTGTCCAACGCCGAGTTGCCAACGTCTTTTCGCTCTCTTTTCCGCTTGCGCAATTTTTCTGTGCCCAAAGCTCCCGTGGTGGCCGGCAACTCGGCCTCGTCGGCCGCTTGGCGGTCGCGCTTCTTGCGATCTCGTTTAGGCATTTTCGATTGCGGTTACGGCGTCCGATACCTTGGAGAGGTACTGAGTCGCCTGTTTCACCCACGACTTGAGCTGCTTTCGCTGCTTGAAGGTGAGGGAGCCGGAGGCTCGCTTAGCAGTCGATTTCCCCGACCCGTCCCTCACTTGACTCGCCTTCGCCTTTTGGCGATCCCGCCCGACGACCTCTTGGCTTTGCTGCTTTTTCGGCGACTTTTGCTTTTTGCCGACCGCTTTCTTCTCGACTTTGCCTCCTTTCGGGGTCTTTCCGCTGACGCCGCCGCCGCTTTTCTTCTTGGCATTTAGAACCTTGGCCAATCGTTCCTTTACTCTCTTTTCAATTTCGGCTTCGTCAGATTCGGGGACAGCAGACAGGGTCGAAGACGAAGTCGACGACGACGACGTTGCCGAAGATTCGGAATATCGATCGGAATCGTCGTCGTCGTCGTTGTTGCCCTGAGGAGTTGGTTGGCGCGACGAAGCAGGCATGTAGTCTTCGTAAACGGGGCGAGTCTTTTGCACGTGCCTTTTTATTTTGTCAACGTCGTCGACAAGTGAGGGTTTTTTCTTTTCAGAGTCTGTCCCTTTGGCGGCAAGAATCAAGCTGTCGGTTGTTGCGCTGCTGCTGCTGCTGATGCTGCTGCTGCTGCTGCTGCCGCTGCTGGTGTTGCCGCTGTCGTACTCGTCGACGTCGTCGTTGTTGTCGTCGTCGTCGTTGTTGACTTTGAAGTCAGACGGCGAATTTCGGCTGGTGAACGGGACAAACATGGACCTGGAAAAAATTTGACGCTTTTCGTTTATTCGTCGAGACGGTCGTAGCTGAGCACGCACCTGGCGTAGCCTACTTTGGCAGACTCGTTGATGTATTTGACCATGGTTTGCGAATCGAATATGTAAAAGTCGAGAAAGCGTATGCCTTGCGACCAGTTTCTCAGTTTGAACCCCAGCTTGCTGGGAATTTCGTCTAGTTCGGCTCCGTAATTTTTAAAGCTCCCGCCCAGGCAAACGTTGCCTAGGCCTTGAAAAAAGTCGACGCGCTCGCCTTCCGAAACGACGAGAAAGAAATTTTTGGGAAATTTGGCCGGATAATTAGGGGGTCCCTTGCACACTTTTTCGGCGGGATTTCCCACGTCTCTGTTAAAGTAGACAAATCGATCGGCGGGCTTTGGCGCCGGATTCGGCCTAGTTTCGTAGGCCTTTGCCTCTGGCAAAACAAAGGGATCTTCTTCTTCGCTGTCCTCGGCTGCTGCTGCTGCTGCTGCCGCTTCTTCTTCTTCTTCTTCTTCTTCGCCCTCTAGAGGGTCGTCTTCGGCCGGCGGTTCTTGCTCTTCTTCTCCTTCTTCTCCTCCACCGTCGCCTGCAGGGGGGACGTTTCCCGCCTCTTCGGGTCCGGCTTCAGCTGGAGCGGCGGCAGCAGGATTTCCTCCTCCTCCTCCTTCTTCGGGTCCGGCTTCAGCCGGAGCGGCGGCAGCTGGATTTCCTCCTCCTCCTCCTTCTCCTTCTCCGGCTTGAGGGTTGGGACCGGGGGCGTCGGCAGGCGGAACATTGGGGTTTTCGCCTCCTCGTCTTCCTCCTTCTCCTTCTTCGGCGGCCGGAACATTAGCTCCTTGCGCAGCTGCGCCGCCGCCGCCGCCGCCGCCGGTTTCGACAGGCGGAACATTTTGGGCTGCTCCGCCGCCGCCGCCGCCGCCGGTTTTGACAGGCGGAACATTTTGGGCTGCTCCGCCGCCGTCGCCGCCGCCGATTCCGAGCCGACCTCCGACGTTTTCAGCAAGCTCTTTAGCTTTCTCCAATTGTTGTCCGACTTGGGTCCCAACGGCCCCGCTCTCTCTTGCTCTCTCAAGCGCCTCTTCGGCTTCTCTGGCTATTCTATCGTCTTCGTCTTTTCGCCAAGCGGCAAAGCGCGTCGCTTCGTCTTTTATAAAAAATTCGGGCAGAGATTCGTTTCCGTCTGCGGCCAAGTGGGCCAGGTGGGCTCTCAATATTCGATATTCGCCTTGTGTTAGATTGGCTCCTGCCGCCTCCCCTTGTTGCTGCGGCAACAGTCGGTCCGGCTGGATGGGAATGGGGTCTGTGGTTTTGGCGACTCGCGCGTCCCACGAAAAGTTTAATCCCGCCAGGCCAAATTTGGCTGCCAGATCGAGCGAGCCGAAACGGATTTCCATGACAAAGCAGGCGCCCGGCTGGGTCGCGTCAAAGGTCGCTTGTACAGAGGGTTGTCCGGACTGCACGCCTACAATTTTGTAGGCTCCGGACTTTGTGGCCAAGAGCTCGCCGGCAATGTCGGCAATGCAAGAGGTGAGGCTGGTTAGCATCGCCAGTTTGCCTTCTTTTTCGGCGGGCGGCTTGTACTGGCTCAGGTCCGCCACGTAGGCGTAGCCGGACGGATGGACAACGAGGCGCGGACGAAAGCGATAGATCGGATCGTCGCGATCAGGGTCGACCAACTTTTTGTTGGAATAAAGGTTAAAACTTCTGAGCATGCTGTCGCCTGTAATGCTGTCGGGGTGTTGCCACACTTTTTTCGTAGAGATAGTTTTGCGCGCGCTGCTGCTTCTGACAGGAGTTCCCGTCACGTAGTGGTATCCGGGAGGCGTGTCGCCGACGATCCAAGACGTGTCGTTGGAATCCACCGCGAGCCTAGCGGGAATTGTGTAGACGTTCCGAGCGTCGCCCCTAGTCGTGAGCCCGTAGAATCCAAGCATTTTAAATTGCGACAGGTATTCCAGCCCGATTCCCAGGGAGGGAGGCAAGGTCAGCCTGACGTTGCGACTGCCCTCCGGGTTGGGCTTTTCTCCTTCGCCTACAGGCGGCGCCTCTCCCGTCGCAAAAAAATTGGCCTCCGGATTGGCGTGAACGTCGCCAAGTCGCGTTCTCCAATCTCTGGCCACCGCGTTGAGGTGGGCCAAAATTTCGTCGAGAGATTTTTCTTTGACGTCCACGTCCCACCACGACGAAGTGCCTCCGGCTTCGGCGTCGTGGATCGGCGCTCGAATCCGATCGGCGTTGTCGCGAGGCTCAAATTTGACGGTGATTTCAGCTTCGTTGTCTCGGAGCACCTTTACCAGTTTTTTTCTGGCTCCCGTCGCCGGCGCTTGCCGCCTCACTCTGCCCGATCGCTGGTCGTAGTCGCTTGCATACGCAGCAGCCTCTTGACCGCCGACCCCGCCGCCGCCGCCGCCGCCGCCGCCGCCGCCGTCGTCGTCGTCGTCGTCGTTGCCGCCCCCCACTTGAATGACAACCGGCGCTTGGTCCGGCAAGCGATAGGGCTGCTCCAGTCGAGCCGATTTTCTCCGTGAAACAGATTCGGGCACCACGAGGCGAAATGTCGTGCGCCTCTTGTGCCGGCGGACGGGCAAGACGACGTCCGGCGGCGGCACCTTGATTGTTTCATCGTAAGTTCTCGGGCCGGGATAGGGAGTCGTAGCTTCGGCCACTTGGTTAAAATGAGCGTGGCCGTCGCCGTCCGACTCGCAGTAGGTAAATTTGTGCAGCTTTACCTGGAGCAGGCCGACGGGAAGGGCTCCGTCCGGCACCTCTACTCTCACCGCCGAGCTCGTGGGATCCAAGCGACCTACGAGCACGGCTACTCGCTGCCTGCGTCCTGGAGGGCAGTCGCCTGACCCCTGCTGTTGTTGTCGTCGTCTCTGCTTTGGGCCCATGCTCCCGTCTTTCGCATCTGGGGTTCGTAAAAGTTAAAGTGACGCGCTCCTAGCTCGGCCAAACTGTAGACGGGTATGTAGCGACTGTAATTTCGGTTGGCTCTGAGCTGTCGGCCCGCCACGGTAAAGGCTCTTCGCGAAAAGCCCCCCTCCCAGGACGCCTTGGTGAAAACGGTGCGCTTCTTTTCGCCCGCCTCGTCCAGCGCCTCTTTTTTCCAGATGGCCGACCGAACTAGCAGCACCTTTTCGCCGACGTCAAATTTAAACACGGCCTTGTTCCACTTTTCGTTGTCAAAGGGCCCCGCCTTGAAGCTGTTGTAGCGGGACAAACTCGGATCGGATTCACCAAACAGCTGACCGACAAAGGAGTCAAAATTGGCCTGATTTATGCCGCCTCGGCGAAATTTGGTGCGAGGCACTCTCTGATTGTTGTAAGTCTCGCAGATGGCAGGCAAAAAATCGATCCACCGCTTGGCGCCGGCGCCTCTCGAGCGAAGCGCCTGACCCAATTTTCGTTTGAGGTAGTTGATGTAGGTCTCTGCCAGATAGGATTTGTTGTCTTTGGCCAAAAAGTTCCACTTGATGTTGTACTTGGACTGCAGGTCGGAGCGGAAGGTCGCGCTCTGGGCCACGCTGTCTCGATCGGAGTAGACCAACTTGACCCCGTCTGTTTTTTCCAAAAATTTTGCAATCGCCGTTTTCCACTGAGCCGTATCTTTGCCCCGGGTGGGTTCGGCAAAAAGTCTGTTGGTGAGATTTTCGACGGCCACCAAAAATCCGGTACACCCGGAGTTGCTTCCCCTCCACTGCTTGTTAAACTCGCCGTAGTCGACGAAAAAAACGCCCGGCTTAGAAACGCCTACGGTTTGGTGGTGGCCCGATTTAGGCTTGCTGGCGCCTCCGGCAAATCCGGCAAGCTCTGCTACGTCTTCTCTCAAAAATTTGTACGCTTCCACAAGGCTGGGCACCGGCAATCGTCTTTGCCTGGCCGCGTCGACGAGCTGGCTGGCCGTGAGAGCTACTCCGGTTCTGCGAAACTTGTTGTAAAAGAGCTTTTTGAGCAGGGGGTGAAGGCCGCCGCCGCCGCCGCCGCCAGACCTCTTTTTGCTTTCGCCCTCTGACGTCGACTCTGGCAGCCTCTTTTTTGACTTGTTCCGGGCGCCGCGCAGTTTGAGCTGCTGCGACGACGACGACGACAATGACCGTCAGCAAGGAGGCGACGAGAGAGGGAGAGAGAGCGCGCAAGGAAATGAAAAAAAGCAGAATAAAAAACGGGGCTTTTTTATTTGGACAAAAAAAAGGACAAAATATTTCTCCCACCACCAACAGCACCACCATCACCATCACCATCATCATCATCATCATCATCATCATCATCATCATCATCGTTTAACGCTTAAATTTTTTTCAAAGAGCGACCAAATCATCGTCGTCGTCGTTGTCGTCCTCGTCCTCGTCCTCGTCGTCGTCGTCGTCGTCTTCGTCGTCGTCCTCGTCGTCGACGTCGTCGACAGTGAGCCACATTTGCTTGCCCGGCTTTTCTTCCACCTCCTCCTCCTCTTGCTTTTTGCCGTCGTCGTCGTCGTCGTCGTCGTCGTCTGACGAAGACGGGGAGGACGACGAAGAGCCCGACTCCAGTTGGGAAAAGGGGAGCGTGTGAATGCCGTCGTCGGTGACGTAGCGTTTCAGATTAAACGGCACCGACAATTTCTTAGCCTCGGTGGCCATCACAATTTCGCCCGTTCTGCGCGGCCTCAATCCAGTTCTGTGCACCACGACGGCGTTGTTCCAGTCGTTGTCAAAGTGACGATTCTCGAGTCGCTCGGCCTGGTACCGGTTAACCCCCTTGGCACGGGTGTAGACCGATTTCGGGTCAACTTCTCTGCCAGCTTCGTCGTCGTCGTCGTCGTCGAGAAGTCTGTAGATTTTTGCCGTCTTAAAGAGTCCGGCGCTGTACGTGCCTTCCAATTTCATTTTTCCGTGGCAGCTGACGGCCGACTCTTCGTCGGCAATAATGTTTTTTCTGGCCCAGAGCGACCGCTTGGCGTCCAGCAGACACTCGTCGAGAGTGGGGCGCGACAGCGACCACAGGCAGCTGTCCGTGTCGATGTAGCAGAGTTCCGCGAGGTCGGGATTCAAGCAGTCGAGCATGGTCGAGAGGTGGGAAAAGAAAAGCCGCTTGGAGTTGCCGAGCACGGCAACGGCTTTGGGCAAATTGTTGAAGAGCTTTCGCTGTTCTCCGCTCACGTCGACCGCGTAGAGAGGGCTGAGAGAAATTCGCGACGGATTTTTGCCAAACACCTTTCTGTCTTGTCGCTCGACGGCCGCGTCGTCAATCTCTCCGTTGTCCTCCTCTTCCTCTTCCTCCTCCTCCTCTTCGTCTTTTTCGTCTTCTTCGCTGACTCCGAGCACCGCGTTAAACTCTCTCCTTTCCAGCCTTTCCTCGTCGACCTCGTCGTCGTCGTCGTCGTTGTCGTCGTCGTCTTCGTCGTCTTCTTCGTCTTCCTCGACGTCGTCGACTTCTCGAGCCTCGGAAGAAATGAATGCTGCGGCGGCGGCCAAATTTTTCCTCCTCCTCCTCCTCCTCTTCTTCTTTCCGTCGTCGTCGTCGTCGTCGTCGTCGTCGCCTTTTTTAGCCTTCTTCTTTTTGGCCTTGAGCTTGCGCCGCACCAGCGCCAGCATCGTCGTGTGCTTGAGACTCTGGTGGGCCAGCGAGCGGTAGCGCTCTTTGCGATAGGTTTCGCCTCTGAGCAAACGCACCTTGGTATAGTTGGTCGACTCGAGGCCGTTGTAGCCAAAGCTGCCGTTGCCGATGAGCTTGAGACACTCGGCCTCGACCAAATTGCCGGCCCGCTTGGCGTCGTGCCTGCGCTGCAAGATGGGCTCGAGAAAGTGGCGGGGATCGTCGGTGAACCGGTAGAGGGCCAGGTGGCGAACGCGAAATCCCTTGAACCGTCGCTCGTTCATGAGCCACCTCAAGTAGGACGTCGTCACCGTCTCCCACGTGTGAAAGGTGCCCGAGTTGATGGTGCGACTGGCCTGCCGACGGATAAAGTCGTCTACCGCTCTCTCCGACTCCAAACCCAGGTAGTCGGCGAGCTGGCGCTTGGTGAAGGGCGACACCTGCTCGGGCTTGGGCGCGTACTTTTGCACGCAAAAGCCGAAGCGGGCGGAAGCCAGAGACCTGCCGGACCAGGGCTCCTCTCGCCCCCCCTTAATGGTCACAAAGCCCGTGAGCGTTCCGTTGGCTATACCCGGCAGCACTTCGGTCTCCACGTCAAGGGGTCTCGTCAACTCTGAGCCGGAGGTCCACAAGAAATCGGCCTCCCGCTCTAGGCGACAGGCGTCGAGGGCCGTCGCATACCGTTTGCCCGTCAGGGTGCTCGGCACTTCGGGAAAGGCGTCGCAGCCGTGAAACAGCTCGCAGGCCGTCGTCGTCGAGTATTCAAAGCGCGCTTTTTCAGGGTTGACGGCGGTCAGGGCGCGAGCCAGCCCCTGCTTGAAGTTGTCGCTACGCCGGGTCGTTTCGTGCATCGCGTGCTTGAGACCGGCAATCTGCTTCCAGCAGCCGCCCATGTGCCCGACATAGTGAACGCCCATTTCGTGGTGATTGTGAAAGTGGAGGACAGAGGCGCCCGTCTGGGAGTCCGAAAAATGCAACATCAGATCGGTCCTCTGGCTCTTGTCCCAGCCAAACACCTGCTGCCCGGCCCCAGCGTGAAGGGCGGACGCCGCGCGTCTCAACTCCCGGCGGCGACAAGCCTCGTTTCCACACCGACCGCAGCAGTACTCGCGGTAGCCGCCCAAAACGAGGTACTGAATCGCGATTCCCTCTTCTCGGTCCGCGACCGTCTTGAGCCGTCGCTCCGGAACGAGTTTCGCCCTCTTGTGGGGCGTCGAATGGCCCGAGAGCTTGGAGCGGAGCGCGGCCAAAAAGCTCACCGCAGGCTTTGAGCCTTCTTTTTTCGTCGTCCCTTTCGTCTTCTTCTTTTCCATATACTCGTCCGACGTGGTCAACACGGGCTTGGCCGAACTGATGGCCGCCCTCGCGGCCGAAAAGTCTACCCTGCCGGTGACGGGATCCACAAAAGATGGAAGTTCGTCGTCGTCGTCGTCGTCGTCGTCGTCGTCGACGAGATCTGCCAGTCGACGACGAGCGACCGACGTCCGTTTGGCCTCTTTTTTCTGCTCCTTCTTCTCCATCTTGCGACGCTTCCGTCTGTCTCGCTTCGAGTCGTCGGCGACCACGTAAAAGTTTTTGCACGGGCCGCAGGGAATGTCGGTGAGCTCTGGGGGAAAAAAAGACTCGATTTGTTTGTTATACGATTTCGGACACCGACGACAGACTAACGTGGCGGCGCATAGAGCGCCGCCAAATTGTAACTGACCTCCCTCCCCCCCCACTTCTCCTCCCGGGGGGCGGCCGCCACCCTCCCCCGAGGCCCAAGGGCCTCGGGGGAGGAAGCCCTGGCGGGCTACGACTTTAGCCGCGGAGGCGGCGTACGCACTCGCCGTTTCGGGCGAAAACGGGAAGGGGAAAAAACTGCAGCTGCAAAGAGAGAGAGAGAGATGGCTCACCCGAAGAGGGATAGAGGGAAGCGGCGTCGTA
>Ga0194123_10004691_pt1 | contig 15258 bp, 10 predicted proteins | sample TA2MahsurfametaG_5_FD_155479 | JGI IMG/M metagenome (GOLD analysis project Ga0194123, IMG submission 155479) | Freshwater microbial communities from Lake Tanganyika, Tanzania - TA2015023 Mahale A surface | ecosystem: Environmental > Aquatic > Freshwater > Lake | place: Tanzania: Lake Tanganyika... | reverse complement strand
AACACAATTCCATTGCTTAATCCAGTTGCCAAGAAAGGCAATTTTGGATGAAAAGCAACAGAACTGAATGAAATTATGGTTGTATTTACAAATTTTGAATTTTCAATAGAAGAAACATTCTCAAAAATATTATCACTTTTAATTCTCCATATATGGCAAGATAAAGAGGCAACCACCATAATTGGATAAATATCATGAAATTTGATAGAATTAACAGTATCATAAGAATGACTTGTGATAAGTCTTGGAATTAATCCAGTTGTCTCTGGCAACGGATTCAAAACCCGATATATTCGGTTAATCATCATCATCAAATGATAATGCTCTTTTCTTGGCATAAAATTGGATATACCCATCAAACGTCGGCAAAGCACCAATTTCATGGCACTATTTGCCAACATTTTTCGGTAAGTTTGGCAACAAATTAGTAGTTCATAAAAATCATCGATTCTTGTGAATTTTAGTTGTTGCAAATGTGGAAAAACTCTTTTCAAAAAATCTAGGTGTTTGTAACCTAATTGTCCCAGAAGTCTTACTGGAAGATTGACTGGAAACATTCTATTAAATATTTGTTAAGATGTTTTAAATTTAGAATAATTATAATCAATTTTTTTGTTTGTAAAATCATGTGTTATAGCACAACAACATCATTGCTTACCTTCGCTGTTATGGCACTTTCCACAATATTTTTAATTTACCGCAATTATCCAAATGATAGATGGTTCGCAATTGTATTTATTTCGGCAGGAATTATGCAATTGCTGGAATATTTCATGTGGAAAAATCAATCTTGTGGAAAGACGAATCATTTAGCTACAATGTTAGCATTAATTGTATTACTCATTCAACCAATTGCAGTCTTGATTGGGGCATATTATTTTGGAGATTTGGTATTCGATAGGAAAAAATTAACTCCAATTATTTGGATATATGGAATAATTATTGGGATATTTGCAATAAATTGGATAAATTTTGCAAGTAAGAAGAGGTTGTGTTCTCGTCCAAATGGAAGACATTTGGATTGGGATTTTTCAAATTGGATGGATAGACCAATGATAAAAATATTCTCGTTTATGTATTATTTGATATTTTTATTATTTTTTATGAGTCGTCCATGGTATTTAGGAGCAATTGTTGGAATATTAATGATAGGCAGTCAATTGTTTAGTGTGTTTTTTATAAAAAATCCGGCTTGGAAATCATGGTGGTGCTGGGTAATAAATTTTGCTCCAATTGTTTATATAATTTTATCTTATTTTATTTACAAAAATGAAATAGAACCTCAAATTCCAAAAAAATTGATTTAAAAATTTAATATTCCAAAGTAAATAAAAATGCAAGAATTTGAAAAATACGAATTTCAAATTTGTGATTATCACCGAATAACTACTAATGATTCTGTATGGCACTGGAAATATATTCCAGAAGAACATTTATTTGCATCTGGGTTTATTACGAATTATAATACTCATAGATTAAAAAGAAAAGAAAGACTCCGAGAAGAACCAAATAATATACGAGAATATGGGTTAGATGGATTATCATTCAATAATGACGGAATATATCATGGATTACAAGCAAAATGTTGGAACCCAAAAAAATATTTAACTGCATCAGATTTAGGGTCATTTTTAGCCGTTATTTTTACAAGATTGATGTCAAGAAATCCATTAAGTTGTGGCTACTTATATCATACATGTAGATTACAAGCTGATGTTAAAGATAGTTTTAAGTATCATCCCAACTTAATAAGTAAATTATTACCTTTTAATAAAATTGAAGAAACCCATATTATTGGTTCAGAAAAAGATTTTGAATTATATCCACCTCAAAAAGATGCATTAATTGCATTGAAGAATGGTTGGGAAAATTGTGGGTTAGTATCAATGCCATGTGCTCTTGGAAAGACCGTATTATTAGGCAATTATTTAAGAGATATTCAACCAAAGCATGCAATTATATTATCGCCTTTGAGAGTTTTAACTAAGCAAATATTAGATAGAATACATCCATTTATTCCTGAAAAGGAATGTGTTTTGGTTGATAGTGATGAAGGTGGAACAACTAATATTGAAGATGTTAAAAAGGTTTTGGAAAATCCTTGTCTTATCAGTATAACTTATGAAAGTTTTTTGAATATATTTGTTGAGTCTGGAGAAATAGAAATTGAAGATGCTTTAATAGTTATTGATGAGGCACATAATTTAATTCAATATCAACAAATTATGGATTATTTGAATGATTTGTCTGAAAAATCTCTATTATTAACTGCTACACCAAGTGAGACAATGATGGAATATTTAAATTGCGATATAATTTATGAATATCTAATGTCAGAAGCTATTAGAGAAAATTATATTTGCGATTATTTAATCAATGTTCCTATTTTAGATTTGGTAGATAATAGAGTAGATATTGATATTCCAGATGAATTAAAACATCTTAATAGTGATTTAACCATGAAATGCCTATTTTTATTAAGTGGAATGTTGGAAACTGGAAGCCGAAGATGCATTATTTATTGTTGCTCTATTGAAGAATGTGAAGTATTTAATGAAATATTTAGTGAAATTTCTAGAAATTATCATGGAATTGAATGCTGGTCAAATAGTATTACTGCAAATACAAATGTTAGAAAGCGCAATGAAATATTAAATAATTTTCAGAATAATGAGGCAAAAATTAGTATTTTAAGTAGTGTTCGAATTCTTAATGAAGGTATAAATATTATAAAATGTGATAGTGTTTTTATAACAAAAGTGAATGATAATGAAATAGTTGCTGTTCAAAGAATGTGCAGAGCAAACCGGAAAGATGGAGAAAATCCTTGCAAAATTGCAAATTGTTTTATTTGGGCAGATGACTTAGATAAAACTGTTGAAATGTTGCAATTTCTAAAAACAAATGATGAATCACGTTTTTATAATAAGATTGTTGCACGAAATGGAAATTATGAAAGAAAGGGCGAAGCGATAGAAATAAAAAAAGATATTGATTATACGAAGACATTGAAAGAATATATTTCTGTTAGAAGCATGAATTACGAAGATATTTGGAAAATGAAATTAGAAAATGTTGAAATATATATTTGTGAAAATGAAAAATTACCTTCTACCCATGATAAAGATGAATATATAAAAAAATTAGGTCAATGGCTATCAACTCAGAAACAAAATTATGCAAAAAAAGAACAAATTATGAAAACCCCTGAAATTCGTAAATTATGGGAAGAATTTCAAGAAAAATATTCTGAATATTTTACTAGTAATGATGAACAATGGCAAAATACTTTAAAAGTAGTTAGAAAGTATATTGATGAAAATGAAAAATTACCATCTAGAACTGATAAAGATGAATCTATAAAAAAAATAAGTAAATGGTTATCACATCAGAAACAAAATTATGCAAAAGAAAAAGAAATTATGAAAACTCCAGAAATTCGTAAATTATGGGAAGAATTTCAAGAAAAATATTCTGAATATTTTATCAGTAATGATGAACAATGGGAAAATACTTTAAAAGTAGTTAGAAAGTATATTTGTGAAAATAATAAATTACCATCTACCCATGATAAAGATGAATATATAAAAAAATTAGGGGCATGGTTATCACTTCAGAAACAAAATTATGCAAAAAAAATAAAAATTATGAAATCTCCAGAAATTCGTAAATTATGGGAAGAATTTCAAGAAAAATATTTAGAATATTTTATTAGCAATGAAGAACAATGGGAAAACAATTTAAAAGTAGTTAGAAAGTATATTGATGAAAATAATAAATTACCATCTAGAACTGATAAAGATGAATATATAAAAAAATTAGGGCAATGGCTATCAAATCAGAAAACAAATTATGCAAAAAAAATAAATATTATGAAAAATCCACAAATTTGTAAATTATGGGAAGAATTTAAAGAAAAATATTCAGAATATTTCAGATAATTGTAAAGAACGAATACAAATCTCTATTAAATTCCGCTCATTATTCTTACAAATTTCGCGTTTATATCTCACACTTTTTAAAATATAATCATGATAAATTGAATCCTCCATTTTCAAAACACTTTCAAATATTTCTGTTAAATTTTCTTTATATAAAATTGAGCATTGTTCCAATTCATAGATTTTAGCTAATTTTTCATCAATAATTAATGGTATATTCAAATTTATTGCTAAGGGAATTGCCCCTGTCAAGCGTTGCCAATAGAACCAGCCTGATTTCTTGCCTATGGGCAAAATAAATTTTACACTTCTTAATTTTTCAATCATATCATTTGTTTTCAATCCAAAAAAAGCCTTTATTTTTTTGGTTTTCACTAAAAATGGATATTTTTTGGAAATCCACATCCAATCCCATTTTCTCATGAAAAATTGGAATTCATAGTTTTCATTTGGGAATTTTTCAATTATATTCTTGACAATATCTAAATTGCGGTCCAATGTTTTGCCATTTTTCAATGTTCGAATTCCGCCAATAATACCAAATACAATTGGCTGATTTTCAGTTGCAATATAATGCAATTGTTTGTAATTTTTATAAATCGGTAAAATGTAGGTTAGCATATTATCTAGTTTTATTACAGGGCTTACTATAATATTTTTATACATATATTCCTTCATATGAGCTGCCTGATGTTGAACATATATTGATTTTTCAGCATATTCACGTGCTTTAAAATACTCGGGAATATGATTTTCATCTGAACTACTTGTCCAAATAAAATAATCAAATTGGTCTTTATCTTCAATAAGCTGATGTGGTGACTTAATATTAAATTTCATCTGGAAAAGCTCCATATAATAGGGTAAAAAACTGTATTCATCAGCTTGAAGATTATAATAAATCGTTAAATCCCAATTATTATTCAAAATAATTTCTAAAAATGTCCCGAATATTTCGGTATGTTTTTTCGTTAATTGGATTAATGCAAAATGCACCATTAAAGTGTAAAATTATATTTTATTATAATTTTTACAAATTCGTTAAGAATTATTGAATAAAAAATTTATATACAAGACCCAAAATATAATCTTGTTCTTCCTGGGTAATTTCGGCATAACAAGGTAAATTGAATATGGTATCACATGTTGTCTCAGTTACAGGTAAATCCCCCAATTTATACCCCAAATTTTCAAAACATTTCTGCGTATGAAGAGGGGTTGGATAAAAAATGGCAACATTCACACCATTTTTCTTTAAATATTCCACTAAATTATCTCTTGTTCCTTTATCATTACCAATAAGAGAATACTGAGCCCAAGCGCTTCTATTTCCCTCTACAACTCTAGGAGTCTGTATAAATCCTTTTTCAACAAGTTGCTCCAATTTTTCAGTATAATAGGCGGCACATCGATTCCTTTTTTCAATTGTTTCCTCAAAATACTTGAATTTTTCAAGTAAAATTCCGGCTTGTAGAGTATCAAGTCGCCCATTGAGTCCAATATATTCATGTTTAAATCTTTCTAATCCTCCATGCGATTTAATTGCCCTCATTTTTTTTGCTAATCCTTCATCATTTGTGAAACAAGCACCTCCATCTCCATAGCATCCCAATGGTTTCGAAGGGAAGAAGCTAGTTGTTCCAATAGTACTTAAATTCCCACTAAATTTATCGCCCTGTTTTGCACCAAAACTCTGGGCAGCATCCTCTATTACTGGAATACCATGTTTCGCAGCAATTTCGTTGATTTCGGACATATTGGGAATTTGCCCATAAAGACTGACTGCAATAATTGCCCGAGTTCTGGGTGTAATTGCAGCCTCTATTTTAGCGGGGTCAATATTAAATGTTACTGGTTCTATATCAATAAATACTGGTTTAGCATTAATTATTGAAATACATTCCGCCGATGAAATCCATGTATGTGCTACGGTAATTATTTCGTCATCGATACTAACCCCTAAAGCCAATAAAGCAATTTTTAGAGCATCTGTGCCATTTGACACAGAGATACAATATTTTGCTCCTGTGTATTGGGCTAATTTATTTTCAAGCTCTTTAATTTCGGGTCCATTAATAAAAATTCCGTGATTTAAAACAGTTTGAATCGCTTTGTCAATATTTGTCTTATTAGAGGAGTATTCTCTTTTTGGATCGTACATTTGAATTGGAAATTCAAGCATTATAATAAATTAATTATATTTTATTATTTAGAATGGTACATATTGCCGTTATTGGTGGGGGATACTGGGGTAAAAATCTTATTCGTGAATTCTATAATTGTGGTATTTTACACACAATTTGTGAGATTAATGAAGATGCTTTATTAGTATATCAGCAACAATATCCAAACATTCATTTAACAAAAGATTGGGAATCTATTTTAAAAAATGAAGAAATCGATTCAGTCTGTGTAGCTTTACCAGCAGAAATGCATTATCGTTTTGCAAAAGAGGCTCTTTGTGCAAATAAACATGTTTATGTGGAAAAACCACTTTGCCTAGATGAAAAAGAAGGTGAAGAATTAGTTAAATTATCTGTTGAAAAGGGTAAAATATTGATGGTGGGACATTTATTACACTATCATCCGGCAGTTATTAAAATGAAGGAACTAGTCAAAAATGGTAAAATTGGAAAGATTAAAAATATAGTTTCAAATCGCTTAAGTCATGGTATTTTCAGAACATCTGAAAATGTTTTATGGAGTTTTGCACCCCATGATATTTCAGTAATTTTAAGTATTATTGGAGAACTTCCAAAATCAGTAATATGTAGTGGTACTGATATTATTACAAAAGGGGTTATGGATATTACAAATAGTATCCTTAAATTCGAGGATGTTTATGTAAATATAAATGTAAATTGGTTGTGCCCATATAAGGAGCAAAAAATGAGCATAATAGGTGAAAAAGGTATGATTTTATTTGATGATACGAACCCAACAGAAAAGCTAAAGTATTTTAGTGAATACTTGGATTTCAAGGGAAAATTCCCAATACCAGTGAAAGATAAATTTGAGGTTATCCAATTAGATGATCAAAAGAGTCCATTACGAAATGAGTGCGAGCATTTTAAAGAATGTGTTGAAAAAAAAGAATCACCAATTACGAATGGTGAAGAAGGTTTAAGAGTATTAAGAGTTTTGAAAACATTACAGGAGAGTTTAGATAAAAATTCAGAAGTAAAACTATTGCCTTCTATTCCAATCGTCGCATCGCCATCATATTTTGCACATGAGACTGCATATATAGATGATGGAGCGGAAATCGGTGAAGGCACAAAAATTTGGCATTTTAGTCATATTTGCAAGGGAGCAAAAATTGGCAAAAATTGCAATATTGGGCAGAATGTTTTTATCGCCGGGGGCGCAGTTTTAGGAGACAACTGCAAAGTCCAGAATAATGTGAGTATTTACGCAGGTGTAATTGCCGGCAATTATGTATTTTTTGGTCCATCTTGTGTTCTAACAAATGACATAAATCCCCGCGGAATGTATAGTAAAGCTGGTCATTATATAGAGACTATTTTAGAAGACGGGGTAACTTTAGGAGCCAATTGTACAATTGTTTGTGGGAATCGCTTGGGAAAACATTCCCTGATTGGATCTGGCGCTGTTGTTACGAAAAATGTGGAGCCATTTAGCATAATGGTTGGAAATCCAGCAAAGAGAATAGGAGAAATAGACGAAAAAGGAAACCGGAAAATATATGAAAAATTGGGTGCTAGTGCGTAAAATTTGAAAAAAAAGAATATTAGATAGATTATATCCTTTATATGAATCATATAAAGGATGTTTTGTCATCCACTTCTTTAAAAAGCTTCCATAGCTCAGCTGGTTAGAGCGTTTGGCTGTTAACCAAAAGGTCACAGGTTCGATCCCTGTTGGGAGCGCCACCATGCTTTATGTATTTTACGTAAAGGATGGCTTTTCCATCCAAACTTCTTGCTCCTATAGCTCAGTTGGTAGAGCGATGTGCTTATGCCACATAGGTCTCCGGTTCAAACCCGGATAGGAGCACTAGAAATCATATATTGAAGTTTTCATATATGATTATTATTTATATTTTTTAGTATAAGCCATTAAACCATCAGTTTCAAATCCACCTACATCATCTAAATCTGAAAAATATAATGTACATTTTGATAAATCAGGATATTTCCAGTATTCATTTACAATATTTTGTTCTTCTAAATAAGTAAATCTATTTCCTTTTAGTCCAAAAAATAATTGTATTGTTGAACCACAATAAATAGATATTTTACCTTTTTTTTTGATATAATCACATAACATAAAAGTATATACTCCAGCCCCAACTAAATATATCTCAGAATCGGTATTATCTATTTGTTTTTCTAAATTTTGTAATAATTCCAGACTATTATTAAAATTTGAATTTAATTTATGTCTTTTATTATATTCGATATAACACATAGGAACATTAATATATTCAACACTCTTAAATTCAGGATATTTGAAATCTTTATATACATAACCAACACGATCATTATAACATTTATTTTCGAATAATTTATCTTTTATTAATAATTGTTCTTTAATATCTTCTGTAAAACTTGATATAATACAAATTTTTTTATTATTTAAAATTGGAAATATATTTAGAAAAAAATTATTCTCATAATTTAAACAAGCAAAATCCCAATGACATATAGGTATATTATCTGGTATATTTTCTTCTAAAAAACATTTCTCTTCATCAGAAAATACATCGATTTGTTGAGGTATAAAACCAAATGATCTAATTTGTATAATATTAGCAACTCCTACCATATTAGAATTTTTTAATGCTTCAATATATTTATTTCTTATAATTTGAAAATTTTCTTGTTCTTCTAAAGAATTAGTAGTTTTATCAAAATATCCATTTAATTCGTACATTAATTCATTGAATTTATTATTCCAGAATGCCCAATAATCACTTCCTCCAATTCTTAAAATTGAAGCTGGTTTATTTTCTTCAATTATTTTTTTTATATTTTCATTTGATTTTGTAAATATATATTTTATTGGATCTTGTCCTTCCGGTGTTTTTTCACAATTAAAAATATTTTCATCTTTATTTTTTAAGATACTCATATAAATTATAATATATTTTTTTAAATTAAATAATCCACTTCAGTCTCGAATATGGAAATTCTCGAAATTTCGATTCAAAATTTTCCAAAGCTGTGGAAATTTCATTGATCAAAAAAGAGACATTCGCCATCTCAAGCTCATATCTTGAATCCTCATAACAATATGATGCGGGACAATCACAGCAATCATCAGTATAACGCTGCCGATTCAAATGAATTTGCATCATTATTTCCAAGTCTGTTATTAGTCTTTTCAGAAGATGCACAAAGACTGGGATGTGATCAAATAAAATGGGTTGCGAAGGATCAAAATGAGTCAAAATTTGAAATGCCCCGATTGGAGGGGGAACTGTATTCCGAAGAAGAAAATGAGTTTCCATCATTGGTAAATTTTCTAAATTAACTGGTGGAATTGTACGATAGTGTGCCACACATGTCTTTGAAATACCACCCATAAGGGATGTATTTTTCCCGTAGTTCCCAATTTTCTTATTGGCAGCTATCCTTTCGAGAATCATTTTCAAAAATTTTTGTGGGACTCTCCCACGAAAATTCACTGAAAATGATGTACGAAACATGCATCTCACAAGCCCAAGTGGAATTGCAGTGCGTTTCTGTGGAAATTGTTGAGCAAGGCTAGTCTTTAACCCGCTCAAAATATTAATAGTATATTCTGGGTCAATACCCAGGATATAATCGTTACTAGCTGGTTCCATTAGATAAATTGAAAATATATAATATTTTTTGCTATCAATTTTTTTTATCTATACTATTTTATTACGATGATTAAAAATAATTCTGACCCAAAAAATATTTTGAATAAAATAATATTTGATAAAATTGCCATAGAAAGCCGCCGTCTATACAATGAACTTTTCGCAACTATGTCGAGTATTCAGAACAATTACGAAAATAAGGTATTCAAAAAAGATAAATATAGTAGCTTAATGGAAAAATTAGATGAATTACTGACAAAATACAAGTCTATTGATGAAAAATCTTTAGAGCAAACCTTAATCAAATATTATGAAATACGAGAGTCATTAAAGGAACTTATCCAAGAAGGAGGTTGTCGGCGTTGTTCTCAATTAATTTCCATTTTTGTAGGTTATGAGTATAAAACAACGCTTTCAGAAAAATACCAGAAACTTCTGGATTTCTATGATAATTTCTTTATTCCAACTGCGGCTACAATAGATAAAAAACCAATATCAGCAGAATTACCATATGCTAAAAGATTACCTGGGGCAGCAACAAAGTCTTTCTTAGAGAAAATAGAGGGTGCTGAAATTCATTTTCCAATTCATTCAGAATCAGTTAGTATTATTGTGAGTGGATATTTCAAAAAGGACCCCCTCAATATCATGCGCATTGGAGGAACTCTAGGCGAAAAGAATTCTAGAATAGAGGAATTAATAAAGAATCTATCTTATGAACCACATTTTAAAAATGGTTTTCTTGCACAGGTTAGTCTCAGGGATTTTATGATTTGCTCAGAACAAGAAATTAGTGAATTAATTGTGAATGCCAATCGTGACCTGCAAAAATACAAGACAAAACCTCTTTCTCTCTTAGTCAAAGAATTTATTACTGGAAATACTGAAAAACAGCGGTATATATTAACTCTTTTTCTTTTGAGCGATAGCGAAGACCAATTCCTAGCTCATATTATTTATGATATGATTTGTAATACCAGTGAATTACTGAAACCTCAGCCGATGGCAGAGGAAATTTATAAATCACTTCATTACACAGTCCAAAAATTATTCCGTATTGCTTTTAAAAATATGGAGACCAAAATTACGCAACTTCATGCATTAACTGAGGATGATATACCTTATGAAAAAAGAATTGCAATGTTGAAAGCACCAGATGTTGTAAAAACGAAGGCTCTTGAAAAATTAAAGGAGACCAAAGGTTCGAGAGAAAGTAGTGCGAAAGCCCAGCAATATTTAGATGGGTTATTAAAAATTCCTTTCGGGGTTTATAAGAAGGAACCTGTATTGAGCAAATTGGATCACTTTAATGAAAAATTAAAGGAGACTAAAGGTTCGAGAGAAAGTAGTGCGAAAGCCCAGCAATATTTAGATGGGTTATTAAAAATTCCTTTCGGGGTTTATAAGAAGGAACCTGTATTGAGCAAATTGGATCACTTTAATGAAAAATTATCAGGAATAATTGAGAATACGAAAAAGAATTTATTTATCTATGAACCAGCAACTGATTATGAGGAATATATAAAAAATACCCTAGAGGTCCATTTAAGAACATTTAACAATGATAAAATAGAGTCATCTATCGACACATTTTTAAAGAAATTCGAAGTACTTTTGAAAAATGTTTATTTATACACAGAAAAATTGGAAAATGATGATTATTTATTAGTGGATAGTTGTAGTAAATTTTTAGATAAAATTGATAAACTTACTGAGGATAATGAAGAATTGGATTTAGTAAATTTTATGATTGAAAGTGAAAATATTTTCATTGCAATAGCGGCTAGTTTCTTGGAGCTTTGGAAAGAGTGGATTTTCTACAAAAAATCAAAAAAAGATTATTTGGAAAAAGTCCGCAAAAATCTAAATGATTGTGTTTTTGGTCAGGATGAAACAAAGACCCAATTAGAGAGATTAATAGCTCAATGGATGAATGGAAAAACTGAGGGAACAGTATTTGGATTCCAGGGACCACCCGGTGTTGGAAAAACAACAATTGCTAAGAAAGGAGTGGCAAAGTGTTTTTTGGATGAAGATGGAAACCCGCGTCCTTTTGGATTTCTTCCAATGGGTGGAAGCAGTAATGGCGCCATATTAGAGGGACATTCATATACTTATATGGGATCCACTTGGGGGCGTATAGTGGATATATTGATGGAGACAAAATGTATGAATCCGATTATATACATAGATGAAATAGATAAAGTATCTAATACGGATCATGGGCGTGAAATTATTGGGATATTAACGCATTTGACAGATTTTTCCCAGAATCATGAATTTACAGATAAGTATTTTGCAGGGATAAAGTTTGATTTAAGCAAAGTGTTATTTATTTTTTCATATAATGATGCAAATGCGATTGATCGCATACTTCGTGACCGAATCACAGAGATTAATGTGAAAGCACTTACACTTAATGAAAAGATACATATTGTTCAGGACTACTCCATCCCGGAAATATTGGAGACCGTTGGGTATAAAAAAGGAGATATTCATATGCATAAAGATACTATAAAATATATTATCTCGAATTACACAAATGAAGCCGGTGTTCGAAAGATAAGAGAGAAAATATTTGAGTTAGTGCGCGAGATAAATCTGAAAAAAATTACGGATGATAATATTAAATTACCATTTGAAATAACAGAAGATTATGTTAAAGAATTATTTAATGATAAACCGAAAGTAAGCATTAAACGGATCGCCAAATTACCTCAAATTGGCTTTGTAAATGGTCTATATGCAACGGTGGCAGGAACAGGTGGAATAACGATTGTAGAATGTGTAAAAACTCCTAGTGACCGAAAATTATCACTAGAATTAACTGGACAACAGGGGGATGTCATGAAGGAGAGTATGATGTGTGCAAAAACGCTGGCGTGGAATATTATTCCAAAGAATATTAAAAAAGAAATTAATGATGAAATAGCTAGTTTCGGAAATTTCGGATTACATATTCATTGTCCAGAAGCGGCTACACCCAAAGACGGACCAAGTGCTGGTATAACAATAACAACTGCGATTATTAGCCGTCTTTGTAATATTCAGGTACGTAATGATATTGCGATGACTGGAGAAATTGATTTGCATGGGAATGTGCATGCAATAGGAGGTTTAGAGGCAAAATTGGAGGGAGCTAAAAGGGCAGGAGTGCGTCTTTGTTTGATTCCCAAAGATAATGAAGAAGATTATGAAAAAATTATGCGAAAAAGAGGTGAAAATAATAGTCCTACTACGAACGGAGAATTACCCCAGGTTATTATAGTTAGTCATATTAATGAAGTATTAAAAGAGGCATTTGTAGAGAATGATTTGGAATTTGTGGAAATAAACTTTCTGAATTAAATTAATCATGAGAAAAGATATTTTAGAAAATGCAAATACATATACATTATCAGATTTCCAGAAATTAAAAATGGCGGAGTCTTATGAAAAATTATATTCAGATACAATCCTTGAAAATGCGAAAAGAAAAAAGGAGAAATATGATAAAAGGATTTATAATCTATCAATTAAAAATTTATTCGAGAATTTTTTTACTGTATGGACCCAAATTATAAATGATATGACGACACTTATGTATGATAACGATAATAATAAAAGTATTAATAATTATATAAGAATATTAACTACAAGTGATCGAATTATTTATGTTGGAATTATGTTTGTATTTCTAGGATTAATTATGTATTTTATTTTTCTAACAAGATAATAAGGATAATATATGGAATCAAATATTATTTATAAAATTTTTTTAAGAGATAGTGCATTAAATCAGGCTTCACAGAGTTATGATGCACCAATAAAAAATATATTTGAAAAAATAAATCCTTTTCAATTATTCAATATTCTAGGGAAAAATAATTTATTTATATTTGGAATTGGTTTGTTAATACTTTATAGTTGGTTTATTCGAGCAAATATAACATTAGGAGCCATTTTTGGCTTTTTATTCCTTGGTTTTATTTTTTATTTATTTTTTCAATATCAATATTACTCTATAAAAGATTATACAGTTGATAAACAAGAAAAACAGAATTTTATATCAAATATATTGAGTAAAAATAATGATTTTCCAATTGAAGGCACCCTTTTTTCAAGTCCAGATTTTTTTGAATTAGATGATGATGTTACAAGAAATTATGTATATATTAATCCAGCTGTTGTAGATTTTTATTATTCGAATAAAGAATTAATTAAATACAGTTTTAGGAATTTTGCGATGTCTTTACGTTATATTAATACAATGATTCATTTACAGCAATATATTTTAGGTGGTTTGGCAAACCGAGGCAATCAAATAACTGAATTAGAATTTTTAAGAAAGAAATGTTTGAACAGTTGGCAGGCAGTTATTTATAATTTGCCAAGTTCAAATGCAATGAATCAAAAACATAAAAATAGTATGGATCTTTTGGCGGAATTAACGCAAAAGATAATAAATGATTGTTATAAAAAAGTAGAACAACAAAATGCACAAGAGGGAATAAATATGAGTTATTATCCTATTGTGCGGAATGCTCCAGAGGCAAATGATGTAGGAACATTTGGTTATAATAGTCACTATGATTTTTTTTAATTATTTTTTATGCTTCTTTTCTTTCTTTTCTTTCTTTTCTTTTTTTTCTTTCTTTTCTTTCTTTTCTTTCTTTTCTTTCTTATTAGAATCTATCTTCTTTTTAGACTCAGCTTTCTTTTTTTCAGAAGATTTATTTTTTGAGGCACCTCCAATATAATCATTATAAGCTAGGGGATATGGGTTCTGGTCTGGCACAGCTCCTGTGCAAATTGGTGCGGCAGCATATTGAAGCTGACTATTTGGAATAAAAGTACCAGTTTTATTAAAATATCGAAATCGTTGGGCTGATAAAGCATCTGGATTATTTAATGGACCACGAGAAGAAAGTGTTGTAGCAAAATCGCTTACACCACCTTTAAGTTTCTTACTAGATTTTTTATTTCCCCCTTTAAGAGTAAAATCGATGCTTGAATGCTCATCTTTTAAATTATTTCCACCTCTATGAGATGCCATCATTTGGGCATCAACACCTGACATATCTTTCATTTCAAATCCTCCTTTTGGAATATGTTGTTCTTGAGCCTTTGGATCCATTTGAGTAGCTATTTCAGCTGAATAAGGATAAAAATCAGCACCTGGTGTTAATATAGTATTACCACCTTTTTTACTATATTTTTTATAGCGACCACCTGCCATCATTTGAGCTTGAACTCCAGACATATCTTTCATTTCAAATCCTCCTTTTGGAATATGTTGTTCTTGAGACTTTGGATCCATTTGAGTAGCTATTCCAGCTGAATAAGGATAAAAATCAGCACCTGGTGTTAATATAGTATTACCACCTTTTTTACTATATTTTTTATAGCGACCACCAGACATTAATTGTTCTTTTAATGGCGTTGTACCTACATTTAATCCAGGAATAGGAGGTGGCATACTAGCTGGCATACTTGGTGGTGTGCTAGGTGGTATAGATTGTGCTCCAT
>Ga0194123_10004690_pt1 | contig 15258 bp, 12 predicted proteins | sample TA2MahsurfametaG_5_FD_155479 | JGI IMG/M metagenome (GOLD analysis project Ga0194123, IMG submission 155479) | Freshwater microbial communities from Lake Tanganyika, Tanzania - TA2015023 Mahale A surface | ecosystem: Environmental > Aquatic > Freshwater > Lake | place: Tanzania: Lake Tanganyika... | reverse complement strand
CCGGGCGATCACGGCGTGGCGGGGAAAGCCCACCTGGGCCAGCCATGGGGACGGATCGCCACCAGCTTCCAGGGTGATCTGGCTGTAGTTGGTGCGCAGCTCGAGGCGCTGCTCGACCACCTCCAGCCCCCGCTCGCGGTCGATGAACAGCAGCAGCTCCTGGCCCACCGCCAGCAGCGGCACCGCTGGATGGGGGCCAAAGCTGGCCTCGCTGGCCAGCCCCAGACTCAGGCCGGTGGCCTCGAGCCCCAGCAGGGCCTTGCGGCGGCAGGTCTGCAGCGCGTCGCCCTGACGGGCGATCTCGCCGCTGAAGGTGCCCAGAGCGTCGGTGTCGGCGTCGCAAACGATCAGCTCGAGCCCCAGGCCCGCCGCCAACGGCCGGGCCAGGGCCCGCTGTTTCCCGTGGCGGGTGGTCAGGCAGAGCTGCCGGCCGGCATACACAGGCACAGTCCCAGCGGTGGCAGCCATCAGGCCTGCAGGCCTGCGGCGTGGGCGCTCAGCTGCCAGAGCGTTTCGGCCAGGGCGTCGTCGCTGGCTTCCAGGCTTGGTTCGCGCCGCTCAAAGCGCAGCCGGCCCGGGCCCAGCACCCGGTTGCTCCAGTACTGAAACCCGGGGGCGCCGTAGGCCGGTTCGCTGGCGAGGCCCGCCAGCAGGGCCCCCGCCCGCGGGGCCGTTTCGGTCAGCCTCAAGACATCGCGGGCCACCAACGCAAACACCGCCTGGCCGATCGGGTTGTGGCGGCGGCTGTCACGAAAGAAGCCGCCCTGGTGGCGCGGGATCACCAGCCCGGGGCTCCAGGCCAGCACCGGGATGGACTGCTGCCGGGCCGCCTGGCGGGCCATCAGCACATTGCAGAGCTTGCTGTCCTTGTAGGCCTTGTCGGCGTCGAAGCGGCTGTGGCCGTCGAGCATCACCGCGCCGGGCCCGTGGCGCAACCCATCGAGCTGCCCCAGGCCGGCCGGTGCCCCCACACGGCCGCCCGGGGTGCTGGGGTCGTGCACCTCGGAGGCCGTCACCACCAGCCGCGACGCAGCAGCCTTGAGCAACAGCGGCTGCAACTGCAGCAGCAGCGCCTGATGGGCCAGATGGTTGACCGCGATCGTCAGCTCGAACCCCTGGGCCGACCAGCGCGCTTGCGTGGCACCGGTGTATTGCAGGCCAGCGTTGAGCACCAGGGTGTCGATGGGTTCGCCCGCCTGCAGCAGGCCATGGGCACAGCGCGCCACGCTCTGCAGATCAGCCAGGTCACAGACCGGCGTGCTGGGCACTCCCCCCAGCCGTTGGCGCAGTGTCGCGGCAGCCGCTCCGTCGCGGCACAGCACGGTGAGCCGGTGGCCTGCCTGCAGCAACAGCCGGGCGGCCTCCAGCCCGATGCCCGATGTGCCGCCGGTCAGCAGGATGTGGCGGCGTTCGGCCATGGCTCACCAGTTTCGGCCCCATTTTCAGGCAGCACTGCAGCACAAGGCTGGCTGTGGTGCGGCGTTGAGGGGGCAATCAGCCCGTGATCACTCCGGCCATCAAGGCCAGCACCAGCGCCACCAGCACCACCTCATGAAAGCGAATCAGTTGGTCTTCCAAGAGGTGTCTCCAGCTGAACGAGCCGACGCTCCAACAACAACAGCCCAAGCACCGTGGTGACTGTGACCATCAGCACCAAAGCCGAAAATTGCGGCTGATTGATCAGCCCCGCCCCCAGGGCGGTGGTGGCAAACACCAGCCCCGGCAGACCCCGCGGGATCAGCCCGAACACCACCAGCCAACGGTCTGCACCGTCGCGCCGGTCCTTGGCGCTGACCCCCAGGCCGCAGGCCAGCTTGCTGATCAGGGCTGCCAGCAGCAGCACCAGTGCCAGGGCCCAGGCACGGCTATCGAGCAGGGAGCCGGCCGACACCCGCATGCCCACGCTGATGAAATACAGCGGCAGAAACACTTCCGACAGCACCCCCAGCAGCGAGGTCAGGCCACTGATCTCGCCCACCCAGGCCGGGCCAATCAACAGCAGCAAGATTCCCAGGGTTCCGGGTTGCCGTTGCCCGAGGCGCCTGACCCACCAGCTCACCAAGCCGTAGCTGATCAGGGCAAACAGCAGCCCCAGAGCGAATCCGGCTGGGGTCTGGCCATTGCCGCTCACGGCCCGGCCTCCGGCCGCCACCGCCAGGGCCAGCAGGGTGATCGCCGGCAGATCATCCAGCACTGATACCCCCACCAGCAGTCGCCCTGAGGGGGTGCGCACCGCCTGGCGCTGGGCCAACAACCGCAGGGTCACGCCGGTGCCGGTGGCCGATAGGCAGGCCAGACACAGCAGGGCCGTGGCCGGCGGCATCGCAAACCAGGTCACCAGCGGCCCGTAGGCCAGCAGCGGGGTCAGAAAGCTGAGCGCCACCAGGCGCGTGATCGTCCAGGGCCGCGAGCTGAGCAGATCGCCCCGCACCTCCAGACCCACTTGAAAGAAAAGAGTGAGCACCCCCAGCTCGGTGATGCCGCTCAGGGGCTGAATGGCGGCAAACGGCAGCACCGTGTTGCCCAGGGCAAAGCCGATCAGCAGCTCGATCACCAGGGCCGGGATCGCCCAACGCGCCAGCCGCGCCCCCAGCACACGCGTGGCCCCCAGGCTGATCAGCAGGATCAGCAGGGTGGTCAGCAACGAGGGGGTCGCCATCGGCAGCGGGATGGCTCCTGGAGTCAGGATTCTGATTCGCCCTTGGCGTCGTCCTTCGTCTCGGAATTGCGGCTTCCTTCGGAGCCGCCGGGGCCATCAGCCGGCGCCGCCTTGGAGCTCATGTCGACCCCCAGGGCCTTGCAGGTGCCGATCGGGTCGACCCCGGGCGCCACCCCCAGGGCCTTGCGCAGCAGGTCGAGCTGGGCCATCGACTGCAGGTCGACCGTGTTGGCCGCCTGCTGGCAGGCCAGGGTGTGCAAGGCTTTGGTGTCGGGGGTGCCGCAGGCGCTCAGCAGGCCCAGAACCGTTGTGGCGGCCACCGCTGCTGTCAGCCTCATGCCTGTTGCAATCACACCTGGGAAGACTAGGCAGGGCCGCGGTTGAGATGGTCAGGCGCCACAATCGCCGCCATGCTTCCGTTTCACTGGCTGACCCAGACCGTGGCGCTGGGCCTGGGGATCGCCTTCAGCCCGATCAACATTGCCCTGGTGGCCCTGTTGCTGCTGGGCCGCAACCCGCTGCTGCGCTGCGCCACCTACCTGGGCGGCTGGATGCTGGCCAACGGCGGTGCCCTGGCGGCCGTGGTGCTGGTGGGCAGCCGGTTCAGCTGGGCCATGCACCTGGGCAGCCGCGGCCAGGTGCTGATGGACCTGATCGGCGCCGGTGCCCTGGTGGCCCTGGGATTGTTTCAGCTCACCCCGGCGGTGGCCCTGGGCGAGGAGAACTGGGCCATGCAGCTGATGGGCCAGCTGCCCGAGCTCGACTGGTTGCCGCTGATGGGCCTGGGAGCCGGTTGCGCCCTGGTGAGCCCCGAGAACCTCGTCTTCTATGTGAAAGAAGGCGGCATGTTGCTCACCAACCACACCTCGTTGCGCGGTGATCTGGAGGTCGGTGCCGTGTTTGTGGCGGTGACCACCTCGTTGCTGTTGCTGCCGCCGCTGGCCTGGCTGATCAGCCGCGGCAGCCTGCGCGAGCCGCTCACCCGCATCAACGACTGGCTGGTGCACCGGGCCGAATGGCTGGTGGGGGTGTTTGCGCTGCTGCTGGGCCTCTATCTGGGCTGGCAAGGCATTGAGGGCCTGCATCAGATGACGCAGGCCGCTCTCTGAGCTCGCCAGCTCCTGGATTCAGCCCGGTTGCTCCAGGGCCGAGCTGGTCGTTTCGCCCGGTTCACTGGGAATCACCAGCCGCAGCAGAATCGGCGCCAGGAACGTGGTGCCGATCACCATCAACAAGATGGCTGCTTCCAGCGCCGGGGTGAGGATGCCGGCCTGGCTGCCCAGTCCCAGAAAGATCAGGCCCACTTCGCCGCGGGGCATCATGCCCAGGCCCACCACCAGACGATTGGTGGGCTCCTTGCTCAGATAGCTCCAACCGGTTGCCACCTTGCCGGCAATGGCGACTGTCAACAGAAACGCCGCCACGATCAGCCCCTCACGGTTGGCCGGATCCAACGGGTTGAGCACCGACAGATCCATGCCGGTGCCGATCAGCACAAAGAACACGGTGGCGAACAGGGCCACCAGCGGCTTCACGGCTGCGTCGATGTCGTGGGTGTGCTTCGAGGCGCTCAGGATCAGGCCGGCGGCAAAGGCACCCAGTGCCGCCTCCAGGCCGATGGCCTGGGCGGCAAAGCAGCACAGGGTCAGCACCACGAAGCTGGCCACTTCCACATCTCCGGGGGCTTTGAGCCGGTCCACCACCCAGTCGAAGGCCGGTGCGGCCTTGCGGCTCAAAAACAGGGCCACCCCAACAAAGGCCACGGCGGCCAGGCACAGCTTGATCACCGGGCCGATGCTGAAGGCACCGCCACCCACCACGGCCACCACCACCGCCAGGATCACAATGCCGAGGATGTCGTCGAGCACGGCGGCGCCGATCACGATCTGGCCCTCGCGGCGCTTGAGCCAGCGCAGCTCACCGAACACGCTGGCGGTGATGCCGATGCTGGTGGCGGTCATGGCCGCACCGGCAAACACGGCCGGAATCAGCGGCACATGGAAGAGGTAGTACAGGCCTGCAGTGCCCAGGGCAAAGGGCAGCAGCACACCGGTCACGGCCACGGTGCTGGCCTGCACCCCCACAGCCACGAGTTCATCGAGCTCGCTTTCAAGGCCGGTGAGAAACAGCAGCGCATACAGGCCCAGCTGCGACACGGCCTGCAGGTTGGGAAAGCTTTCCTTGTAGAGCTCGCGCACGGCGTCGGGTGACAGGTCGGCCAGGGTGCCGATCAGGCCCGCCGCCGCAGCCCCCAACTGGGCCTGCGTGTCGGGCGGCACGATCAGGTGCAGACCGGAGATGCCAATCAGCACCCCGGCCACCAGCTCGCCCAGGATCGTGGGCAGCTGCAGGCGCACCATCACCTCGGCGATGGCGCGGGCGGCGATGAAAATCACCAGAAAACGCCCCACCTAAATCAGGGTCTCGGCGACTTCGACCTGGTGCGAATTGATCTCCAGCAGGAGTGGAGGGATGGGAAGCATCGGTTTTCCCCTGAGCGGCGGGCCACCTATAGATGCTGCCAACGCTGGTTTGGGGCGATGGGTGCGAGTGATCTCAGCCATCCCCCTAGAGGGATCCTGGCCAACTTGGGAACCGCCAACGGCCAGGTTCTGTATTGGTTGAAGGCTCCCGCCCCAAACCCTTGGGGCCCACTCCTATGTTCCCGCGGCAACTTCATCTGGTTCGATGACAACCGCATCGGCTCCGCCGCCCAAGGCGGGCTGGAGAGTGCTGAACCACATCAGCACCAACAACATCAAGGGCGACCTGTTTGGTGGTGTCACCGCCGCGATCGTGGCCCTGCCCCTGGCCCTGGCCTTCGGTGTGGCCAGCGGCGCCGGTGCTGCCGCCGGCCTCTGGGGCGCCGTCCTGGTGGGTCTGTTTGCCGCCCTGTTCGGCGGCACCCCCACCCTGATCTCGGAGCCCACCGGTCCGATGACGGTGGTGATGACGGCGGTCATCGCCAGCCTCACGGCCCGCAACCCCGAACACGGCCTGGCCATGGCCTTCACCGTGGTGATGCTGGCCGGCGTATTTCAGATCATCTTTGGCTTTTTAAAGCTGGGCCGCTACATCACCCTGATGCCCTACACGGTCATCTCGGGCTTCATGAGCGGGATCGGCTTCATCCTGGTGATCCTGCAGATCGGCCCCTTCCTGGGCCAGGCCATCCCCAAAGGAGGGGTGATGGGCACCCTGACGGCTCTGCCTCAGTTGATCAGCAGCGCCCGCCTGCCTGAGGTGATCCTCGCCCTGATCACCCTGGCGATCCTGTGGCTGACTCCGGCCGGGGTCAAGAAAATCGCCCCCCCCCAGCTGATCGCTCTGGTGATCGGCACCGTGCTGTCGTTGACCCTGCTGACCGGTGGCGGCGGCGAGGAGATCCGTCGCATCGGCGAGATCGCCTCCGGCTTTCCCAAACTGCAGCTGCCTTACTTCGAGGTCGGTGAGCTGCGGGTCATGTTTGTGGATGCCGCTGTGCTGGGCATGCTCGGCTGCATCGACGCCCTGCTCACGGCGGTGATCGCTGACAGCATCACCCGCACCGAGCACGATTCCAACAAGGAACTGATCGGGCAGGGACTGGGCAACCTGGCTTCCGGTCTGTTCGGCGGCATCGCCGGCGCCGGCGCCACCATGGGCACGGTGGTCAACATTCAGGCCGGCGGCCGCAGCGCCCTTTCGGGCATCAGCCGCGCCGTGATCCTGATGGTGGTGATCCTGGTCTTCAGCGGCGTGGCCGCCCAGATTCCCCAGGCGGTTCTGGCAGGTATCGCCCTCAAGGTGGGTGTCGACATCGTCGACTGGGGCTTCCTCAAGCGGGCCCACCGCATCTCGATCAGCGGTGCGCTGATCATGTATTTGGTGATCGTCCTCACCGTCCTGGTCGATCTGATTGCTGCCGTGGGCATTGGCGTGTTCATCGCCAACATCCTCACGATCGACAAGATGAGTGCCCTGCAGAGCAAGAACGTCAAGTCGGTGAGCACCGGTGATGGCGACCTTGACATCAGTGCTGAGGAGCGTCAGCTGCTGGATCAGGGCAAGGGTCAGGTGCTGCTGTTCCAGCTCAACGGCGCCATGATCTTTGGGGTGGCCAAGGCCATCGGCCGCGAGCACAACGCCATCAGCGACTGCAAGGCCGTGGTGTTTGACCTTTCCGAGGTCTCCCACCTGGGTGTGACGGCAGCCTTGGCGGTCGAGAACGCCGTCGAGGAGGCGATCGAGAAAGGCCGTCAGGTCTTTGTCGTGGGTGCCGCGGGTACCACCCAGAAACGCCTTGAGAAACTGGGGCTGTACAACAAGCTCCCGGCCGAGCGCACCAGCCTCGACCGCCTGCAGGCCCTGCAGCAGGCCGTGGGAGGCCTGGCCTGAGGCTTCGGCCTGGCGCAGCACGGGGGCTCGGTCAGGCTGGGCCCCCTTTGTTGTGCTCTCTCGGCACGAGCGGTTCCCGGTGTGCAGCAACAATCAGGTCCACGCACCCTTGCGCTGAGCCTCCCTGATGAGCTGGCACCCCCATCTCTGGCATCCCACCACCCAGGTGGCCACCAGCCCTGAGCCTTTGCGGGTGCGTACGGCCCGTGGAGCCGAGCTCGAACTGGCCGATGGCCGTCGCTTGATCGATGCCATCAGCAGTTGGTGGGTCACCCTGCATGGCCACGCCGAGCCGTCAATCGCCGCGGCGATTGCGCGTCAGGCCCAGCAGCTCGAGCAGGTCATCTTTGCCAATTTCAGCCACCAACCGGCCGAGCAATTGGCCACCCGTCTCAGCGCCCTGAGCGGCCTGGATCGGCTGTTCTTTTCCGATAACGGCTCCACCGCTGTCGAGGTGGCGCTCAAGATCGCCTGGCAGTGGTGGGCCAACCAGGGGCAATCCCGCCAGCAACTGATTGCCTTTGACGGCGCGTATCACGGCGACACCTTCGGAGCCATGGCCCTGGGCGATCGCTCGATCTTCACGGCGCCCTACGACAGCCTGTTGTTTGCGGTTGAACGCATCGACTGGCCCCATACCCATTGGCACGACCAGTCCGTTGCGCAGCGCGAGCAGCGGGCGCTGGCCCAACTCGATCGCGCCCTGGAAACCCCCACAGCGGCGGTGATCCTCGAACCGTTGATTCAGGGGGCATCGGGCATGCGCATCGTGCGACCAGCCTTTGTGCGGGCTGTAGCCGAGAGGGTGCAGGCCAGTGGCGCGCTGCTGATCGCCGATGAAGTGATGACCGGTTTTGGCCGCACCGGTGCCCTGTTTGCCAGCCAGAGGGCTGGTATCCAGCCCGATCTGATGGCCCTCTCCAAGGGGTTGACCGGAGGCTTTTTGCCCATGGGTGTGACCTTGGCCAGTGAACGGCTCTACCAGGGCTTCATCAGTCAGACCCCGGCCCATACCTTTTTTCATGGCCACAGCTTCACGGCCAATCCCCTGGGCTGTGCGGCGGCCTTGGCCAGCCTGGATCTGCTGCAACAGCAGCCCGAACGCTTTCAGCAGTTCGAACAACGCCTCACGCCCATGCTGGAGCCCCTGAGGGACCATGCCCGCGTGCGGCGACCCCGCTGCCTGGGCACTGTGGCGGCCTTTGATGTCGAGTCCGGTCCGGTGGGCTACCTCAACCCGGTGGGCAAGCAACTGCAGCGCCATTGCCTGGCTCAAGGGGTCTACCTGCGGCCCCTGGGGGATGTGGTGTATCTGCTTCCACCGCTGTGCATCAGCGACAGCCAGCTGCACCGCTGTTTTGAGACCTTGCAGCAAGCTCTGAAGCAGCTCGATGAGGGCTGATCGATCAGCGTCGTTGATCGTCAGCAGCAGCTTTAGTTGTTCAATCTGACCCCCAGGTCCCCTGAAAATTCGTTAAGGCAGGCCATGGTGACCATGCTCCTGCCTGCTTCAAGTCATGTTCCTGGACTACAACCCCCTGCAGTGCAGTGGGTTTGAGTTGAATGGAGCTGCATTCAATGGCTCAGACTCGATCGTTTTTGCCGTTTGATCAGGCTGATAAGTCGCCTTGATTGGCTTGATCAGACCCTGAAATCTGCAGCCAACGTTGTGCCGAGAGCCCAGGGTTCCTGGTTAACGTTCGCCGACCCAAGCCGACATCCACAAGCGATGCCTGCGCCACAGAAGCTCCAACGCAGCAACTGCGACGCTCTCAGCCACTACATGCAGGCGATCAGCCGCGTGCCGTTGCTGACCCATGACGAGGAAATCACCCTGGCCCGGGCAGTCCAAACCCTGTGCCGCCTCGAGGAGATCAGCGAGGAGCTGACCCTGCGCTCCGGTGGGGCCTCTCCCAGTGACGAACTGGTGGCGGCCGAGGCCGGCCTGACTCCGGGGCAGCTGCAACGCAAGCTGCGCCAGGGGCGCCGCGCACGCCAGCGCATGTGCTCGGCCAACCTGCGCCTGGTCGTCACGATTGCCCGCAAGTACGCCAACCACCAGCTCCAGCTGGAGGATCTGATCCAGGAGGGCAACCTGGGGCTGATCAAGGCGGTCGATCGCTTTGACCCCAGCCGGGGCTACAAGTTTTCGACCTATGCCTTCTGGTGGATCCGCGAGGGCATCACCCGGGCGATCGCCAGCAAGGCCCGCACCATTCGCCTGCCGGTCCACGTGGGTGAACATCTGGGCAAGTTGCGTCGCGCCCAGCAGCAGCTGTGGCAGCAGTTTGGCCGTGCCCCCAGCGTCGAGGAACTGGCCGAGGTCACGGGGCTCAAGCCCCTGGATATCCGTGAAATTCTGTTCCGGGCCCAGCAGCCCCTGAGTCTCGATGCGTCCTTGAGCTCCATGGAGGACGACAACCTGCTCGAGCGCATCAGCTGCGGCGCTCCTCGCCCCGATGACCGCCTGCAGGGGCATCTGCTCAGCCACGACCTGGAACAGCTGCTGTTGGAACTGCCTGACCTGGAAGCTGAATTGCTGCGCCTTCGCTACGGCATCAATGGCCAAGAACCGATGAATCTGAGCGCGGTGGCCCGTCTGCTCGGGGTCACTCGGGACACCGCCCGGGGTATTGAACGCAGGGCTGTCGCCGCTGTGCGGGAACGCTCCCGCAGGGTGATGGAATACCTCGAGGCCTGAGGTCTGCGGATCAACCCGGCAGGATCACCCGATTGATCACGTGAACCACGCCGTTGTCACACTCCACATCGGCAGTGACCACTGTGGCGTTCTTGACCTCGAAGGGGTCCTTGCTGCGAATGGCGATCGGCGCCCCTTCGAGGCTGTCCCAGGCCTCCTGGGTAATCAGCGCGTCGCGCGTGTGGCGGCCAGCAATCACGTGGTACTTGAGAATCCGCGCCAACTGGGAAGGATTCTCAACCAGGGTCTGCACAGTGCCGGGCGGCAGGGCGGCAAAGGCGTCATCCACCGGCGCCAGCACGGTGAATGGGCCCGGGCTATCCAGGGCTTCACGCAGGCCGGCGGCATCCACAGCCGCCAGCAAGGTATTGAACACGCCTGCGCCGGCGGCGGTTTCGAGAATCGTGGCCATCAGAGGTTGGGGTCGCGAAAGGAACGGCGATCAGCGGTAGTCCTGGGTCTGGATATCTGGTAGTCGGGCTTCGGGGCGCAGGAAGCGGTCCATCTGCGCTTCAAAGAAGGCCCGGTTGGCTTGCAGGTGCTTGGGATCGGTGTCGTCGAGCGGATACAGCAACGCGCAGCGCAGGGCCTGAATCACCGCCGAGGTGACGTTGTACATCGAGCGCTGGAAGGTGATGCCCAGCTGGATCAGCTCGTCTTCTTCGCCGCGCCGGTGCTGTTTGTAGATCTCCTTGAGGTAAGGAGGCAGAAAGTGCAGCATGTCCTGCATCAGCAGGGTGGGCGGAATGCCGGCCGATCCGACCGGATACACGTCGGCATACAAGATGCCGTAGTGGAAGTCGGCCTGATTACCCGGCACCTGGCCCGCCTGGGCGTTGTAGCTCTTGGTGCCCCTAAACGGTGAGGTGCGGTAGAAGACCGCCTCCACATAGGGCAGGGCCGCTTCGTAGAGCCAGGTGAAACCTTCGCTCTTGGGAATGATCTCGAAACACTCGCCACCGATGAACACGTGGTGGTAGATCGGGCGACCGGCCACGGCAAAGATGCCGTTGACCAGAAAGTCCATGGCATCGGGCACGCCCTTGAAGCCGCCTTCGTCGTAGATGTCGCTCATCTCGAAGAAGACCGGCGCCATCACCTCCCAGAACAGGCCCAGGTTGGCGTAGGTGCTGAGCTGGCGCACCTGCTCCAGGAACATGTCCGGGAACAGCTTGTACAAGCCCAGCATCAGTGGATTGCCCTTGAAGTACGCCTTGATCGCCCGGTCGGCGTTGGCCTTGTAGGCGTCGCTCTCGAGGTAGTCGTTGAAGCGACCGCCCATGCCCTGATGCCAGAACATGGCCTGCATGCAGGCCTCGGCGAACTCCATGTTCACCCGGTCGTGCCACAGGTGGTGCAGCAACTTGGGCATGCGGCGCGTTTCGCCCCACTCCATGAACGCCAGCAGCTCGGGGTGGGCCTTCTCGGTGCCGCGCCAGATGCGCAGCGGCGATTGATCGCCGGCGTAGCTGTTGGGGCGGTCGAGATACTCGTTGGAGATGAAGTACTTGAACGCCGGCAGTGGGTTGAGGAAAACCCGTTCGGCGATGTAGAGCAGGTCGCGCCAGTAGAAGTCCATCGGCACGGCGTAGGCCTTGTAGATGCCGATGATCTGCTTGAGGTTCTCGGGGGTGTCCGGCAGCATCGAGCCGCCCGCCTCCAGCCGATGGATCACCTCGGCATAGCGGTGGGTCGACGGCGGGATCAGGGGCGCCTTGGTGCGCTCGGGTGCGGTGGTGGTGCTCATGCGCTCAGCTCCGAAGTCGTCGTGGGGGGCGCCATGGCGATGACCGTGACGGCATCGCTGGAGCGCAGGGCCAACGGTGCGGTGGCGTCTTCGCTCAAACCGGTGAGAAACGTCGGCCAGATGCCGCCCACCAGCACCAGGGCCGTGAGCACCAGGGCGGGCACACGCTCGCCCCAGTTGGTGCTGGCCCAGTTGGCCTTGGCGTTATCCAGCCGGCCAAAGCCCACCCTGTTGAACAGGCGCACGGCATACACCGCCGTGAACCCGGAGGACAGCAGGCACACCAGCGTGGGGATCGGGTAGGCCACCCAGCTGCCCTGGAACACCAGCAGTTCGGCCACAAAGCCGGCCTGACCGGGAACGCCGGCCGCCGCCATCAGCGCCAGCAGCATCAACCCCATGGTGAACGGCAACCCCCGCTGGGCATTGAGCAGTCCCGAGAGCTCGGGGATCTCGGTGGTGCCGGTCTTGGTGTCCACCAGGCCCACCAGGCAGAACAGCAGGGCAATGATCAAGCCGTGGGCGAGGATCTGGGCCATCACCCCCTGCAGGCTGAGCGGGGTGGCGGCGGCCAGGGCCAGCAGCAGAAAGCCCATGTGCCCCAGGGAGCTGTAGGCCACCAGGCGACGCATTTCCAGTTGGGCGATGGCGTTGAGGGCGCCATAGATGGCATTCACGGCGCCGATCGCCGCAATCCAGGACGACCAGTCGCTCCAGGCGTCGGGCAGAAACTGGATGCCAAAGCGCAGCAGCCCGTAGGCCCCCAGCTTCGAGACCACCCCACCCAGCAGCATGGCCACGGGCGTGGGGGCCTGGCTGTAGGTGAGCGGTTGCCAGCCGTGCAGGGGCACCACCGGCAGCTTGATGCCGAAAGCCACCAGCACCAAGGCCAGCAGCCAATGCTGCTGCTGCAGGGTCAGATTGTGGTGCGCGAGATCGCCAAAACTGAAGTCGACGCCTCCGGGATTGAGCCATCCAAAGGCCAACACCGCCGCCAGCAGCGTCAGGCCAGAAACCGCGTTGTAAGTGAGGAAACGGATCGCCGCTCCGGCCCGACGCTCCCCACCCCAGATCGCCACCAGCAGGGTGGTGGGGATCAGGATCAGCTCGTAGGCCAGCACAAACAGGAGCGCGTTGCGGGCGAGGAATGAGCCCATCAGGCCCACGTTGGTGCCCAGCATCAAGGCATAAAACAACCGTGGCCGGCTCTGGGCCTTCGGCGTGGCCAGCACGGCCATGGCCGTGATCAACGCCCCCAGCAGCACCAGCGGCAGGCTGAGGCCATCGAGGCCCAGATCGAGGCGCAGCCCCAGCTGGGGCAGCCAGCTCAGCGACAGATCCTCAGGTGGATTGCGCCAGGCCACCAGGCCAAGGGCCAGTTGACCCAGCGAGGCCAGCAGCGCCGTGCGCCGCACCCACGGACTTTCGGCCGGCAGCAACGGCAGCCCGCAGGCCACCACCACAGGCAGGAACAACAGCAACAGCAAGGTCATGGGTCTCTCCGGGTCAACGGGACAGCAGCCAGGCCGCCATCACCAGCACCCCCAGCACCAGCGACAGCGCATAGGCCTGCGAGTTGCCGCTGGTGGTGAGGCTCAGCCGGCGGGCACCGGCCATGGCAGCGCCACCGGTGCCGCTGCTGAAGCCATCCACCAGGGCCTTGTCGCTCCAGGCGCTGAAGCGGGCCAGACCCACCACCAGGGCCACCACGGTGCGGTGATAAAAGGCCTCGGTGTGCATGTCTTCGGCCAGCCAGTGCTGCATGCCGCCCAGGCCCGAGGGCAGTTCGGCCAGCGGATGGGGCCGCAGGTAAAACCACAGCGAACTGCCCGCACCCAGCAGGGTTGAGGCCACCAGCGGCCAGCCCAGGGGCCCCCAACCGGGGATGGGGCTGAGCTTGACCACCCCCAGCTGCAGCAGCAGCTGTGGGATGTGCAGCACCAGCCCCACCAGCAGCATGGTGGGCAGCACCATCAGCCACAGCACTTCAGCCGAGCGGGTGGTGAACGGCTTGGGCACACCGCCCCAGATGAGGCCAAACACCCGCATCATCGAGGCGCTGAGCAGGGCATTGGTGATCAACACCAGACCGCCCAGCAGCCAAGGCAGCTTGCTGGCCATGGTCAGCTCCAGCAGTTCGCGCAGGGCCGCAAAGCCGCCAAACGGCGGCAGGGCCATCAGGCCGAAGGCACCGGCCAGGAAGGCCATGCCCATTAGCGGGCGCCGGCCCCACAGCCCCCCCAGTTGGGTGAGGTCCTGGGTCACGTTGCTGATCACGATCGTGCCGACCGCCATCAGCATCAGCGCCATCGGCAGCGGATAGACGAGCAGCAGGTGATCGGCCACGTCGATGCCGCCCAGACCCACCGCCACAAACAGCAGGCCCAGCCAGCTGCTCACCAAAAAGCTCATCGCCCGCTTGACGTCGATCTGCCCCAGGGCGATCAGGGCCGCCACCAGGGCGGTGGTGCCGCCCACCACCACCAGCACGCCCTGCACCAGCGGGCTCAGCTCGATCAAGGGCTCCAGCCGCAGCAGCACCCAGGCGCCGCCCAGCACCACCACCGAATTGCGCAGCACGGTGGAGGGCAGGGGGCTTTCCATCGCTTCGTCGAGCCACAGGTGCAGCGGAATCTGGGCGCACTTGCCCATGGGGCCGGCGATCAGCGCCAGCAGGATCAGCTGAAACCCGGGCGGCAGCGGTTGGCCGTTGTTGGCCAGGTCGGCGGCCCAGCCCTGCAGGCCGTGGAAGTTCCAGGTGCCGGTGACCGGCAGCAGCGCGATCACCCCCACCAGCAGCACGATGTCGCCGATGCGCTTGGTCAGAAAGGCGTCGCGGGCGCCCTTGACCACCAGCGACTGGTTGTACCAGGTGCCGACGATCACGTAGGTGCCCACGGTCAGCAGCTCCAGCAACACGTAACTGACGAACACCGAATCGGTGAGCACCAGGGCGCACAGGCCCGACTCAAAGAAGCTGAGGCCGCCGAAGAAGCGCGGCCAGCCCCAGTCCATCTCGAGGTAGCCGATCGAATAGATCTGCACCAGCACGTGCAGGCCGGTGATCACCGTCATGGCGATCAGGGCCGGCTCGCTCACCAGGCCGTCAAACCCGACCCGCAGGCCGGCGGTGTTGATCCAGGTCCAGCCAAAGGTCGGCGGCGCATAGATCGCCGACGCCCCAGCAGCTGAGTTGTTGTGGAGGCTGATCAGGGCCAGCAGGCTGTGGCTGAAGGCGATCGACACCAGCAGCAGGTTGATGTACCCAGACGGGCGCGGGCCAGTGCGTTTGATCAACCCGGGCGACCACAGCAGGCTGAAGGCCGAACCCACGAGCGGGTAAAGCGGCACCAGCCAGACGGTCCCCAGCCAAGTCAGGCCCATACAGGCGCAGAGAGACAGAGTGGCGGCGACTGTAGAGATCGAAAAAGGGGCCTGGGGCCTGGCTTTGTAACGCTTTACCGATGGCGTCCCCAAGCAATCCTGATCAGTGGCGCAGGGGCCAGCGCTCAGCCCAAAAAAGACCTCTGATCAGCGGCCCAGCTGACCAGAGGCTTCATTGACCAAGGGCACCCTGACCAGGGCCGGTCTGTTGCGGTGTCGCGCGCGTCCCAAGGCACACGCGACACCTGGCAACAGACGACGAGCGGATCAGCCGAAGCGCCGCCGCCCGTCGTTGAAGCTGCTGAAGCTGGTGCCGGTGCTGTCGCTGCTGCCGCCGCCCTGGCTCAGTTTCCAGACATTGCGGCTCACCCGACGGGCCTTGAGTCCGCC
>Ga0194123_10004687_pt1 | contig 15270 bp, 7 predicted proteins | sample TA2MahsurfametaG_5_FD_155479 | JGI IMG/M metagenome (GOLD analysis project Ga0194123, IMG submission 155479) | Freshwater microbial communities from Lake Tanganyika, Tanzania - TA2015023 Mahale A surface | ecosystem: Environmental > Aquatic > Freshwater > Lake | place: Tanzania: Lake Tanganyika... | reverse complement strand
TTATTTTATCATTTATTTTATATACAATTAAATTATAAGAATGAGTTTTTTGTCTGATTTAGAGAAAACACTTCGTGCGAATCACATCCTTGTGATTTTGGGTGCGATTGTTCTTGTATATGCCGTTTATACATATTCCGACCAAAAGTTTGTTGTCCCCCACGAAGCTCTTCAGGGTGAGGCCAACGGCCGCCCGGTTGCTCCTATGGTTGGAGGAAGCCAGCAAGCCAATCCGGTTGCTACCACCGGCGCCAACGGATATTCGTCTGTTGATTCCATGACTGGACAAGGTGGTGTTCCCGCCGGAGCGGCTAATCTCCCAGTAGCCAATCCGTCTGATCTTCTTCCCCGTGACACTAACAATCAGTGGGGCAGCTTGAATCCCTCAGGCAGTGGCGACTTTCTCGGACAGAATCTCCTTTCTGCCACTTTCTTGACGGGTATCGACACCATCGGTAACACCATGAAGAATGCCAATCTTCAGTTGCGTTCTGAGCCCCCTAATCCTCAATTGAATGTGGGTCCTTGGAACCAGAGCACTTTTGCCCCCGACCTGATGCGCACTCCTCTTGAGTTGGGAAGCACACCGGTTCAGTAAGCGCGTTCGGCCGCGTGCCACCGTCGCGTTCGGCCGCGTGCCACCGTCTTCATGAAATATTATGTAATATTGGTTAAAGATTACATAAAATAACTGCGGCCGAACGCGCAATAATCGGTGGCACGCGGCCGAACGCGCGGATAAAACCACCGGAGAATGGTGGATTATCGCTGCGAATGACATCGAGGCAGGCGAAGAGCTCACCGTAGATTATACACACACACCTGATTTTATCAACAAACCAGACCCCAATTGGCGATGCCCGATACTATAATCTCTCGGTTATACAACATTATAGTCGTCGATATGAAAATATTCGGGGTCGACCTCTGCCGTTACAAAGACATATTCGGACGTCCGAGAGAAGGCGCACATGCTTACCGTGTTTTAGATATTGCAGTAGTAGATGTCGCGGCGACTGTCCTTCTTGCGTTCGTAATCTCTCGCGTATTCAGTCTCTCGTTCTGGAAATCTCTCGTTGTGTTGTTTATCGTAGGAATTATCTCGCACCGTGCATTTTGTGTGAGAACAACCGTGGATAAGTTGGTATTCGCGAATATTAAGAAATAAAATCACACTATTATATATCGTAATCAGGACAAATTGAAAAAAAAAATGAAAACGATAACACTATTTATAGGTGCACATGGGTCTGAACCAGACACGCATCCTGGACGCGTCGACACGAGAAGTTCAATTCCCGATCGTTATGGACAGGATGTAATAAACTTCCTCAGTTTTGCTGGATATGCGAATATAAGAACAGAAGTGGGAGTTGTATTTGTAAGAAAACCAGAAGCAGTGCAAGAAAAATTAATATCCGAAATAAAAAATTCAGGGTCAACATTATTTGGATCCAAGGTTGCGGAACAATTAGATGGCCTAGGAACTGATCGTGTGACACTTTCATATTTGGTGCCTAATATTTTTTACGACAGTAGAACAATCACTACACAAGCAGAATCTATATCCGTAATGGAAGATATGAAAAAAGAAATGCAGGGGCTGGGTATGTTGGCCGAGCTTAGCTATTCGAAACCATCTCCGCCAGTAATCGACACAAATCCAACGTTTGAAAAAATGTGGTGGTTCGATAATAATCCCGGCGATGATCGACGCAGGTTCGACACACCAGAACGAACCGGAGTTGCAAGAGCCGCAGGGAATAGGGCAGATAACGCAATTTTGTCAACAAACGGATTATTTATATTACATACAACAGAGGATGAACACCAGCCATTTTCAATATCCAATATTCAGGAGTTTACTGAGGAAAAAGGCTTAAATCTCATCAATTACGATGCTATTAGACGTAGAAATTTATTACGTAAAATCAACTATACTAGTTATTGGAAGAAATGGATTGAAGCTTCTGATTTTAGTGAGGTTCCTGATAAAGATGTTCTTGAAATAGGTAGCATTGATGAAGCAGTATTTATAGTAACGCAAATTTATTATGCGTTTTTACATAATGCTACGGATAATCCTGATGATGTGCGTGATGTTGAAATTGATGAAGAAGATATAGAAAGCGATGTGGAAGAGCCGGTTTTTGAAGAACCATCACCACCACCACAACTAGATGAATCCATAATAAATATGTTGAAAGATATTATAAAGCCACAAACTGCTGAATCATTAAAACTTCACGGATTAAGTAAAGATGCTAACGAAAATGTTCAAAAGATACGGGCTACTTTTTTGAAAGAAGCTAATGCTGCCGACGCTCTAGAAAAAAGGATTGAAGAAATAAAACAAGGACAAATGGTTACGAGACAAACGACTCATACTGTGGAAACGATGACACAAGAATTATCTGCCGCTGACAAAGAATTAGATGAGAAACGACTCGAACTTACCGCGGCAAAGGAGGAATCTGCTGAATTAGAGTCTCAATTAAATATATTAAAAAGTAAAATAACTACTGATGTTACACATTTTATTCGTGATTTAATTTCACAATCGGATCAGCGTGTAAAAGCTGCTATAAAAAATATAATAATGCGAAACAAATTAAAAAATATATTAAAATTCGGAATATTTCACAAACGTTTGTCACTGAGTCAGATTATTTTATTTTTCCGCAGTTTGGGTTATAATATTATAAATATCGTAGATCCGTCGTGTTTTGTTCTGAAAAAGCCCCAAAGTTTTCCGACGGATATAGATACACAGTTAATCGGTGACTCACAAGAAGGTATTGTTCGGCACCCTCCTCCTCCTCTTGATTGGACCGAGCAACTTACAATGTTGGAAACTTTATTATCCATGCCGAGTTCTACTGGTCGTGGTGGTGGTAAAGGCGGCACAAAACGAAAGAGGTCATATTCACGAAAACGCCGCACGCGTAAAAAACGGTGTGTTACACGACGATACCGTCGTAGTCGTAGACGTAACTAAATAATATGATACGAACCAATAAGAGTTCTTATCATAAAGCGAATGGATTCCTATGCGCGGCGTCGGCGATAACGACGGGTTGCGCCCTTTTTGGTGGAGCGAGGCTTGCGGCGAGAGGCACGCTTTTTGGCGGATGAACGGCGGCTGCGGCCTCCACGATAATAATAATAATAATCATTTATATTTGTAGTAATAAATTCTGGTTTCGATTTTGGTTGTGGATCCTTTAATAATTCATTTTCATATAACTTTTGATTTATTATTTTTGGTCTATTATCTATACCAACGCTAGAGGAGGTGGTGGGGGTGGGGGGGGATTTCTACACTCTTATCACCCATAATACTTTTCTTCTGTTATATAAATACCCTATAAATAAAATAAATATGTTCAAAACCAGCGTTTTCGGATATATTATTATTATTTTTATTATTGTAGTTTGCCTTAAAATCTACCAAGAATCCGACGCGTTTCAGTTAAAGTGTATTGTTTCAAAAGTAGATGGCAATAAATATTGCGTCCGCGAACGCGCGAAGCTAGAGCTTGCCGCCGACCTTCTTGCCACCGTGACTCAGAAAATGAAGAAGGTCGTAAAACATATGGGTGAAACATACCCTGAGCGAGAGAATGTAAAACGTTTAGTCAAAAACTTCCGGCCTGAAAAAGTAAGCGAGACGTTGCCTACAAGCGAATATACTGCGTATAGTGAGAATAAAGGTGAAAAGCTCGCATTTTGCGTTAATACGACGAAGAAGGGGAATAAACTCATCGACGAAAATACGCTGACATTTGTCGCGCTTCATGAATTAAGTCATATCATGACGGAGAGTGTTGGTCATAAGGACGAGTTCTGGAACAATTTCCGGTTCCTGATTGACGAGGCACAGAAAATCAAGGTGTATCAGCCGGAAGATTATAAACTAAAGCCGAAGGAATATTGTGGGATGACGATAAATGATAACCCGCACTTTGACAACTAAGCGCGTTCCGCCGCGCGCCACGGGTCGGGGGTAGATGATAATCGGAACGAAATCGCATCGGAATCGCATCAGAATCGCATCGGAATCGCATGGGAATCGCATCAGAATCGCGTCGGACCCATCTCGGACCCATCTCGGACCCATCTCGGAATCGCATCGGATCCATCTCGGATCCATCTCGGTCCCATCTCGAACCCATCTCGGAATCGCGTCGAACCCATCTCGGACCCGTGGCACGCGGCGGAACGCGTTTAGAACTCAACGACGCGTCGTAATACATAAAACACCGTATTCGGCGACCGTCTCTCCTTCATCGCGCAAATATCCGCAGGTCGTGTTATTTTGCTAACGATTTCTTGATCGACATCAGTTACGTTATACAAATAATTGCTCACCGGTCCTTCCGCAAAAAAAGAAACAAACGGAGGAACGCTTTTTTCGTCAGTCCAGCACCAAATCGCACGATTGATATGATTATTTCGAAGTGACTGCCATTCTTCAACACTACCATATTGATACATTAAAGGAAATGCGGCGTCATGCTCGTAACTTTCATCAACGAATGTTACATAAATATCATCAATCGGAAATAACATATCGCCGGTCGTCGAGCAAGGTGTAAGAACTTGTTCATAGATCGACGCACCACCAATAAACCATACATCGTTATAATTCATCGCGAATTTATGAACATCCGATAGTTTTTTTACGAAGATAACGCCAGGTTTGTGTTCTTCCGTATCAAAATCATGCGTCGCAGAGACCACTATATTGTCACGAAACGGAAGAGGTTTGAACTCCGCTGGTATACTTTCCCATGTTTTTCGCCCCATCACCACCGCGCTATCATACGGAAATACATGAGACCGGGTCATATGTGAAAAGAACCGGAGGTCTCGGTCGATTTTAGGCCACGGAAGTGTTCTTTCAAATCCGATACCTCCACCACGGCAAAGTGCGACAATCATTTTGAATACGGGAGTATGACCAGAACGCGACATTATAACACGTATTTATTATATGTAATGTAATGTGTTTATTATGATATTCGTAAACGCGTATAAATTCATCGTGATATGATAATAAAGTATAATCTTCTTATCATATAATAGTAACATCTGAAATGGAAAACGTCGCATCAGATATTCCTATTTATAAAATTTATCACATACGTTCACCGGATGTAAGCAAGCCGTCCGTTGATGATGATGATGTAGAGGGGGGCGGCGGCATAGCTGAGTCGGAACTTTCACCTGAATACAACGTAATTTACGTATTCTATGGCGATGTAGAATTCATGGCAGACGAAGGTCGAATTGTAGATATCAACGACATTTTTTTACAAGAGCCAGAAAACCCCTATTTTCAAAGGATATTTAGTGATTATGAACTAGTATTAATCCGTCAATATGATATAAAGGTCGTCTTTCTTCCCGAGAGAATATACCCCGATGACTCGATTGAAACCATAAAAAAGAAGTTTCTTTATCTTACACGCGATAAGGTCGCACTTTCCTACGCAGAGTTATATTTATTCTGTAAGCAGGCAAAACATATAACCTCACAACAAACATATGATCAAATTACGTCGAATGGAAAACTCGAACTTACGCAGGTGAGACTTCAGAATTACTTATTGAATATAGATAATCATTCGAAATGCGCGGGCGTGGATGCGGGCAAGGCACCGCAGTATATAAAACTTGGCCCACCTGTTGACGGACGTTATACATATACAAATATCACAAACTTAAAGCTAGAAGATACTAAACGTATTGTAAATATCGCATTAGGTCAAAGTGTGAATATTGCGTCTGCCCACGAATATCCTTATGCTGTGAATCCGTTTGACGCGTTGAACGCCGACCCGTTTTTAGAAATACATGCGACTGAACTTGTAAATACGACAAATAAAATGGTGTTAATCGATTATGGTTTGTTTTGCGATAATGTAATATATCTAGTCTCAGCGGAAGACGCGTTAGTCTACGCGAGAGAAACGGAACTACGTAGACAGTTATTATTACAGAAATCGTCTGGAGGGGGGCAATTCGAAAAATCGATATACGAGTCCTATATCGTTTCATTATATTATCCTTATCTCTCAACATTTCAAGATGACACAACGCGAACATCTCTCGAAAAGGGTTCCGCAGAAGCGGCCGGTGAAACCGACCTGTCAACCATCCATTCATATAATACGCTGATGTTTCATAAACCGAAATTATTTGAAGCGGATAAACGTATCATAAATGAGAAATTCATGCGCCAAACTGCCAATATCAAGCTTCTTCATGACATCTATGAGAAAAGATTACCAGAACATGAACACAATTACATCGATAATGGCATTCGAGGCGTTGAATTCATGTTACATCCAGAGTCATCATATAATCAATCTCTCGACGCTATTTTCAAACTGATCCACTGCTCTGATACCATTCCATACATCAAACACAATCCAGGTAAGAAACGTGATAACATATACAAATTATTCATTTCAGGAATAAGTCGAAGCGGTCGTAAAATCCCATACCTTCCGAAGGGAGACATATTTCGATTAATCAAGACAACCGCACGAAAAAAAAGTGTGGCAATCTATATTAACTACATATATTCGAATCCACTTATACCAGATCACAAGGCGACACATTTACAAATACCTGTTTTATGTGAATTTTATCCGAACGGTTCGATTTATGTTAAATTATTCGCCAAGTATTCATTTACGACAACTGAAATCGAGCAAATTATCGTCGCAACGGTAAATCCGATTCTTCGCGTAATCAAGGAGCATGTTGAACAAGGTGGGTTTCAATTGAATCTATTTTCGCGTTTGTATCATCCACAAATCGAAATCATTAATCTTGAACATTTTGCGCAACTTCCGATCACGCGAAATATAGAAATCAAACAGATGATCAAATGTATTTCTAGTGTCTTTAATGAGGTAGAAGGAAGTTTAAAAAAAGGAATTGTGCTTCGCTATAAACGTGTGAGTAACTATAATGACATGTCTAGTCAAGACGCATATATTATCGAAATGATGAATAAACGCCAAAGTGACCGAGACATCATAGATGGATTGAGAGATAATTATGGTATCAGCGAACAAGATGCTAGAATTAAATTGTCTTCATTTTTATCATCGCTTCAAACACAACAGGTTTCGCGGTTTCGTGGAGGAGCTATCCGTATCAAAAATAATCCTGGATTTCTTACAAAAATCACAAAAGGAGCATTCAATAACATCATTACGATCGAAATTACAAATATAAATAACATATTATACCTAACGTCATTACATGCGTATATCGATTCGATTATTCGTATTTATCAGAATCCGAGCACTACACGTGTTCCGTATGAAAAAATATCCGAGTTATGTGCGAATTCTACCACCGCCGCCGCCGCCACTGCCAAGTCGAAGCCGAGTTCTGCTTCAGTTGCTGAGACACCAAAAGCGGTAGGCGAGATAGTTGCGAATGATAAAGAAGAGTCGATTGAACTCATGGAGGAAATTGTCCCTGTGATAAAAAAACCTGGACCAGCCACAACGGGAGGTCCTGCCGCTGCCGCTGCTGCTGCTGCTGCTGAACCAATTTTTGGTTTTGAAGTTGAAAATGCCGCACCCCAAAAAGAGGATGAAATCGATTTGTTTGACTTGTTACAAGACGAAGACGATGATTATAATGATGATAGCGCACCGAGTAGCGCACAAGACGGTGGTGGCGGTGGTGCTGCGGTATATACTACTGCTTCGCGACGCATGAGCGAACCCGAACCCGAACCCGAAGAAGACCTCTCGGATATAACTGGAATGGAATTAGCGAATCCGAATCCATTTTCGAAAAGAATACAAGAACGTGACCCGGTTATTCATTTGAATGAAGATGTTGGTAAATTTAACGCTTATTCTCGAAGTTGTCCGTGGAATGTGCGACGTCAACCGGTGATACTAACGAGTGAAGAAAAAGATCGTATTGATCGCGAACATCCGGGTTCATATTCACATAGCATTACATATGGTTCCGACGCAAGCAAACCGTATCATTATATATGTCCACGTTATTGGAGTCTGAAACATAATACCAGTTTAACTGAAGAAGAAGTGAAGTCTGGAAAATACGGAACCGTTATTCCTCAAAAGGCGAAAAAAATACCACCGGGTGCGACCATTTTTGAATTCACCGACGACAAATACCATGTTGATGAGAAGGGAAATTATAAACAACATTATCCAGGATTTCTAAAAAAAGATGCGCATCCCAAAGGATTGTGTGTTCCGTGTTGTTTTGCGCAATGGGATAAGCCAGCACAAACCGCAAGAAGACAAGAATGCCAATCAAAGCAATTTGAAGCTGTAAAATTAACAACGGTGCCGAAACAACAAGAAAATATAGAGAAAGACGCCGAGGTGGCTTCTGATGAGGTGATGTCGGCGTCACTAGATGAAACGCCTCGCCCACAAGCACCGGTTCAAGCAGTATCATTTACTCCAGATCCTGTAAAATTACATGAAATGAAAGATGATCGTATTTTAAGTTCAGATAAGTTTCCACTAGAAAATAATCGATTAGGATATTTACCAACACAACTTCAGAAATTTTTATTTACGGATAACCAAAATTGTCAAATAAGTCTAAAAAATGCGTCGATAAAAAAAGATACACCATGTCTATTGAGGCGCGGTGTTGAAACGAATGACAGACAATCGTTTGTGTCCGTTGTAGCATATTATTATAAAGAAAGCATGAATACGGAAAAACAGTCGATTACATTACTACCGGCACCAGCAAAGGCACCGTCTTCAGAACCTGTAAAGCAACAATATAACGCGCTGGAACCAGTTTTATTATTACCGGATTCTACAAAAGATGATATTCTTAAAAAGGTTACAGATACAATACAGAAAAACGCTAAGATAATTTCAAATCGGGTAGCATCTGCGGGGGGTGGTGTTGTCGACGCACAAATCTCTCAATCCGCGATTGTATCAGAATCGTCGCCATCAGTCAAACGAACGAACGATGATGAGTCAGACGAAGATACACCGATTGCGATGACACCGAGAGCATCGACCGCGTCCGTTGCGGCGGCAGCAACCTATCAACGAGAATCAATCATGCCGAAAAATGAAATCAGCAGCGATAGTGAATATATTCCATCGATTCGAGAGATGCGCAATCTTATCATCCAATCTCTCGACGTAAATATGTTTAGAACTCTCCATAACGGAACCTTAGTAGATTCGTTTTATAATCCAAATAAGGAACTTCTAGAAGAAGATATCGTGCGAAAATACGGAATCTCTCAAACACTCCCCAAGGAAACCTTCGCAAGGATATGTAACGCATATGAAAACTTCATCGCATACCTTGACGACGATACTACTGTTATTGATCACACATACCTTTGGGATATTATAAGTCGTCCTAACGAGAGATTATTTAAACATGGAAATAATATTATACTCATTCACATACCGGATGATGATATTACCAATAATGTTCAGGTGATCTGTCCAACGAACGCATATTCAGGCGAGGTGTTTGATATAAACCGTAAGACCATCATCATAATGAAACGCGATACGTATTACGAACCTATTTATTTATGTGAAAGCAAATCCAACGGAAAATTCACAACACTTGGTCGGTTTTCTTTAAAAAGTAAAACGCTTATGCCAAAAATAAAACATATTATAGAGAGTGTTCGCGATATTTATTTTTCTTATTGTCGCTTACATGCGAGTCAACCGCGTGAATACAAATACCGAATGAATTTACACGCTTCGACCATAGCAAAGATAGTAAAAGACGCAGGCTTTACGATTCACGCGCAAGTGATGAATTATAACGGAAAAGTGATCGGATTACAAATTTCACAAACAATATCAAAACTAATAAAGTTAGATCCGTCAGAGGTTACAAAGAAACATTACGAGCGCATACAATTGAAAGGCGTGATTCCTACAGCGGTTTCAGCACCTCTCGAACATGATGGCGGGGTAGCATCAGGGTCATCTGCACCTAATCCGCCAATTATTCTCATGGATGACGAACAATTATGGCAATTGAGTTATCGTCAAGTCGTTACATTTTTAAAAGAAGTTCAACAGCATGTGAAGAAAACAACAAAGAAGGAACTATATTGTTTACCACGAGTCAAAGTTGTAGAAGACGGGTTAGTTGTCGGCGTTATTACAGAAACAAATCAATTTCTTCAAGTCAACGTTGAAAATGACCCACAACTCAATCAAAATGATGAATTACCCACAATTACAGAAGGAAATCATCTTATTGCGGATAAGGTTGTTGAAACTACTCCGACGGATAAGAAAGCAGACAAGACGCGCGAGAGATATGTCCGGAATATTCGATTAGAAACGAATTTCTATAATGTATTCAGAAACACCTCTCGTAATGTATTGAATCGTCCTGAAAATAAAGCAATCAAGGATAATATCGAGAAAATAATCGGGTCATCGTTCATGATATATACCAATAAACTATCACAGATTATCGCTTATATGAAGAAGCTATTATCAAAACATGTGTCATTTATTCGATACACAAAAGATACATTAAAACATGTAGGAGAGGTATCCGGATGTATTACAGGCGATGATGAAACATGCGGTAAAAAGAGTTATTGTTTGAAAGAATTTGGTGGTATGTGTAAACTTCTTCTACCTCAGCGTAATCTTATGTTTTCAGATATCGATAATCAAGTCGCATATTATGGTAAATTAGCGGATGAAATGATTCGGTATGAGAGAGTTCGATTATTCATGTTTGAACCGATGAAGTATCCAACATTTCAAGATATAAAATACGATCTCCGAGAGAATGAAATTATATTATTGGAGACCTTTATTACACAAGAATATTTTGAGAATATGGAGCCAGCAGATGCGAACCCATATATTCATCAGACGAATTTTTATACGGTTGCTCCTAGCGATGCGGGTAGTCGAGGTATACAGAATTATGATCCGGTGTATCGAAAAGAGTATGTTGATCAATATTTTGAATTAGAAACAGGCGTAAAACGTGCACCTAATAAAGTTAAACCGATTACAAGTGAAGGCGATGTGGGTTTACCAACACGCGAAAATGTTGCTGCAGGCGGTATCGACGAAAACCCACAAGTTCCACTTTCTGTATTACATTTAAATGAAATCAATCACGTTCTCGATTTCTGCCAAGAAGTATCTAAACGGAAAATAACGTTTAAATTACGAAACACATTTTTTCCAAAAATAAACACTTTTGAAATACTTTTTTCGAATGAAAGTAAGGAATGTTCGTTTGATATTATATTAACGATATTACGGACAGTTGCGCAAATTGCGTCAAAATGCCCGAGTGGTCATTCGTGTGTGCGTAAGAGTGGCGATGTAGTGGCGGCGGCGGCGGCGGCGGCTGGGGCTGGGGCGGAACCGGACATATGTGTAAAATGTCAATCGAATATCCGAATGGATCAAGATGATTTTGCTTGTCGGCGTTGTAATTACTTTATGTGCGATAATTGTCGTTTTCAGCACGTCGACCAATTTGCCAACATGACGATAACGCGATTAAAAGATATACTTGTTACTGAATATGCGAAATTAGCAGCCATCGGGTTAGAAAAGAAACTCACCATGATATTAAACGGGTATGGTATGAAACAATACGCGGACATTATAAACGAAGGGCGCGCGACATTATCTCAAATTATTCAAAGCGAAAATTACTTTCTTACAAATATAGACGTATGGCTTCTAGCGACATACTTTAAAATACCGATGGTTTTTGTCTCACAGACATTATTAAGTGAGAACGGTAAAAATTATATGGTATTATATGGAGACGAGATGACCGAAAGTTATTTTTTTATTCAACCATTTCAGGTTGTTCAAGACGTTCCATCACGGTTTGGTTTGATTGAAATTAAACCAGAAGAAAATATATCTCTTTTGAAGATTCCCTTGAATTATGTATCGCGTGAATTAGAAGAAAATATACGAAGAGATGATGACATGCGCGTTTCTCTCGAAGAATATATCAGGACATTTAAATTATTGAATATAAAAAAGAAAAAGCGGGTTTTTACCATGTTGAACAAAGAAAAATAAATAGAGAAGATATATAGGAAATAATGAATTCGCAACAACAACAACAAGTATATGTCACAGCTGACCTTGTCCGTAATATCTCTCAACCAAATGTTATAAAGCAGCAAATACATGAAACTGCGCAATACCCAGCAAGTGATATATTTGAAATACCGGATATAAGTTCGTTCGCAAATATTAATGCGAATCAAAGTAAAGAGATGAATTTTATAAAATCAATCAATCAAACTGCGATGTCTGATATCATGAATCAAGTCGTAATCCAAAAACAAAAACCACCATCTGTATCTACAAAAAAATCAGATGTATCATTACAAGCGCCTATCTCTGTCGCAAGTAATACCGCAGCGCCTACTCTTGCTCCGGTTGCTGGTGTTGCTGGTGTTGCTGTAACAACAAGCACGATAAAAAATCCAACATCTGAAACAGGTAATGTTGATACGACAAAAAAGTCCGTTCCGAAACCTATATGTAAAAACACGTTAAATAAAAAGGTTATCGTTGAAGAAGAGGACAAAGAAAGTGCGATCGATTATGACGATGATGATACTGATATCAAAAAAACAAAGTTGTCAATATTCCAATTTGCGAAAGATATCACTTTTAATTTGATTTTTGCGATTCCTTTCCTTCAAAAGGCGAGATTGAATTCTATGTTGAAAGATCCGACGTTAGCCATTAATCAAATCGAGCGTATATTTGACGAATTCAAAGACCGGTTTTCGCAATACGACCTTGAAACGATTAAGAAATATATTTGTGAAGATGGAATACGTGACCAACTCAATTTCATACTGGAAAGTGGTTTCAATAAAATATTATCAGATGGCGTCATCGATATTAATGATGCGCCTCAGTTCAATCAGTTAGTGTATTATATCATCAAGTCTTTTAATGATATCAATCAAGGTAAGGTATATCGTTTTTACGTCTCACGTGATCATGTTATGATGCTCCTTCATTTCGTGTTAAAATCCGTTTTTTCTCTCACACTTAAGGGACAAGAAGAACAGATGGCTTTAGGATTATTAGATACAAGTTTTAAGTTGGTTCAATTGGAAGTATTGCCGATTGTTTCGAAAAGGTGGTATCATCGATTTCGGATATGTAAAACGGCAAAACAAATCGAAGATATCATCGAATAATATTTAGGAAAATATCGGCGGAATGCGCGTTTTTTCTCCGAAAAGAACTTAAAGATATTTTCTTTGTATACTATGAGAATGTGCGATCCACTTCTCCTCCTTCGAGTAGAAGGAGTTAGCGATTGTGATGTAACGTTTTCAGATTCTAAACTTCTTCACAAATCAATTGTCGTCACAAAATTATTTACCATATTCATGGTCCGAGTTGTGATGATTATCATTTAGAAAATTTTGATTTGTGAATTGTAGAATTCCACAAATGTTGTATCCATCGTGATATGATTATACCGGTGTAGCTCAGCGGCAGAGCGTCTAAAACATCGTTTGTTACTTTTTTTACTACTTCCGCAAGGAAATGGTCCGTTCTACGAATGATTATCGCCTTATAAGCGGAAGGTCGTAGGATCGAAACCTACCGCCGGTATTGTCAAGCTGGACGCTATAAACGCAGCATCGTCATTTCATTCTAAGAACACACACACACATGTTACCGGGGTGGCGCAGGGGCAAGCGCGCGGGGCTCATAACTCCGAGGACGTAGGATCGAAACCTACCTCCGGTATTTGTCATCATATCGCATCGGTGCTCCAGGCACTAGAGCAACATCAAACCTCCTTAGCTCAGAGGCAGAGCGCGAGGCTCATAACTTCGAGGTCGATCGGATCAAAACCATCAGGAGGTATTGTCAAGCTGGACGCTATAAACGCAGCAAATTTTAAACCACTTCCACGGCGGACGTTTATCGTCTGACACCTACTTTACTGGCGACTCGTCATCGTTGGTCCGAAAGTCGGATGGTTATTTTCTTTTTCATTAAAAGAACGATGTGGGATCGATACCTACAGGTGGTAATTGTCAAGCTGGACGCTATAAACGCAGCATCGTCATTTTATTCTAAGAACACACACACACACACATGTTACCGGAGTGGCGCAGGGGCAAGCGCGCGGGGCTCATAACTCCGAGGACGTAGGATCGAAACCTACCTCCGGTATTTATCATCATATCGCATCGGTGCTTCAGGCACTAGGGCAACACCAAACCTCTTTAGCTCAGAGGCAGAGCGCGAGGCTCATAACTTCGAGGTCGATCGGATCAAAACCATCAGGAGGTAATTCATTTCTTTGAAGAAGTGACACGTCTACACATTAGACACAAACATTTTAAACCACTTCCACGGCGGACGTTTATCGTCTGACATCTACTTTACTGGCGACTCATCATCGTTGGTCCGAAAGTCGGATGGTTATTTTCTTTCTCATTAAAAGAACGGTGTGGGATCGATACCTACAGGTGGTAATTGTCAAGCTGGACGCTATAAACGCAGCATCGTCATTTCATTCAAGAACACACATACACGTTACCGGGGTGGCGCAGGGGCAGCGCGCGGGGCTCATAACTCCGAGGACATAGGATCGAAACCTATCTCCGGTATTGTCAAGCTGGACGCTATAAACGCAGCATCGTTATTTTATTCTAAGAAGACACACACACACACACACACACACACACACACATGTTACCGGGGTGGCGCAGAGGCAGCGCGCGTGGCTCATAACCACGAGGTCATACGATCAAAACGTATCTCCGGTATTGTCAAGCTGGGCGCTATAAACGCAGCACATATTACGGTGATTTCATTTTACCGACATGGCGCAGAGGCAGCGCGCGGGGCTCATAACTCCGAGGTCACTCGATCGAAACGGGTTGTCGGTATCTTTCCAAAATCATATAAACACATGTTGTTTACATTATTTACAAATAAACGATGGAAAATGGACGACGTGTGGAACAAATGAAGACAGTCCAGGCGGAAGCCCTTGAACTATTTATGAAGAAAAACGCGGATTATGGTGATGCGTTTGCGAAATATGGCGTGATAGGCGTTCTTATGCGAATCGAGGATAAACTCCAACGGTTGATGTCGATTACAAAAAACGGGGTAAATTTAGTCAATGATGAAGGTATCCGAGATACACTGATTGATTTACACAATTACGCTGCGATGGCGTTGATGTTGCTGGACG
>Ga0194123_10004686_pt1 | contig 15270 bp, 7 predicted proteins | sample TA2MahsurfametaG_5_FD_155479 | JGI IMG/M metagenome (GOLD analysis project Ga0194123, IMG submission 155479) | Freshwater microbial communities from Lake Tanganyika, Tanzania - TA2015023 Mahale A surface | ecosystem: Environmental > Aquatic > Freshwater > Lake | place: Tanzania: Lake Tanganyika... | reverse complement strand
CTGCTGCTCGCCGAAGATATGGATCGTGTGCAACGCGTATTCGTCGCCGAGAAAAACTGCTGCGATCGCGACTTCCTGACGAAGGAACATCCAGGTCTCGCCACCATTGCCCCTGCCGACGATTCAGCGAACGTCTGGCTTGCAGAGTTCCCGCAAACCACCCCTGGCAAAAAATTCATTTTCGTGGTCGATCCACTCGGCAATCTCATGATGCGCTTCGATGTCGAGCAAAACCCCAAAGGGTTGCTGCAAGATCTCGAAAAGCTGCTCAAGCTCTCACACATAGGCTGATTCTCCATGTCACAGTCGACGATCCCTTCCGGGGCCGTGGCCCTGCGCCGTCTTGCTCTGATCGGCATGCTGCTCTGCCTCGTGGTGGTGGTACTCGGCGCTTGGGTACGTTTGACCGATGCCGGACTGGGATGCCCCGACTGGCCGGGCTGCTACGGTCATGTCACTCCGGTTGGCGCAGAACGCAACGAAGGAAAAATCGAGTCGTACTCGCCCGGTTGGGACTATGACTCCGGCAAAGCCTGGCGTGAAATGATCCACCGCTATGCAGCGACGACGCTCGGTTTCGTGATCGTCTTGATTGCGGCGATTGCCATCGCCTACCGACGTGAGCGGCCCGTCAGCGTACCCTTCGCTTTATCTTTGCTGACTGTGGTGTTACTGCAAGGTGCACTCGGTGCTTTCACGGTGTGGTGGTTGGTCAAACCCTTGGTTGTGGTACTACACCTCATCGGCGGTCTCACCACCTTGGGCTTGCTGACTTGGCTGTGGCTCAGCATGCGTCGCGTCAGTCGCGTAGTGGTGCCGGCGGCGGGTGCGACAAAGATTTCGGCACTCGATGGCGCGCGCAAGGCAGCGGTTGTTGCCACCGTTGTCGTCGCCTTCCAGATCATGCTTGGCGGCTGGACCAGCAGCAATTACGCCGCGGTTGCCTGCCCGGATCTGCCGAAGTGTCAAAACCAGTGGTGGCCGGAAGGCATGGATTTCGATGAGGCTTTCGTGCTCTGGCGTGGCCTCGACATCAACTACACGGGCGGCGTGCTCGAGCACCCGGCCCGCGTAGCCATTCACTTTACGCATCGTGTCGGCGCGATCATCGCCACACTGGCGGTGCTGCTCGCCGGTTGGCTCGCCATTCGCAACGCACCGACAACCCTGGTACGGCGCGGCGGGCAATGGGCCATTGCCGCACTCGGGCTGCAATTGCTGATTGCAGTGTTCATGATTCTCGAGGCTTTCCCGCTCTCTCTCGCCGCAGGGCACAACGCGGGCGCAGCACTTTTGATCATGGCCTTGCTGCTACTCAACAAACGACTGCGCGAGGTTTGAACATGGCAACCCCCGCAAGCGCCGTGCAGGCGAGACCGCAATGGAAGCTCTATCTCGAGCTCACCAAACCCAAAGTCGTCGCGCTGATCGTCTTCACCGCCGTTGTCGGAACCTTGCTCGCAAGTCCGGGCATGGCGCCCCTGGAGGCGCTCATCTGGGGAAACTTGGGGATCGCGCTTGCGGCCGGCTGCGCTGCCGCCATCAACCATGTCCTCGACCGCAAGATCGACGAACAGATGTCGCGCACCCGCAGTCGTCCACTGCCAACGGGCGGGCTCGATGCACCGCGAGCATTGGCGTTTGCAGGTCTGCTCGGTGTGCTGTCGATGTTGATTCTTTGGTTGCTCGTGAACCCGCTCACGGCAGTGCTCACCTTCGCGTCATTGATCGGCTATGCGGTGATTTACACCGTGTTCTTGAAGCGCGCGACCTCGCAGAACATCGTGATCGGCGGTGCAGCCGGTGCCGCACCGCCGATCCTCGGCTGGGCTGCCGTCACCAACTCCATTGAACCCAATGCCTTGCTGCTGTTCCTGATCATCTTCATCTGGACGCCGCCGCATTTCTGGGCGCTCGCCATTGCGCGCAAGGATGAATATGCGCGTGCCGGCATTCCGATGCTGCCAGTCACTCACGGTGTGCCGTATACCCGCCTGCAGGTGCTGCTCTACACGGTGTTGCTGGTCATCGTGTCGCTGCTGCCCTGGGTCACTCACATGAGCGGGTTGATTTATTTGGCTGCTGCTCTCGTGCTCAATGGTCGGTTTCTGTACTACGCATTGGCACTGAAGCTCACTGATCGCAGCGAACTGCCGATGAAGGTCTTCCGCTTCTCGATTTCTTATTTGATGTGGATCTTCGTTGCGCTGCTGGTCGATCACTACCTGCCGACCACGCAGTTACCCGGCTGATTCAGCCTGCAGCAAAGAAACGATCGCCGACGAAGGGATTACTGCGCCGCTCTTCGCCGAACGTCGAAGTGGCGCCGTGCCCCGGCAGAAAGGTAACGTCGTCACCGAGCGGAAAGAGATTGCTGCGGATCGACTGCAGCAATTCGGCGTGGTTGCCACGCGGAAAGTCGGTGCGCCCGATCGAGCCTGCAAAGATGACATCGCCGACGATCGCAAAGCGCGACTCGCGCTGAAAGAACACCACATGGCCGGGAGTGTGACCCGGGCAATGCAAGACCTCGAACTCGACTTCGCCTACGGTCACTCGATCGCCCTGCACCAGCCAGCGATCAGGGGTGAACCGCTCCGCCGGCGGGAAGCCGAACATCTTGGCCTGTGCGGGCATCTGCTCGATCCAGAACAAATCGCCCTGATGCGGCCCCTCGATAGGCAGCGCGTGGCGGCGAGCGAGTTCCGCCGTCGCACCCGCGTGATCCAAATGCGCATGAGTAATCAGGATTTTTTCGAGTGTCAGACCGTGATGCGCTGCCGCAGCCAGCACGCGATCGAGATCACCGCCCGGATCAATGATTGCGGCACGGCGGGTTTTCTCGCACCAGACCACGGAGCAGTTCTGCTGGAACGCAGTGACCGGAACAACCTGCAGCTTCATGCGAAATCACTCAGACCGTGATCGCGAGACCACGATAGATGCGGGCGCGGTAACGGCTCTCTTGCGCCTCGACAATAGGCGCCGCCGCAAGCAACACAGCGTGGGCAAAGCGCTGGTACTCCTCGGCCTGCTCGGCGGCATCCCGAGGCTCTTCGCTGCGCATGCGACGCGTGAGATTCACTTGGTTCACCGGCACCGCGGTCGGTAGTCGCTCGTTCTCGACCCCGAGTGTGGCGGTGAAAGCGTGCAGCGTCGTCTTGACGAAGTTCGCCATCGCAAATTGCGCGAGCGTGCCGCCAACGGGCACATCGGGCGAAGTGAGAATGAGGCGGGCGCCCTTGAACAGTGACACTTTGCGCGCCACACGAAAGTGATGCGTGAGATTGGTCTCGATGAGTGCCGAAAATTCGCTGGCGTCGAGGTGATCTTTGCCAGCGACACCGAATAGCGCGCGGGGGATCCCGGCAAAGGGCGTGGAAATCACCGCGGCCGGTGTGCCGCCACTTGCAAACGCGGCATCCATGCCAGCCTCGAGATCATCACCCACCGTGAGATAGGACACGCGGTCATGCCCGAGCGCTCGACCCAGAATTTTTCGGATCTCTTGTCCGGCGGCTTCGGTGCGCGTCAGCATGACGATGCTGCCTACGTGGCCTTCGGCCAAGAAAAGCTTGGCCACGGCGGCCAAGGGCTCTGCCAGGTGCTCGCCGATCAGCCAAATGTTTTCTCCTTCCATGCGTCGCACGCGCTCGGGTTTGGCACGCCCGAAAAGTTCGCGTTCGGTAATGGTGCGTTCTTGCTGCAAGCCGCCAGAGGGCTCAAAGGTTTCGCCGGAGATGGCGCGGTCGGCCATGAAAAACACCGTCGCGAGGGCCACATCAATCTCGGTCGGCATGCGATGCAAATGCAGCATGCCAATCACACCGGAGCGGATTTTTTCGGCCTCGGCGTCAATACGAGCGGGATCAATGAAAGGTTCGGGTGGCTGCGGCAAATCGAGCACCCACTCCTCCGCGCGTTCCTGAAGGGCGGCATCGGGCATCAAGCAGCCATTGCGCAAACGCGCCACCAGCCGCATGGCCATGGGCCGAGTCATCAAAAAGTGCAGCGATGAATGGGTCGGCTCCTCAGTGCCGTGCAACTCCGCGCGCAGCTTCGCGCACAGATCGCGCAACGCTGACGGCACTTCAGTCGATTGCAGCAAGCCGATGTCGTTGCCACGCAGGGCGTCGAGCACGGAATCGACCGTGGCACCACCATCGATCGCCTTGAGTACGGCGCCGTGGATTTGATTGAGCCTTTTGTTCTCGAGGATGAGCTTGGAGCGACGATCAAAGAGGCCCGCCTTGCCGTCCTTGCCCTTGAGACGCTGCCCCTCCACGGGTCCAGGCGCAATCGCGTTGATCTGGATTTCCGGACCCACGAATCGGGCCAGATTCTCCACCAAGGCCCGCTGCCCCGCCTTCGAAACAGCGTAGTCGGAACGATTGGGATAGGGCACGGCGATGTATTTTTCGCCGCCGAAATACGAGCACACATTGAGAATGTACCCGGAGCCCTGATTTTTCATCAGTGGTACCACCTTCTCGATCAAAGAATAGTTCGAGACGAGGTTGGCCTGCAAAGTATTGCGCCAGTCAGCAGGGAGTAGATCGACTGCCATCTGCTCGGCACCCGCGACGCCGGCATTGTTGATGAGATAGTCGATGCGGCCAAAAGCCTGCAGCGTCGCCGCGACCGACTTCACGAGCGCCGTTTCATCGGCAACGTCGATATCGGCAAGGATGCGGACGCGCTCCTGCGGCCGGTTGTAGCCGATCTCAGCAAGTTCATTGACGATGCTATCCCGCAATTCGATGAGATGGCTTTCACGGCGCGCCGTCAACATCACGCGCGCACCGGAAATCGCGAGCAGACGACCGAGCTGCCCACCGATGCCCGCCGAGCCGCCGGTGATGAGCACGCATTTTCCGAGGTGCAAACCCATCAGCGACTCGATCCAACCGAAATTCGGTCGCGTCGAGCCCGTCGCGTCGACGATCGCTGCCGGCATGTAGAGATTGACCTGCGGCACCCTTCGCTTGGTGAAGAGCAGACGCGCAGCCTGCGCGCCGGCAAACATCAACTCATGCTCCTCGGAGTTGGACCAGCGCAGAATTTGGTTGGACCATTCGACGGCAACACGATCACCGGCTCGCACCTGCGTCTCGCTCTCGTCACGCCACACACGTACCAACTGCTCGATGCCGGCGCGCAAGATATCAGCGTACGTGTTACCCGCTTCGTCATGTCCGTTCGACATGAAGATGATGCGTGGGCTCACACCCTCGGGCGCCAAACGATGCCACAAGCGAGACAACTCGCGCGTGATGCCCAAGAGACCCGCGAGCTCGCCTTTGAGGAAAGTTTCGACATCGGCATCACTCGCTTCGGCGAGCGGTGCTTTGAATCGCCAATTGCCGAAAGCCGGCAGCACGATCGCACCGTGCAGACCCTGCGCAGGGTCCACCCCGGCGAGCGACGACGCCAAAGTTTCCGGACGATTGCGATCGAAGAGCACAGGCTCGATACGACGGTCGGCATCGATTTTCCGCAAAGCCGCACGCGCCGCCTGTACGGCCTCTTCGCTGCCGAGGCCCAGCAGCACTCGTGCACCGCATCCCGCTTGAATGCGCGCAATCGTCAAAGCGTCGGTGACCTGATCACCCCCTGCGACCAGTACCGTGGAAGCTGTGCCGTCAACCGTGCGCAACTCGGGCCGCGACGCCCAGGTCGAGCGCGACTCATGGACGACTTGCATGCCGTTCGTGACTTCAAAACCCTGCGCACTGAAGGCCATCGATTCGTCGCTGCCCAAAAAAACGATGGTGTTTGCGACATCTTCGACTGTCGGCAAACTTTTGGCAGTGCCGCTGCTGGCATCGGCGCGAGCGAGCGCCATCGTCGCCGTGAAATCATTGGCCGTAGTGCCTTCCGGCGCCTTGCGCAAGGTGTCCATCGCCTTGAAAACCGTGCGAATACGATTACTTTCGATCGGTCCCGGGAAAACCGTGTTCACGCGAATGCCGCGCTGACCGAGTTGCAAAGCCAACTGCCGCGAGAACGCATTGAGCGCGGATTTCGGCACCACATAAGCCGCGCGACCGTAGTAACCGGTGCGCGAAAAAATCGTTGATACATTGATGACGCTGGAGCCGGCAGCAAGATGCGGCGCGGCAGCGCGTACCATGTTCCAGCTGAGCCCGAGCAGATTGCCCGCCGCGTCGGCGACCGTTTCGGTATCCGTCGAACCCGCTGCGCGCAGGGCTTCAAGCTCTTCGCGCGACAATGGCAGATTTTCGATGGATGCCTTGGGTCCAGCGGAACCTGCGTTATTGACCAGAATGTCGAGCCGACCGAACTGCCGCATGACCGTCTCGACTCCGAAGCGAGCCTGACCAGCGTCCGAGGCATCGAAAGCCAACATGAAGGCGCGCTCCGCCGGTGCGGCGCTCAGCGTCAACAATTTTTCACGAGCAGCCTCGAGTTTGGCCTGATTGCGACCCACCATCACCACCGTCGCCCCTTCTTCGAGATAGCGACGAACAATCACCTCGCCGATATTGCCGGCTGCGCCCGAGATGAGCGCCACCTTGCCAATCAGGCGTCCAGGACGCATCGCCAGCGGTGATTTCTTTGTGGATCTTTTGCTCTTGCCAGTCATCGGGGTGCTCCCCACTCTTGAAAGAGTTCGTCGCGTGAACGCAGGCCACTGCGCGGCAAGGCGTGGTTGACCACGTAGTTCGCGCCGGCGTGGGTGTTGTCCCACATCGCTTGGTGCGCCGCAGGCAGTTCTTGCCAGGGCACCACGGTCGGCGGGCTCACTTCGAGCTGGCCCGCAGCGATCATGTCGTTCATGCGTGCGACTTCAAAAGCGTTGCAAAGATGGGTACCGGCGATGGTTGCCGTCGGCATGAGTATGCGTCGTTGACGCATCCACACCTGCGGCGCATAGAACGTATAGCGCTTGCCTGCCATGGGCTCGCAATACACGACACGACCCGTGAACGGTTTGACGAGCGACGTCGAAGCCGCGAGAGCATCATGACCTGCGCGCTCGATGATGAGATCGGGATAACCGCGCGGGTTATCCGCCGAGCGCAGCGATCGACCAATCGCGCTACCAAACGGTTTCATGGTGCGCTCTTGGAACTGACGCACCGCCTCTTTGAAGCGAACGGTCTCGCGCTTCGCATCGGGTAACGGCGGCAAAGCCGTCGGCCAATCGAAATCTGCGCCTTCTTTGCGGCGGATTTCTTCGATCGAGACTACGCCACGCACCGAATCGCCATAGCCCAGCGACTGCACGAACTCGCGCTGGGCATCGGTAGCCGTCGCCACCACGAGGCGCCCACCCGCCTTGCGCACAGCCTCGATGGCTTCGAGACCCACCGGATCGAGCAGCGCATTGGCCGCGGCATCGCTGGCTGCGTTATTGCTGCCCGCTCCGTTGCTGCCAACACCGTAATAGAGCAGCACCGCTTCGCCCGCTCGCAAGCGTGCTCGGCGCAGCATTTCTTCGGGGCTCGCCGTGCCCTGCTTGCCGACAAACGAGAACCAGTAGCCACTGGTTGCACCATAGAACGTCAGCGTGCCGTACTCCGCAAGCATCTGGAACGAGCGCGGGAAAGACTCCTGCCCGGCATGCGAAACCACGTAGTCCGCGAGACGACCGCCGGCCTGGCGACGCATTTCTTCGAGAATGGGTTCGCCCGCGCGTTCCCAGCGGGCAATGGCCTCGGCGCTTTCGGGCACCACGGTGTAGGCCTCGGCCCAGCGCGCATCCCGACGATTGATCGCCCCGGAGGCGCCCTGCGACATGATGAACGCCGCACGCTCGCTGCTCGATACGAGACCAACGCTCGCGAGACCGTTGCGGGCCGCGCTCTTCAGTGCCTCGAAGCCGGTACCGGTCGCCGCACCCTCCACGAACAAAGTCTTGCCAGACTCGATTTGCAGCGTGGTGAACAGAGCTCGTACCACGGTGCCCAAATTGAGCACATAGGATCCCGCGGCCTCGAGCGTGAGATCCGGCGGCAGCGAATGCAGCTGCGGTCCCTGCACCAGTAAAAATTGTTGGTGGCTGCCGGTATCGGTTTCATAGCCCTGAATCGAGAACCCGGCATACATCGGATCGCGTGCTGCAAGCGGCGACAACAGATCGCTCTGCCCCGAATAGACGGTTACGAGATCGCCCACCTTGAGCCGACCTTCACGCTTGACCTCGCTGCCGACGGCAGCGATCAGCGCAACACCGCCCGAACCCGTGACTTGATAGTCGAGATCGTGATTGTCGAAAGGCGACACCGGGATACCGGTGATGGCCCAAATATCATTGAAGTTCACTTCCGAGGCGAGCACATAGACGAGCGCCTCGTTCGGGCCCGGCTGCGGCACAGGGACCACGATTTCGCGTTCAGCCACTTTCGGCAAACCATGCGCCGGTGCACCCGTACGTGAATCTTTGATCACTGCATGCCCGTACTGCCATTTGGGCAGTGGCGTGAGCCCGGGGAAGAACGGTGCACCGACCGGCAGCAACTCGCCGCGCTTGACGAGCGCCGGGAGCTCCGTGGCTCCCGGCGCTGTGTCGCGTCGCGTCGGCAAAGGCGCACTTTGCTTGTCAAAGAAAGCGCGAATGCCTGCCTTACCCCCCTCGGGATCCACAATCGCTTCAGCGAACAGCTGCGCCTCGCGGGCAAGGCCCGCCGCCAGCCCCGACGTCCAGCCCGTGCGTACTGCATCGAGTATGCGTTGGGCTGTTGTGCCGCGCCCCACAGCGCTCGCCTGCGCCAACAGACGCTGCACTTCGGTATCGGCCAGCGCTGCAGCGAAATCATCCTTGCCTGCGCCCTGCCAAGCGGCGTGCGCAGCGCGACGTGCAGCAAAAGTGCGTGCAACCAGATTGCGGCCTGCAGGCGCAGCAACATATTCGGCGGCAAGTCGCGTCGCGAGCGTCAGCACATCTTCGTCGTCGTCAGCGAGGGCCTGCAGCAATCCATCGGCATACACTTCCGTGGCCTCGAGCGTGCGTCCGCCCATGACGATTTCCAGCGTGCGCACGAGCGGCGCAGAGTGTCCAGCCTGTTCGAGCAGGCGCGGCAAGCGCTGCGTACCGCCGTAGCCCGGCAAAAGATTGAGACGAACTTCCGGCTGACCAAAAGTGGCGAGCGGTTCGGCCACGCGCACATGGCAGGCCATCGCGAACTCCATGCCGCCACCCAAGGCCACGCCGTTGATCGCTGCGATGGCCGGTTTTTCCATCGCCTCGATCTTGCGAAACGCCAGATGCGCATTGTTCGGCAAGGGCAAAGCCTCTTCGAGGCTGTGTACGTCTTCATAGAGCTGTCGGATATCTGCACCGGCGACAAAAGCCGATGTGCCTTGCCCGGTGAAGACCACGGCCTTGACGTCATCACGCCGCGCGACGTGATCGATGACGATATTGAGTTCATCGAGCGCGCGTTCATTGAGCGCATTGACCGGCGGATTATTGATGGTAACGACAGCGACCCGCTCGGCGGGCTTGCGCGAGCGGCGCTTTGCACCTGGCACCACACCCAGCGCGTGGTAGTGAATCCGGAAGTAGCGAAAATCTTCGAACAGCTGCTGTTCGTCCGCAACCCGCTGGCGCTCTTGCCACTCGCGAATCGCAGGGCGCAACTCATCGATGGATTCCGGATTGCGTAGCGTCGAGGTGTCGCCGACTTCCTGGCCCTCGACGAGGGCGCGCACCATACGTCGCATGTACTTGCCGCTACGCGTCTCGGGAAACTGCGTGACTTCGACGAAGTCTTCCGGAATCGCAACCTGGCCTTTTTCCTGGCGCACGGTTTCGATGAGACGACGTCGGTCTTCGGCAGTGAGCTTGCGCCCTGGTGCAGGTTTCACGAACGCCAAGGGGGTCAGACCCTTCTGCGCATGCGGCGCGCCGACGACGATCACGTTACCGACCGGCGAGTCCGGATTCACCTGCTTGTCACGCAGGATCGCACCCTCTATTTCTTCGGTGCCGAGACGATGACCCGAGACATTGATGACATCGTCAGAGCGGCCATGCAAAGAAAAGCCACCATCCGAATATTTGACGGCGAAATCGCCCTGCGTATAGGCGAGTCGATCGCGCCAGCGCACCCAATAGGTCTTGCGATAGCGGTCAAAGTCTCCGCGCCAACTGCGGGCGATACGTCGACCTTCGAGCTTGAAGTCGCTCTCGCCGCCCCAGATCGTGCGACAAAGATAAGGAAACGGTGCGGCGATCACGATTTCGCCCTTCTCGCCAGGCTCGGCCTCGCGCGCGAGCACGGCGCCGTTCGCATCGGGCTCGCTGTCGGCGAGCCAAACATCGCCCATCACCCACGGCAGCGGGTAAGTGTGTGCGTCGGCGCGCAACGGGAAATCGCCGTTACCGTACATGTGTGTCCAGACGATGCCGCCGTGCTCGGTCGCCCAGTAAGAGTTCGTGTACCAAGGCGTCACCAGTTCCATGCCGAACTGCTGCACCACCGGTGAAGTGGGTTCGGCACAGAAGGTCGCAACGCGAAGACTGGAGCGCGAGTAGGTGCGAACGTCCTCGACGTTCTGCGGATCGGTCATCACCGTTTTCAGAAAGGTGACACCGGCCTTGAATATATTGACCTTGAGTCGCTCGATGATGCTTGCAAAGCGTCCGGCGCTCGGGAACACCGGTGCGCCCTCGGCGATCACGGTGGTCACGCGCGTCGTCAAAGCACCCGAAATCATGTAGCTCTGTCCGGTGATCCAGCCCGGATCTGCCACCACGTACATGACATCGCCAGGTCGCGCATCAAAGGCCACGCGCAAGGTGTGCGCGACGCCACTCACATAGCCGCCGTGAACATGCACGACGCCCTTCGGTTTTCCGGTCGAACCCGACGTGTAGATGAAAAACATCGGGAATTCGGCATCGAGCGGCTCGGGAGGTACCGAGGCCCAGATCGCAGCGACGAACGACCGATCATCGAGCGCGAGCAATTGCGCCTCATCGGCGACGGCATGACCCGCAGCGCGTGCAGCCGCGAGCAGCGTCTGCATCGCAGCACCCGTGAGTTCATGCGCCCAGCGATCGCGTTCGGGCCGCCACAGCAAATCAGCCTGCGCGGCGTGACGCACCACGATCACGGTGTCGACTCGTGCGGGCGTCGTCACGAGTGCGCTGGCAATCGCAGTACGAATGCGGCTCGCTTCGACGGGCGAGATGCCTGCCAGCCCCTCGAGTGCACGACCCACGCCACGCATGATGTCGGAACGCTCGAGCGTGATTTCATTGGCTACGACTTTGCGCGCACCGGCGAGAATGGCCTCGCTCTGCGCCGCATCGAGTCGCAGCGAGGCCAACGCCTCGGCCACAGCCGCCACCGCGGTTTCAGCAGGCACGTAGCCATCGAGCGCCGGATCGGTATACGCCTCTTTGAAGGCGACGATCTGCGCATTGCGATAGCCGCCATCGGCTGTGATCACGATTCTCGCGCCGGCGTTGTGGATGCGGTCGGAGAGCGTCTTGTCGCTGAAGCCGCCGAACACCGGCGTATAGACGATGCCGAGACGCTTGCAGGCTTCAGTCCAAAATACCTGCTCGGGGATATTCGGCATGTTGATGGCGATGCGATCGCCCGCCTTGAGCCCGACATCACGCAGCGCGAGCGCGCAGCGCGCCACCTCGAGCAGCAGCTTCTTGCGGCTGACGCTGTACGACACCACCGGCGCACCGCGACCACCGTCCTGCGACTGATCCCAGCGATCACCTTCGAACCACAGCGCCGCTTCGTCACCATGGCCAGACAGCACATGCCGATCGATTTCATTGAAGCAGGCGTTGGTCAACGCGTCGCTGAACCAGCGATAGAAAGGTGCATCGCTCTCGTCGAGGGCCGCACGCCAAGGCAGATAGTCGGCAGGCAACGCGGGCTCGACCGCAGCGCATGTCGCCGCATCGTAGCCGCGCCACTGGCGGTCCTCGTCGCGCCTGATCCAGGCGCCGCGGCTGCCGACCTTGGGCTCGAACCAATGAATTTCGCGGCTGGCGATATCGCCATGGTAGCGACCGGGATCCGCGCGACAGGCATCGCGCGCGGCCTGCCAGGCTGCGCGGCTGGTAATGCGGTTGATGAGGGCCGACGGTGGCGAAATCGCCACGGGCGCCGGGGCCGTGTCCATGGACCCGTTAACACTCGACATCAATGTCTTACTCCGCCCCCAGTGGTCAATCTACCACGGCAGTGTGTAAAAACACCCGTGTCAAACTTCACTGTCTTGCCGCACTGTCTTGCCGCCCGGCGCGCAGCAGCAGAACATTGCAACCTGAGGCAGCCCATGATCATCGAGCGACTTTGGCCCGCGAACGCGTGGCGCAATTACCACTATTTGATCGCCTGCAGCGAGTCCGGTGAAGCGCTGGCGGTCGATCCCCTCGACTGGGAGCTCTGCGCACGGACCGCCCGCGAGCGTGGCTGGACCATTACCCAGATCCTCAATACCCACGAACATGGTGACCATATCGGCGGCAATGAACCGCTGCGGGCGGCCACCGGCGCGCGAGTGCTCGCCCATGCGGGCGCAGGCGGGCGCATCCCCGGCTTGGATCGCGGGCTCGCGCACGGCGAGGTGGTGCGGGTCGGCAAGACGGTGGAGCTCGAGTGCCTCGATACGCCGGGGCATACTTGCACGCATCTCTGTCTGCTGGCTCGCGGCCGATCGGCGACTGCGGCGCCCGAGCTGCTCTGTGGCGATACCTTGTTCAACGCGGGGGCCGGCAACTGTCACAACGGCGGCGACCCCCGATTGCTGTACCACAGCTTCGTCGATTGCCTCGCGCGTTTGCCCGACGCGACGCGCATCCACCCCGGTCACGATTACCTCGCCCGCAATCTCGCCTTCACGCTCGACCGCGAACCCGGCAACGGTGATGCGGCCGTCCTGCTCGCCGCGATTCAGGGTCGCGACGGTGCGCAGGCACCGACGACCACTCTCGGTGAGGAGCGTCGAATCAACACTTTCTTCAGATTGCAGAATCCGGCAGTGATCGCGGGACTGCGCAGCGCATTTGCGGATCTTCCCGATCCACCTGACGCACAGACGATTTTTTTGAAGCTGCGCGAGTTGCGTAATCGCTGGTGAGCGGCGCTGCCGAGATCGTTCAGGGACGCTCGACGAGCTGCACCACCAAGCCTGCGGGCGAGGTCAGCGTCACCATCCGCGCAGGTCCGAACAAAGTTTCGGTGATGCCGTGATCGCGGGGTGCGCTGCGCATCGCCGCAGATCCGCGCTCCTGCAGCAAGGCAGCCGCACGCGCGAGCGCCGTATCGATGCTCGGTACAAAAAACGTCACTAACAACAAACCGCGCGCCGGCGGCACCGCCCGCGGGTACAAATCTTTGCTCTGCACGCCTTGGTACTGCACGATCTCGAGCCGCCCGTAGTCATAGGCAGCGTCACCGAAAATGCGCACATCGAGACCGCCCCCTGGTGGCAGGCCGATGGTGCGCTCGACCTCGGGGCCGGAAAAGCGGTGATACGACGTCTCATCGAGTCCCAGCACTTTCTCAAAGAAAGCCTTCTCGCCAAGATTATCGGGCGTCGTGGCAATGACCTGCGGGGCAACGCCGTAGCCCAAACTGCTGACGTGCTCGGGTTTGCCCTCTTGCTCGAGGAATACGAGATTCACCGACTCCGGCCCATTCATGTGAACTTCGTGCACAACGATGCCGTCGGTTTCGAAGCGCCCGATCTTCGAACGAAATTGGTAGCCCGCGGCCTCGAGCTCAGCGTAACGCGTGCGAATGTCGTGCACGGCGATATCGACGCTTTTGGGGACAAGATCGGTGGGCGCCGCGCCGTCGCGTACCGGCGCGCCCGGCACACGAAACCGCACCAGATGCACCCCGCCCTGCTCGCGACCCGGCGTGACCAGCAGGGCCTGATCAATGATGTCGCCTTCGGCCAGCCCCCAAAGTTTGGCGAGTCCAGGGTCTGACCCTTGGCGCCGCACCACGATCTGCATGCCGAAGCGTGACACCCAAAGCCCAAGCGCCTGATCCATGTCGGCGACACTGATGACGACGTAGGCAAAAGCCTTGGCGGTGTAATTGACGGGTGGCACGACCGGAACCTCCGATGTTGATGGACGGGCAAGACCACGCGTAACCGAATCGGCACAGCCGACCAGTGCGAGGCAGCCGGCGAGCAAAAGCATGCGACCCACGGTGACGGCGACTACTGCGTGCTTGCCCACGACGACAGTATAGTGGCGGCCATGAGCGAGTTTTATCGGCGCAGCGTGCTCGTCCTGAGCGTGGGCATTTTGGGTTTTGCGGTGTGGCTCGTGCTCGCACCGTTCTGGTCGGCACTCGCCTGGGCCATCGTGCTCGCCGTGCTGCTGGCCCCGCTGCAAGATCGACTGATCGTGAAATTTGGCAATCGTCCTACGCTGGCCGCAACCACACTTACCTTGCTCACGCCCGTGGTGGTGTTCCTGCCCTTGCTGTTGCTCGGTGCCAGTTTTCTCGAGCAGGGGCGTTCGCTGGTGCAGGAGTTGCAGCACAGCCCGTGGCGTATCGATGGCACCCTGCTCGATCGCATCGAAGATTATCCGGTAGTAGGCCCGATCATCGGCTACCTCAGCGCTACGCTGGACGTCGACACGGCAGAGATCAACGGCTTTCTCGTCACCGTTGGGCAGACGCTGCTGCGCTATGCAGCCAATCTCGGCAGCCAACTGGTGCTCGGTGCTCTCAACACCACGCTCGCCTTCATGCTGATGCTGTTTCTGCTGTTTTTCATGCTGCGCGACGGGCGAAAAATGCAGCAACGCGTCGCCAATTTGCTGCCGATGGAAGTCGCACGCCGCGACGAACTATTCACTTTGATCGCCAATACGACGCGTGCGGTCGTGTACGGCTCAGGACTCACTGCGCTCATTCAGGGCGCGCTGACCGGCATCGGTTTTGCGCTGACCGGTTTGCCCTCACCCGTCGTATTCGGCGTGCTCGCCGCACTGTTCTCTTTGCTGCCTGCCGGGGGAACGGCATTCGTCTGGCTGCCGGCCGCGCTCGCACTCGCCGTGATGGACCGCTCGAGTGCCGCACTCTTCATGCTCGGTTGGGGTGCGTTCATTTCGGTAGCCGATAATTTTTTGCGACCGCTGCTGGTGTCGACGCACGCCCATGTCTCGACGCTCGCCGTTTTCATGGGCGTGATCGGTGGTGCCGCCGCATTCGGTGGCATCGGTCTCATCATCGGTCCGGTGTTGCTGACACTCGTCTCCGCTTTGCTGCGCTTCCTCGAAGAAAGCCAAGGCCGCGACCCGCG
>Ga0194123_10004685_pt1 | contig 15272 bp, 12 predicted proteins | sample TA2MahsurfametaG_5_FD_155479 | JGI IMG/M metagenome (GOLD analysis project Ga0194123, IMG submission 155479) | Freshwater microbial communities from Lake Tanganyika, Tanzania - TA2015023 Mahale A surface | ecosystem: Environmental > Aquatic > Freshwater > Lake | place: Tanzania: Lake Tanganyika... | reverse complement strand
TGCTGCCCGATCAGTCGGGCCTGTGGGAGTGGGTCGAGTCCAGAGTGGCGGGGGTTTTTCGGCAGTATGGCTACCGCGGCATTCGCACGCCGATTCTTGAGCCCACCGCGCTTTTCGTACGCGGCATTGGTGAGGTCACCGATATCGTTGAAAAAGAGATGTACACCTTCACCGATGCGTTAAACGGTGAGCAGCTGACACTGCGGCCGGAAAATACTGCTGCGGTTGTGCGTTCGGTGATTGAGCACAATCTGCTTTACGATGGCCCGAAGCGGCTCTGGTATGTGGGCCCCATGTTTCGACATGAGCGGCCTCAGCGTGGCCGCTACCGGCAGTTCCATCAGTTTGGTATTGAGGCACTCGGCATGCCCGGCCCGGACATCGATGCCGAGCAGCTGGTGATGATTCATCGGCTCTGGCAGTCCCTGGGGCTACAAGGGGATCGGGCCCCTCGGCTTGAGCTCAATTCCTTGGGCGCGCTTGCCGAGCGGCAGGCCCATCGCAAGGCTTTAATTGAACACTTTCAATCCCATGCATCGATTCTTGATGCCGAGGCCCAACGCCGGCTTTTGACAAATCCGCTGCGGATTCTGGACTCAAAAAATCCTGCCATGCAGCCTGTCATTCAGAGCGCGCCGCTTCTGACGGATTTCTTGGGTGATGCATCGTGTGCGCACCTGGCTGCGGTGGTGGAGACCCTGGAGCGCCATAGCATCGCCTACACCATGAATCCGCGGCTCGTTCGGGGCCTGGACTACTACAATCTCACGGTGTTTGAGTGGGTCACGGATCGGCTCGGGGCGCAGGGCACCATCTGCGGCGGTGGCCGTTACGACAGCCTCATTGAGCAGATGGGGGGCGCGCCCGCTCCGGCCTGTGGTTTTGCGATTGGCGTTGAGCGGTTGATTGCGCTGCTGCAAGAAGTGGCTGCGCCTGAATTGCCCTCGGGTTTAGATGTCTATGTCGTACATTGGGGTGAGGCCTCGGCGGGCGCGGCGATGCAGCTGGCCGAGCAGTGCCGCGGCCAGGGCCTACGGGTGCAGATGCACTGTGGCGAGGCAAGCCTGAAGTCGCAGATGAAAAAAGCGGATCAGAGCGGTGCGCAGTGCGCCGTGTTGATGGGCGAAGATGAGCGGGCCCAGGGTGTGGTGACCGTTAAGCCGCTGCGCGCGGAGGGTGGCATGGTCCAGCAGGATCGCGTGTCATTTGGCGATGCAGCAGCAGTGATTAGCGGGTTATTGAAACGCAATGAAAAGAAGGGCAGTTAGGCAATGCGTGAAGATCTTGAGCAGCAAGAACAGCTGGATGCTATTAAAGGATTCTGGGGCGAGAACAAAAAGTGGATTGTTCCGCTTGTGGCACTGCTGCTGATTGCTGCAAGCGGCACCAACGGCTGGAATTGGTGGCAAAACCGCCAGGCCGTAAACGCCAGTGAGGCCCTGACAGCGATGGAGAGCGCTTTGGGTGAGCAGAGCCTGGAGAAGGCCCGTGTTGCTTACAAGGCCCTCGCATCGGATTTCCGCTCTTCGACACAGGCCGCACTCGGTGGCCTGCAGATGGCCAAATCCTTGGCGGTTGCCGGCGAGCTTGCCGAGGCCCGTACGGTATTGCAGCAGGTGGTGGATCACAGCGCGCCAGAGTTTGCCTGGATGGCAAGAATTCGTTTAGCCGGCGTGATGCTGGATGAGAATAACGCTAAGGCCGCCCTTGATGCCTTAGGCGGCAAGCCGCCAAAGGAATTTGTGGCGCTGGTTGAGGACCGCAAGGGTGATGCCCATGCCGCGCTTGGAAACAAAGAAGAGGCCCGCAGCGCATGGAAGGCGGCTGCCGATGGTCTGCCTGCGGCATCGCCTTCGCGTGAATTGATCATGCGCAAGCTGCAGACGCTGGATGCCTTCGGGAGTGCGAAGTCATGAGTTTGAAACAACTGATAGCTGCGTTTGTGGGGGCATTGCTGCTGGCCGGCTGCACAGGAACGCCCAAGCCCAAGCCAGCAACACTGAAGGATTTCAAGCCGTCGCTGAAGGCCTCGGTTGCGTGGAAGGTTGATCTTGGTAAGGCCGCAAAATCGGCTGGCGCCGCAGGCCAGTTTGTTCCTGTTGTGAGTGGTGATGCTGTTTATGCGGCTTCGGCTGCGGGCACAGTGTCAAAGATTTCGCTTGCCGATGGAAAGCTCATCTGGCGTACACCGATTGGCGCGCCGTTGGTCAGTGGCATTGCAGTCGGAAGTGGCAGCGCCGAGGGCGTCACGGCAGTGGTGAATGATCGCGCTGAGTTGGTGATCCTTTCTACTGACGGAAAAATTGAAAGACGTATTCCCACGGGAGGGGTTGTCTTGGAGTCGCCGGTGTTGGCGGGCTCCACTGCGGTGATACGGCTTGCCGATAATCGAGTGGCGGGTTTTGATATCGTGACCGGCAATCGTCGCTGGGTTTTGCAGCGCAATCTCCCCACGCTGGTCTTGCATGGTCAGTCGGGCATGCGAGTGCAGGCTCGGCCTGCAGAGGAATCTGCAAGCGCAGTCTTGGGCCCTGCTGATGTGTTGGTGAATATGCCAGGAGGCCGATTGCTCTGGCTGGATGCCGCCTCGGGCGCGATTCGTTGGGAGTCCCAGGTCGCAACGCCGCGCGGTAGCAACGAGGTCGAGCGGATTGTGGATCTCTTGGGCATGCCCTCCGTGGAAGGGGCTGATGTCTGTGTGGCGGCTTATCAGACCTCGATCGTCTGCCTGGGCGCAGAGAGCGGACGCAGGCTCTGGGGCCGAGACCTCACTGCAATGTCGACGCTGGCAGTCGATGGCCGTTATGTCTTTTTTGCCGATGATCAGTCGCGGCTTCATTCCTTGAATCGAAAAGATGGGCAGACGGCATGGACCATCGATACCTTTCAACTGCGCGGCCTTCAGCATCCCGTCTCATGGGGCCGGGCCGTATGGGTGGCCGATAGTTTTGGATTTCTGCATGCGCTCGCACGAGAAGATGGCAAGCAGATTGCGCGACTCTCCTTAGATGGCGGTGCGCCCAGTGGTGCGATTCGGCCCACACGCGCGGGCCTGCTGATTCAGACCCAGGGTGGCCAGCTGCTTCTGATCCGATCGGAAGGATGAGCAGTGAGCGCCAAACCCGTGGTCGCGCTGGTTGGGCGGCCCAATGTCGGAAAGTCGACACTTTTTAATCGTCTCACCCGCTCGCGAGATGCCCTGGTTGCGGATCTTCCGGGGCTAACACGAGATCGACACTTCGGCGAGGGCCGGCTGGGTCCGCGGCCCTACCTCGTTGTGGATACGGGCGGCTTTGAGCCGATTGTCAAAGAGGGCATTACGTTTCAGATGGCCAAGCAGACCCGGCAGGCAATTGCGGAGTCCGATGCGGTGGTGTTTGTGGTCGATGGGCGCACGGGTCTCGCGCCACAGGATCTTCAGATTGCCGATCTGCTGCGCAAATCAGGCCGCCCGGTCACGATTGCTGCCAATAAACTCGAAGGCCTGACCAGCGACGGCCGCACTGCGGAGTTCTATGAGCTCGGACTGGGTGATCCGGTAGCAATCTCCTCAGCCCATGGCGATGGTGTGGGCGGCCTTATGGAATCGGTCATGGCGGCGCTGCCGGAGGTTCCTGACGAAGATCTCGAGGCTTCAGTGGCCGAGCGTGGCCTGCGGGTGGCAATTGTTGGCCGGCCCAATGTGGGCAAATCTACCCTGATCAATGCCTTGGTGGGCGAGGAGCGGGTGATTGCGTTTGATATGCCGGGCACGACGCGCGATGCCATCGTGATTCCCTTTGAGCGTGAGGGCCGTCGTTATCAGCTCATCGACACTGCGGGCCTGCGACGCCGGGGCAAGGTCTTTGAGGCAGTGGAAAAGTTCTCGGTCATCAAAACGCTGCAGGCCATTGAGTCATGCAATGTCGCGGTGCTGATGGTGGATGCGCAGGCCGATGTCTCGGAGCAGGATGCGCACATTGCGGGATTTGTCATGGAGTCGGGCCGAGCCCTGGTGGTCGCTGTGAACAAATGGGATGGCCTGGATGTCATCGTGCGCGAGGAGGTCAAGCGCGTGATGGCCCGCAAGCTGCAATTTCTGCATTGGGCAAAGTTTCATTTCATCTCGGCCATGAAGGGTGCGGGCATTGATGCGCTGATGCGCTCTGTGGATGCGGCCTATGGGGCCGCAACGCTGAAGCTCTCCACGCCGAAAATTACCCGCGTGCTGCGCGAGGCCGTGGAGGCCCAGCAGCCGCCCCGGCACGGCCGATTTCGGCCCAAGCTGCGGTATGCCCACCAGGGCGGCCAAAACCCGCCGATCATTGTGGTTCACGGCAACGCCTTGGAGCATGTTTCTGATGCGTACAAGCGTTATCTCGAGTCGCGCTTTCGTCGAGTCTTTCGTCTGGAGGGCACACCCCTGCGGATTGAGTGGAAAACCTCGACCAACCCCTACAAGCCCGATGCGTGATTCCGCAGGCTGAAATCGGTATAGTTATTGCTCATCCGATGGAGTCCATTACATGTCACAAAACAAAGGGCAGGCGTTACAAGACCCATTTCTAAATCTCCTGCGTAAGGAGCATGTCCCGGTCTCGGTCTATTTGGTCAACGGCATCAAGCTGCAGGGCCATGTCGAGTCATTTGATCAATACGTATTGCTTTTGCGCAATACGGTCACGCAGATGGTCTATAAGCACGCCATCTCCACGATCGTTCCAGCGCGCGCGGTGAATTTCACTGCTGAGGGTGAGTCGAGCTGAGCGATCTCGGTTCCGTTTCAACGTCCAACGACGTTGATTTCTCCAGAAACCCGCGAACTGTTGTCGTGTCCTTGGCCCTGAGCGGAGGGCCGGAGCCCGACCTGCAGGAGCTATGTGCGCTGGCGGTCTCGGCGGGTGCACATGTCGTGGGCCAGGTCACCGGCCGTCGTGATCGGCCTGATCCGGCGCTCTTTGTGGGCTCCGGCAAGGCCGAAGAAATCGGCCGGATTTGCGCCGAATGCCAGGCCGACCTAGTGGTTTTTGATCACACGCTGTCACCAGGCCAGCAGCGAAATTTGGGCCGGGCATTAAGGCGCCGTGTGATTGATCGCGTGGCATTGATACTGGATATCTTTGCGCTGCGTGCGCGAAGCCATGAGGGCAAGCTGCAGGTGGAACTCGCGCAGCTGGATTACTTATCGGCCCGACTGGTGCGCGGCTGGACCCACCTCGAGCGGCAACGCGGAGGCATCGGATTGCGCGGCCCGGGTGAGACCCAGTTAGAAACGGACCGTCGATTGATTGGGCAGCGGGTGAAACAGCTGCGGCTGCGGCTCGCCGCAGTGGAACGTCAGCGCAAGAACCGGCTTCGGCAGCGCTCCAGGCAGGGCACATTTTCAGTCTCGCTGGTGGGCTACACCAACGCCGGCAAGTCGACACTGTTTAATGCGTTAACCCATGCGGGTGTGTATGCGGCCGATCAGCTTTTTGCAACGTTGGACACCACCAGCCGACGGGTGTTTCTTGCGCCCGGGGAATTTATGGTGCTGTCTGACACGGTGGGATTTATTCGTGATCTGCCCCACAGCCTGATTGAGGCCTTTAAGTCCACGCTCAATGAAGCGGCCGAGGCAGATTTGCTGCTGCATGTCATTGATGCGTCGGATCCGGATCGGGATGCGCACCGTCAGGCGGTCGATCGGGTGCTCGAGGAAGTCGGTGCCGGCGAGGTGCCCCGCATTGAGGTCATGAACAAAATCGACTCTGCGGGCCTTACCAGCCGATCCGAGGCCGGTCCCGATGGCCGGATTCGTCGTGTCTGGGTGAGCGCGGCGTCCGGCGGGGGCCTGGCCGGACTCCGGGAGGCGGTCCGCTCCCATGTACCGGCTTTCCCTAGTCCGGAAACGTGTTCCGGTACTCTCAGCGATAATGTCGGGTTATTGCAACCTTCTGTTCAATCCCTTCTCTAAACTCTCACGATGCTCAGGTTTGGCGGGTCAGTTTTACGGCGTCTTTTTTCCCTCGGGGATCCCCGCTGGGGCCAGTCTGGCTCCGGCCAGGGCTCCGGCCAGCCCACGGGTGGCCAGTCGGCCTCGGGCCAGGGTTCTGAGCAAAAGCCTTCATCGGGTGAACCCGATCGCGAGCCACCTCGGCAGGATCCACCGGAAACCCCAAAAGAGCCGCGCAAGCCCGACAGTCGCCCTCGATCCGAGGAGCCGCCTGATCTTGACGAGGTCTGGCGTGATTTCAATCGGCGTTTAAGTGGCATGTTCGGCGGCAAAGGCCGCCAGGGCGGCGGCTTTGGCGGTGGTGGCCGAAGCGGCGGCGGTGGCGGGGGATTTAAGGCCCCGACCGTGAAAACCGGGCCGGCCTTTGGCTTTGTTGCTTTGGGTGGTGTTTTGGTCTGGCTGGCAACCGGCTTTTATATTGTGCAGGAGGGCCAGTCCTCGATCGTGTTGCGTTTTGGTGAATTCAGAACCACGACCAGTGCGGGCTTTAATTGGCGGCTGCCGTATCCGTTCGAGTCACACGAAATCGTGAACCTGTCGCAGATTCGGCAGATCACGGTCGGCGTTCGCGCTGGCGGTGCGACCTCTCGCAGCCGAGATTCATTGATGCTCACCAAAGACGAGAACATGGTGGATCTGCAGTTTGCTGTGCAGTATCGCATTGGCAATCCGAAAGATTATTTATTCAATAACGTGGCAACCGATGACATCGTGACCCAGGCCGCCGAGACCGTGATGCGTGAGATTGTTGGACGCAGCATGAGCGATACGGTGCTCTATGAGAACAAAGAGGGCATCGCGCGCGAAGCCTTAAGCGCGATTCAGGCAATTGCAGATCGTTATGGCTCGGGCCTTTCAATTGTGGATGTCACGATTCAAAATGCTCAGCCCCCCGAGGAAGTTCAGGCTGCCTTCAGCGATGCGATCAAGGCCGGCCAGGATGCAGAGCGTCTGAAAAATGAAGGCCAGGCCTATGCCAACGATGTGATTCCCCGGGCCCGCGGCTCAGCAGAGCGCTTAATTCAAGAGGCCGAGGCCTATCGTGAGCGGGTGATTGCCACTGCCACGGGTGATGCGGATCGTTTTAGAAAGATTGTGGTGGAGTACAACAAGGCGCCAGCGGTCACCCGCGAGCGGATGTACCTCGAGGCCATGCAGCAGGTCTTCACCAACGTCAGTAAGGTCATGGTGGATTCACGTTCGAACAGCAACCTGCTGTATCTGCCCTTGGATCGGCTGATGCAGCAGTCGGCAGCGGGCCTCATGGGCACTCCGGGCGGTCCAATGCAGTCGCCCCCGCCCTCATCCACTGGCCCCGCGCCAGCCGCCGCGCCGGAATCGCCTGCCCCGCAGCCGGCAGTGCCAGGCCCCGGGCCGAGCCTGCGTGATCGTTTAAGGGATGCCCGCTGATGAATAAGCTCTTTACTGCCATCAGCGCCCTGATCATCGCCGTGCTTCTGGCTGGATCTTGTATCTATGTCGTGGACCAACGTCAGTACGCCATTGTGTTTGCGTTGGGAGAAATCAAAGAGGTGGTGAGTAAGCCCGGCCTGTATGTCAAGCTGCCGCCACCATTTCAAAATGTGGTCTATGTTGAGAAGCGGATTCTCACCATTGATACGCCGGAGATCGACCGTTTCATCACCAGCGAAAAGCAAAACGTGCTGGTGGATACCTATGTGAAGTGGCGCGTCATTGATCCGCGCGAGTATTGGGTGTCCGTGGCAGGCCGTCCCGCTGGTGCTGCGGATCGGATTTCTCGCAGCCTGCGCGACGCGCTCAATAACGAGATCGCAAAGCGGACAGTGAACGAAGTGATCTCTGCTTCGCGTGAACAAGTCATGAAGGGCATTCGGGAGCGTGTGAACGCCGATGCCCAGCGGCTCGGCGTGGAAGTGGTGGATGTCCGCATCAAGCGGGTGGATTTGGCCGATGAGATTCGCGACTCGGTATTTCGTCGGATGGAGTCCGAACGCAAAGCGATTGCCAATGAGCGACGCTCCTCCGGTGCAGCCGAGTCTGAAAAGATTCGCGCCAACGCTGACCGTCAGCGTGAAGTGCTGCTGGCTCAGTCCTATCGCCGTGCCCAGAGCATCATGGGGGATGGCGACGCCCGATCAACGGCGCTGTATGCGGCATCTTTTGGACAGAATCCAGAGTTCGCATCGTTTTATCGCAGCCTGCAGGCCTATCGCGAGAGCTTCAAAAGCAAGTCGGATGTCATCGTGGCCGATCCGCAGTCTGACTTTTTCCGTTACTTCCGATCATCGGGTGCCCGTGGTCCGGGCCCATCCGGCAGCGCGAATACCAACAAGTAACCGGCAGCACGCCCATGCCCGCCTGGCAACTGCCTGACCAGATTTCGGACATCCTGCCCGCTGAGGCCGCAAGGCTTGAGCGTCTGCGTCGCAGGCTATTGGATCTGTATCGCAGCTACGGCTATGCACTGGTGCAGCCGCCGATGCTGGAGCAACTTGAATCACTCATGATCGATCAGGCCCGCGACCTCGATCTGCGCACCTTCAAGGTGGTGGATCAAGCGAGCGGACGCCTGCTGGGCCTGCGTGCCGATATTACGCCGCAGGCCGCGCGGTTGGATGCCCATCAGATTCAGAATAAAGGTGTCACCCGGCTTTGTTATGCCGGATCGGTGCTGCATGCGCAGCCGGCAGGCCTGCTGTCATCACGAGAGCCAGTGCAGATGGGCTGTGAACTTTTTGGCCACGATGGTCTAGAGGCTGATCTCGAAGTTCAGGAACTCGCACTGGCATCCTTGGACGCTGCTGGGATCCGGAAAGTCAGGCTCGATCTCTCGCACAGAGGCATCTTTCTCGCCTTGCGTGATCGTGATCCCGGGCTGGCCGCTTGCGAAAATGAAGTGCTGACCGCTTTGCAGTCCAAAGATCGTGTGGGGCTTGGCGTTTTGGTCAAAGGCGTATCGGCCGAATCCGCCAAGGCGCTCACCGCATTGATTGATCTGTATGGCCCAGCATCCGGCGCCGACAATGTGATTGATGCAGCACGCCGCAGTCTGCCGAAGCTTGCACCCGTTACCGAGGCCTTGGATCGGCTGCAGTCGGTGGCGGAATCCGCCATGTTTACCGAGCATCCGCAGTGTGTGCTGACCGTGGATTTTGCGGATCTGCGGGGCTATCGTTATCACAACGGTGTGATGTTCTCGATTTATTGCGAGGGCCTGCCCAATGCAGTTGTGCGCGGTGGCCGTTACGATGGTGCAGGTAAAGTCTTTGGCCGCGCCCGCGCGGCAACTGGCTTTAGCCTTGAGCTTCGCGAGTTGTTGGAGATCACCAATTTCGATACCGAGCCGGCGGATGCTGCAATCGCAGCGCCCTGGCAGGATGATGCGGGCCTGCGGCAGACGATTGCTGCTTTGCGTCGTGAGGGCAGGGTGGTATTCCGACTTCCTGATGCAGAATTCGGATCGTGGACCGGTCAGCGGCTTGTGTCTGAATCCGGCCGCTGGATCGTCGCTTAAACCAATACAAATCAGGAGTGACGCATGTCGGCAGGAAAAGCTGCGGGTCGCACCGCGGGTCAAGGCAAGAATGTGGTCGTCATTGGCACCCAGTGGGGTGACGAAGGCAAGGGCAAGATTGTCGATTGGCTCACCGAGCAGGTCAGTGGTGTGGTCCGATTTCAAGGCGGCCATAACGCAGGCCATACCCTGGTGGTCAATGGCAAAAAAACAATTCTTCGCCTGATTCCCTCTGGCATTTTGCATCCTGGTGTTACCTGCTATATCGGCAACGGCGTCGTGCTCTCGCCTTCTGCCTTGCTGGGTGAAATTGATGAGCTGCAGGCCAATCAGATTGATGTGGAGTCGCGTCTTAAAATCAGTTTCGCCTGCCCGCTCATCCTGCCGTATCACGTGGCCTTGGATCAGGCCCGCGAGGCGGCCCGCGGTGATGCCAAGATCGGCACGACTGGCCGCGGTATCGGCCCCGCATATGAAGATAAAGTCGCACGCCGGGCGATTCGGCTTTTGGATCTCCGCCAGCCCGATGTGCTGCGGGCCAAACTCACCGAGGTCCTGAGCCTGCATAACTTCGTACTGGAGCAGCATCTGAAGGCCCAGCCGATTGCAGTCGATCAGGTTTATAACGATTTAATGTCGATGGCGCCGCGCCTATTGAAGATGGCCGCTGATGTGCCGCAACTGCTCTACGAGGCCGGCCAGCGGGCCGAGAATCTTCTCTTTGAGGGCGCGCAGGGATCACTGCTGGACATTGATCACGGCACGTATCCTTATGTCACCAGCAGCAACTGTGTCGCTGGTGCGGCAGGAGCTGGCGCTGGCGTGGGGCCTGCGCAGCTGCACTATGTGCTGGGCATCACCAAGGCCTACACCACCCGTGTGGGCAGCGGCCCATTTCCGACAGAGCAGATCAACGAGATCGGTCAGGCACTGGCAAAGCGTGGCAATGAGTTTGGCTCGGTAACTGGCCGGCCGCGCCGCTGTGGCTGGTTTGATGCCGCGGCCCTGCGCCGAGCGATGCAGATCAATGGTGTGACAGGCCTATGCATCACCAAGCTGGATGCGATGGATGGCATGCAAGAGGTCAAGCTCTGTGTGGGCTACAACACACCACAGGGCCATATTGATGTGTTGCCCTTTGGCGCCGATGCGGTGGCCCAGTGCCAGCCGATTTACGAAACCATGCCAGGCTGGTCGGAGACGACTCAGGGCGTGCGCAAGTGGGCAGACCTTCCGGATAACGCCCAGCGTTACTTAAAGCGGCTCTCTGAAGTGGTGGGCGCACCGATTGCCATGGTGTCGACCGGCGCCGATCGCGAAGACACCATTCTGCTGGACCACCCTTTTCAATAAATCAGCAGCCGAGTGCTGCTGCAAGGCTGGTGAAACTTTCCGCGCTGTAATCAAATCCACTGACATCCGGCATGGGCTTGGGCTTTCGAGCGCCATATTCGGTCGGACGATGAATATAGGCCGTCTTCAGCCCACATTGCTGTGCGGCCTGAAGGTCATCGGTGTGGGCAGCCACCAGCATGACGTCTTGGGGCGCAAGATCAAAGACATCGGCCACCCCAAGATAAGTCTCGGGATCGGGCTTGTAATGACGAAACACTTCGGCAGAAAGAATCAGATCCCAGGGCAGGCCCGCCGCCTTTGCCATATTGGACAGAAGGCCCAGATTGCCATTTGAGAGTGTGACGATCGTGAAGCGTTGTTTAAGCCGCAGCAGTCCCGGCACGGTGTCAGGCCAGGGCGCAAGGCGATGCCAGATGCGATTGAGATCCTGCCGTGCTGGTTCATTTAAGTGATTCAGTCCGAATTCACCAAGAATACGATCCAGAATCATCCGATGCAGCACATCGATTTTGGTCCAGGCCTTCTGGCCTTTTCGGATTTCCGCCATCGCAGGCTGATAGCCCGCCCGCCAGGCATTGGCGAATGCATCGCCATCGACGCCAAGCTTCAGTCGGTCCACCTCCCGCACAATCGAGCCGTGCCAGTCCACGACAGTGCCAAAGACATCAAAAGCGAGTACCCGGGCTGGTGTTGTCATAGGGGAAGCGATTTGTGCAACACTTGCGGGAGTCGACTGCGATCGGGAGAGAGATGTGGTGCCCAGAAGAGGACTCGAACCTCCACAGTGTTGCCACCGCTAGGACCTGAACCTAGTGCGTCTACCAATTCCGCCATCTGGGCAAGGCAGGCGCGTACTTTAGCCGGAATCACGTAATTGTCAAACCGTACTGCATCTGCAACTGCACAGACCAGCTTTTATGGCCGGCTGATCGGCCATCGCGATGGCTTTGGATTCGTGCGGCCCGATGCGGGCGGCGACGATGTCTTCATCTCTCCCAAAGAGATGCTCAAGGCCATGCACGGTGACCGGGTCAGCGCCCGGGTTGTGGGCACCGACCGACGGGGCCGGCCCGAGGCCGTCATCCTTGAAGTGGTCGAGCACGCCAATCGCAACCTGGTCGGCCGGCTTGTCAACGAGCGGGGCATTTTGTTGGTCGTGCCCGAAGATCAGCGCATTAAGCACGACGTGATTGTTGCCCCCATCGACACGATGGGCGCGGAGCCGGGGCAAGTGGTCTCCATTGAAATTATCGATCCACCCACACGTTACACACCGCCTGTGGGCCGTGTTATCGAAGTATTGGGCGGAGTCGATGACCCCGGCATGGAAGTCGAGATTGCGGTCCGTAAGTTTGATGTGCCGCACGAATTCTCCGACGAGGCCCAGGCCCTTGCGAAAAAACTTCCCGATGAAGTGCGGCCAAAAGATCTGAAGGACCGTGTTGATTTGCGCGATGTGCCCTTCATGACCATTGATGGTGAAGATGCCCGCGACTTTGATGATGCGGTCTATGCCGAGCCGGTTGCAGGCAAGGGCTGGCGGCTATTGGTGGCCATTGCCGATGTCAGCCACTATGTGCAAAGCGGTGATGCCTTAGATCGTGATGCTTACTCGCGCAGCACATCGGTTTATTTTCCGCGGCGTGTGCTGCCGATGCTGCCGGAGAAGCTCTCCAATGGCCTGTGTTCTTTAAATCCTCATGTTGATCGGCTGGCCTTGGTCTGCGATATGGTGGTGACCACTGCGGGCGAGGTCAGGGCCTATCAGTTCTATGACGCCGTCATTTGTTCAGCCCAGCGGCTGACCTATACCCGGGCCTGGGCAGCGATGTGTGATCCGCTTTCTGAGGATGCCCGCCATCTTGGCCCCTTGGCCCAGACCCTGGGCCATCTCGAAGAAGTCTTTCGTGTGTTGCTTGCCGCGCGTGAGGCCCGTGGCGCGATTGATTTTGATTCGGTTGAGACTTACATGCAGTTTGATGCCAATGGCCGAATCGAAAAAATTGTGCCGCGTGTGCGCAATGATGCCCATCGGCTCATTGAAGAGTGCATGCTGGCAGCCAATACCTGTGCTGCGGATATTCTGAAACGGGCCAAGCGGCATGGCCTTTATCGGGTCCATGAGGGCCCCACGCCCGAGCGGCTGCGCGCGCTGCGTGAGTTTTTAAAAGTCCAGGGCCTGCGGCTTGAAGGTGGCGATGAGCCTGCGCCGGGGGACTACGCCCGGCTTGCCAAAGAGATTCGGGCCCGGCCCGACTCCCGACTGATTCAGACACTGCTTTTACGCAGCATGCAGCAGGCCATCTACACACCGGAAAATGTCGGCCACTTTGGCCTGTCGTATGAGGCCTATGCCCATTTCACCTCGCCGATTCGCCGCTACCCGGATCTGTTGGTGCATCGGGTGATCAAAACCATTATTCACAATAAGGGCCATTACTTGCCGCCCTATGGCGATACAGGCCTTGATGATCCGATGCACCGCTGGCGCAATATCGGGGATCACTGCTCGGGTGCGGAGCGTCGGGCAGACGAGGCCTCCCGTGATGTCGAGGCCTGGCTGAAATGCCAATACATGAAGTCACGGATTGGCGAGCAGCTGCGGGGCACCGTGACTGGCATTGCGCCGTTTGGATTGTTTATTACGCTGGATGCCCTCTATGTTGAGGGCATGATTCATGTCTCGGAGCTCGGTGCTGAGTATTTCCAGCACAACGAGGTCTTGCACGAGTTGCGCGGCGAGCGTACCGGCCGTCGCTTTCGGCTCTACGACAGTCTGGTGGTGCAGGTCGCCCGTGTGGATTTAGATGCCCGGCGTATTGAGTTTCAGCTGGTGCCCAGCATGATCCGGGCCACTCGGGCAAGCCGGCCTGCCGAGCGTGAGCAGGATTTTTATGCCCTGCCGCAGGAAGAAGAGTCCGAGTCAGAGATGCCGCCCTGGCTTGCCGAGGCCTTGGCCACTGGGCCAGCTTCGCGCAAGAAGTCATCGAAAAAACATCGCGATAAAAAAGCGCTCGCGCCAGCAGAAAAAACACACAAAGAGAAGCGCTCTAAAAAATCCGCCAAGCAAAAAGTGAAGGGCACCGCTGCCGAAAAACCCAAGGCGGGCCGGGGTGCAAAAACCGCGCGTCAGCCGGCAGGCCGTGCAGGCAGCGCGCGTAAGTCCCGCCGCGGCAAGGGTACGCGCTGATGGGCCGCGACGCCAAAGAGATTTGTCTGCTGGGATTTCATGCGGTGCGCGCGCGGCTGCGGACTGCGCCCGAGACCATTTTGCGCATTATTTTTGATGGACAGCGCCGTGATGCGCGTATTAACGCGCTGCTGAAACAGGCCGAGCAGGCCAGTGTGAAAGCGATTTCTGATTCCGCACTGGCGATGGATCGCCTTGCAAAGGGCCAGCGCCATCAGGGCATTCTTGCCCTTGCCTCAGCACGAGAGCAGCCCGATAGCCTCTCCGATTTGCTCACACAGGTCGAGGCCTTTGAGCCCGCCCGGCAGTGGCTGCTGCTTTTAGATGGCGTGACCGATCCTCACAACTTAGGCGCCATCATGCGCACCGCTGATGCGGCGGGTGTTGCGGCGGTCATTGCACCCCGAGATAAGTCTGCGCCGTTAAATGATGTCGCCGCCCGTGTATCGGCGGGCGCCGCTGATCATCTGCCTTATCTTCAGGTGACCAATCTCTCGCGTGCCATTGATGAAATTCAGCAGGCGGGCTATCAGGTCATTGGCCTGGCTGAGACCGCAGAGAAGTCGCTTTACGCGACTGACCTCACCGGCCGCATTGCCTTGGTCTGTGGTGCAGAAGGTGAGGGCATGCGCCGCCTGACTCGCGAGCGGTGCGATCTGCTCGTGCGGCTTCCAATGCTGGGCTCGGTGGAAAGCTTAAATGTCTCAGTGGCGGCAGGGGTCTGCTGCTATGAAGCGCTTCGGCAGCGCACGAAATAACGATCGGATGCTACTGGCTACCGGCGAACTACTTCTCTTTTCGCGTGCGTTCACGAAATTTCCATGGCGGCTCGGGCATCAGGGCGGGATTACGCACCGAGGCATCGATGCCCGCCCATAGGCCAAGCCTTGCATCGCGGGCGCTTCGCTCCGCTTCGGCATAACGCTGCTGCTGGGCTTCGCCGATATCTTTTTTATAGCGCACGAAATACCAGGCATAGCCACGCTGGATCTGTGCCAGTCCGAGATCACGATCGCCAATGCTGACATTGGCAACCCAGCGGTCATAGGCATCCACCTTGACGGGCTGAAGCCCGATTGAGCCGGACTGCAGCAGCTCGGTGAGTGAATCTTTGGATTTATTGGAATACGGCTGGGTTTTCTCGGGTGCATCAATTCCCGCGATCCTGACCCGCACCGTGCTGCCATCTTTTGCTTTTAGATTAAATGAATCACCGTCAAAGACCTCGGCCACTGAATAAGGGCCAGCCGGCAGCT
>Ga0194123_10004680_pt1 | contig 15285 bp, 16 predicted proteins | sample TA2MahsurfametaG_5_FD_155479 | JGI IMG/M metagenome (GOLD analysis project Ga0194123, IMG submission 155479) | Freshwater microbial communities from Lake Tanganyika, Tanzania - TA2015023 Mahale A surface | ecosystem: Environmental > Aquatic > Freshwater > Lake | place: Tanzania: Lake Tanganyika... | reverse complement strand
GCTGCCGGGCGATTTGCCCGTGCTGCCGCTCAGTGGGCGGGTAAATCTCGCCGTGGCAGGGCAGGGTGGAGATTTCACGGTTCACCGGTGTGAGGCGGCGTTGCGGCTGGGACCCAAGGCACGCTTCCAGTTGAACGCCAGCCCGGGCCTTGCCATTCGCAGCAGCCTGCGCGCGGATGAAAACCTCGCCCGTCATGCGGTCGGTACGCTGGCGCTGGAAGTGAGTGATCTGCCTTCCAGCGCGCTCAGTGATTTCCTGTCCCTCGGACAGCTGCGGTTCAAGGAGGTGAATGCACGACTTCGTCTGGTCTCCGACGGTCGTTCACTCAAGGTGGACAGCGAGACGCCACTGCGGCTGGAAGCGGTCCGATTGCTCGAAAACCAGCGCGCGTTGACCGCGCCCTTCGATCTCAGCGCCAAGGCCAGCCTCGAAGCAACCCGACGGCGTGTGAATCTGGTTCTCGACGAGACCACGCTGCGTTTCGAGGGTAATACCGCGCCGGCGCTGGCGGGCCGCTTGCTCGCGGGACTCACGCCGGGCGCGCGGGTGCCGCTCACCATGCTGGAGGCGGATCTGCGACTCGACCTGCGGCAGATCCTGGCTCAGCCCGCGCTGTTGCCGGGCCATCGACTGGTCCGCGGCACCGCCAGTCTGAGCGCGCAGGTGGCTGCGGATCGCACGCTGGCCGCGAATCTGGCGCTGACCGATCTGGAGGGCGGCCGTGCGCTCGCCATCGACCGACTCGAACTACCTTTGAAGGGTGCCCTCGCCCCTGATGGTCGGGGTTTCGACTTCAGTGCGCCAGTGCTTGCGACCGGGAAATCGGGCCCCACGCGTGCGGTTCTCAGCGGACATTACGCACCCCAGCCTGATGAGCCTCGGGTGATCACGCTTGGTCTAGCCGGCGAAGTCTTCTACCTGAACGATCTGCTTGCCGCCTGGACCTCCATCGCGCCCGCATCTTCCAGCGCTCGAGCGGCCGGCACCAAGCCAAGACAGGGCAGCACGCGCGCACCAGATGCGAAGGCCGCCTGGAAACTCATCCCGCCCGCGCTGGTGCTCGACGTCGCGATCGAGCGCCTGTTCTACTCCGACTATCTGGCATTCAATGCAGTGCGCGGCAAACTGGATTTGCGCAGCCGCCGCTTTGGCCTGCAGCAGGTTGGCGCGCGCTTCCACGAGAGCGAGATCAGTTTTGACGGCGTCATGCGGTTCAAGGCCGGCGCACCCGAGCCATATTCACTGGACATGAAAGGACGCGTCCGCGACTTCGACCTGAACACTTTCTTCACCGAGCTCGTGCCCGGTGAGAAGCCGCGGGTGGAGGGGCTGTTCGGGGTGAAGGTGGAAGCCACCGGGGTGTTCCCCAACTTCTCCCAGTTGCGCAACAGGCTGTTGTTCGATGTGCGCATGAAAAGCCGCGACGGCCTGTTCCGCCCGTTGCCGCCAGACAGTGCCCTGATGCTGGGGGCGTCGGACTTCATGGGCACCTTGGGTGAGGGCCTGTCCTATCTGCCCACCGGAGGCTTCGGCGCGGGCGCCGTGGCGCGATTGGTGAATTACATCGCCGAAATCGATTACGACACCCTCGATCTTCATCTGGTGCGTGAGGATTCCCGCCACGTACGGCTGGAGGAGTTCCAGTTGCTGAGCCCCACCATTGCGCTCACGGCAAGCGGAGGCATACGCCATGACCCCGGAGAGGACATCCTGGACAGCCCCCTGGAACTCACCGCCGAGCTCGACATGCTCGGGCGCGGAGCTGCCATCCTCTACAGTCTCGATCTGATGCGTGATGAAAAAGACACCTGGGGTTACTGGCGCGGCCCCTCGTTCCGCATCTGGGGCAGCCTCGCGGCGCCGGAATCCAACTTCGACGAAATCGTGAACGCTGCGGGCGATGCCGCCGTGCAGGGGGCGTTCAGGCATCCCCTGTCGGGGCTCATCGGCAATCTCAAGTTCCGCTGGTTTGACGACGACAGCGCAGCTCGGGAACGGGCAAGGGAAGCGCGACGTTCGCGGGACGCCGTGCGCGAGGCGGAGGAATCCGCAGCGAGCGGCGGGGAGCTGCCCGCAAACGCGGGCGTTCAGGCGGAGGAGGGAGCCCGGGGCGCGGAATCACCCGCGCCCTGAGCCGTTGTAGACAGCAACGAAAGACGGCGCCCGAGAGACTGCCTCGCGCTTCAGCCCGCCGGACGGCTGCTGTTGAAGATGTCGCGATGCATCTTCCAGACCTTGCCGTCCGTCTTCCAAACCACGATGTATTTGCCCTCGTCCAGCACCTTCTTGTCGGCGCCGCTGAGCGCGTAGGTGCCGACTTCCACTGCCGTGGCGCCTCCGAAGACCTCGACTTCCTTCGTCTTGAGCTTCGCGCCCCTGACCCCCATGTCGATGGCGCCCCGCCAGAACCCGGCGATCGCCTTGCCCTTCAGCATGCCTGCATTGGGCGGCATCAGCACCGCGCCCTTGCCATACAGCTTGCCGACCGCTGCGGCATTTCCCGCAGCGACTTCTGCTCCGAGTGTCTTGTTGTTCGCCTTGATGATCGTCGTGACGTCAGCCGTAGCCTTGCTAGCCATGAATAGCCCCCGTGCATGTGCGTTGGATGTTTGTCGTCCGCCCGCGGACAAAGGCCCGCTGCGGCCGCAGTGTAGGCAGCTTTACTGCCGGCGATCCATCCATTTTTCACACGCCGGTCGTCACCGCTTCGCGCACACCCGGTGCGTGACGCACCAACGACCGGTAAGTCCGGTGCCTCAGCGAACGCGGGCGGCAATCATCTCCACTTCCAGCAACCACTCCGGCTTCAGCAGCGAGGGCACACACACGGCAGTGGAGGCGGGACGGTGCTGGCCAAGACGGCGGGTGCGGGCCGCTGCGTACGCCGGGTAATTGTGCGCACCGACCACGTAGGCAGTCAGTTTCACGATGTGCTGGACACCCATGCCCGCGGCTTCGAGGATGCCTTCGAGATTGCACCACACCTGTTCGGCCTGGGCTTCGATGTCCTCGGGCACCGAACCATCCTGGAGCGCGCCGATCTGGCCAGCCGAATGCAGGACTTCCGCACCGGGTGGAATCACCACCGCATGACTGTAAGCCCGGTTGTAGGGTTCCATGACGGAGGAAGGATTGATGAAAGTTTCGAGAGTGTCTGGCATGGGGCTGTTCTCCTGTCCTGGGGTGAGGGGTGTGGTTCTGGTCGAAGCGAGGATAGTCCAGTTGCGAGCGAAGGGGGCAGTAACCCACCGGTCCGCTGCGCCGGAGGCCCGGATCCCTGTGCTTGAAACCATCTCCCGCTCTTGCACCGCACCATCAAAACGTCCACAAAAGGGTATTTGTTCAATAGGTTATCGCTGTTAAGCTCAGATTCACCAAGTGCTGCCTTCAGCACTCCTACGGGAGGGATTCCTGATGGCTGCGGTATCTCAACTCGATGAAAAACGGCCTGCCGGCAGGCCGCGCTCCGAACAGGCGCGCAAGGCCATTCTCGACGCCACGGCCCGTTTGCTGGAGAGTGCCACCCTCAAGAGTCTCGCCATCGAAAGCATCGCCCGCGAAGCTGGTGTCGGCAAAGCAACCATTTACCGCTGGTGGCCCAACAAGGCCGCTATCGTGATCGATGCCTTCTTTCGCGAGGTGGAACAACGCACTGCTTTCGAGCATGCCCCCACCGCAACCGAGGCGATTCGTCATCAGGTCGCACGCATGGTGCGCGCGATCGCCGGCACGACCGGACGCATCGCTGCGCAGATCATTGCGGAAGGTCAATCCGACCCCTCCGTGCTTGAACATTTCCGCGCCGTCTTCCTGCGTCAACGGCGGGCAGCCGCCACCGAAATTTTCCGCAATGGCATCGCCAACGGGGAGTTCCACGACGACCTCGACATCGAGCTTGCGATCGATCTCATCTACGGACCCATCTGGTATCGCCTCATGGTGGGCCATCAGCCACTCGATGCGACCTTCGCCGAATGCCTGCCCCGCCTCAGCATTTCGGCCCTCGTGAAAACGACTCCTTCCGGGATCCCCGCCACCGATGGCCACAACAATGGCCGTGGCATCCTGTCCATGAATTCGGGTTTCGGACCCACGGCCTGATCCAGGTCAAACCGGTGGCTGACGCCGCCGCGGACAATTCCTCCCAGACATGAACTGTGCGCCTGCGCGAGCAGGGCGCCATGCAACTGAGTGAGGAAACCCGCGATGAGAAATCCGCTTGCCAGAGCCATTACCTTGGCCCTCGCCGCCGCCGCCTTGCCGGCGACCGCTGCCACCGACATCGAGCAACTCCAACAGCGTCTCGCGCAAATGGAGCGCGAGACGGCCGCCCTGCGCGCCGAACTCGAACTGGTGAAACAGTCCAGTAATCAGGCCGTGAGCACCGCGACCGAAGCCAAGGCTGCCGCATCCACAGCAACGGCTGCCGCGGCTCCTGCCGTCAAGGGCAATCGGGTGTTCTTCCGCGGCGGTTATGCGGCGCTCACGGATGATCGCGCCAATGGCGCCTTCACCGACATGAACGACATACCGGGCGCCTTGGGGCTGGGATCGGTCAAGAACTCGAATGACGATGGCTGGTACTTCGGGGCGGGCTTCGATTTCCTGCTCTCGCGTGATGTGTTCGGGATGCTGCCGGGCACCTGGGCGCTGGCCGAGCTGGGTCTGGAATTCCGTGATCTGGGTGGCGACGAAACACATCTCGTAGGCCCCGTTGCCGAATGTCTGGCATTGAATGACGTGGGCGTGGGTGCCGGGCCGCTCAATTGCACCGGTATCCGCGGCGAGCAGAATCTCATGATGCTCACCGTGAGTGCCGCGCCCAAGCTCAAATTCAACGAAGGCGGCAAGCTGCGCCCCTGGATCATCCCGGCAGGGCTCGACCTCAATGTGATCTCCCCGCCATCGGATTCCACCAACTATCTGGACATCGGCGTGCAGTTCGCCGGCGGCGTGGATTACGAGATTCTGCCCGGCATCACCCTGGGCGCCGATATCCGCTATCACCTGTCTGCAGATCTGACCGACCCGGATTACTCGCCGGCATCCGTGGCCGCCGCGCAGGCAGCAGGCATGAGCTTGAACACAGATCCGTCCAACGACAGCTGGACGGCGGGAGTCTCCCTCGGCATAGGCTTCTGAAGAAGCCTGTTTGACGCTGTGGCGGGGCAACCCGTCACAGCGGATTTTTTGAACGCACCCCTGCCCTAGCCTGTCAGGTAAACCCCGCCGTTCACGTGCAGGGTCTGACCGGTGATATAGGCCGCGTCGTCTGACAGCAGGAAGGCCACGACGCCAGCAATCTCCTCAGGCCGGCCCGCCCGCTGCATCGGCGTCTGGGCGATCATGTCGCTGTACTCGGTCTCGGGCAGCACGCCACGCAGCCGTTCGTGCCAGATGAGTCCGGGCGCGATCACGTTTGCCGTCACACCGCTCGCTGCAAGATCGCGCGCCACTGAATGGGTGTAACCCACGATGCCGGCTTTGGCAGCCGCATAGGGTGCCTGGCCCGGGCCGGGTTGATAGGCATAGAGCGAGGCGAAATTCACGATGCGTCCGTGGCGCCGGTTTCGCATGCCACCGCAGAAGGCCCGGGTGCACAGGAACGTGCCGGTGAGGTTGACGCGCAGGATGATGTCGAAAGTCTTGAGCGCCATGGCCTCTGGCGCACCCGCACCGGCGACGCCCGCGTTGTTGACGAGGCCGGAAATTTCGATGCCGCGCCGCTCGAGATCTTCGCGCAGATTCTCCACCTCCTGCTCGCGGGTGATGTCCAGCGCGGCAACCTCCAGCCGCGCGGCCGACTCGGGGCCGAACTGCGCTGACCAAGCCCCGGTTTCGTCCGCGCGGCGGTCGACAGCGATGACCCGGGCTCCGTCGCGCAGCAGCCGTGCGACGATGGCCGTGCCCAGCCCTCCCAGCGCGCCTGTCACCAGCACATGACCCCGGGATTCCGTCATGGTCATGGCTCAGAACGAGCGCGGCAGGCCGAGCACTTTCTCGGACACGAAATTCAGGATCATTTCGCGGCTGACGGGCGCGATGCGCGCGATCAGGACTTCGCGCAGGTACCGCTCCACATGGTATTCCTTGGCGTAGCCCATGCCGCCGTGAGTCATCACCGCAGTTTCGCAGGCGTGGAAGCCGGCTTCCGCGCAGAGATATTTCGCGGCATTGGCCTCGGCCCCACACTCCTGGCCGCTGTCATAGAGGCTGGCGGCCTTGTAGGCCACGAGCTCTGCCGCCATGAGTTCGGCCCAGGCCTTGGCGAGCGGATGCGCAATGGCCTGGTTCTGGCCGATGGGACGACCGAACACCACGCGCTCGCGGGCGTAGGTCACCGCGCGGTTGACGGCCGCTCGACCCAGGCCCACCGCCTCGCAGGCAAGCAGGATCCGCTCGGGATTCAGGCCATGCAGGATGTAATGGAAACCCTTGCCTTCCTCGCCGATCAAATCTTCCTTCGGCACCGGCAGGCCGTCGTAAAACACGGCGTTGGAGTCGACTGCCGCGCGACCCATCTTGTGAATCTCGCGCACTTCCACGTAGCGTCGGTCGAGATCGGTGTAGAACAGGCTGAGGCCGTCCGTCTTGCGCTTCACCTGATCCTTGGGCGTGGTCCGCGCCAGCAGCAGGACCTTGTTCGCGCGCTGGGCACCGGAGGTCCAGTGTTTCTGGCCGTGGATCACATAGCCGGTTGGCGTGCGATCCGCACGGCAGTCCAGATTGGTGGTGTCGAGGCCCGCGTTGGGCTCGGTCACGCCGAAACAGGCGGTCTCCTTGCCCTGGAGCAGGGGTGGCAGCCAGCGCTGCTTCTGCTCCTCCGTGCCGAATACCACCACCGGGTTCAGGCCAAAGATGTTCAGGTGAATTGCGGAGCAGCCGGTGAGTCCCGCGCCGGATTCGGCCACGGCCTGCATCATGATGGTGGCTTCCGTGATGCCGAGGCCTGCGCCACCCACTGATTCCGGCATGGCGATACCCAGCCAGCCATCTTTCACCACCGCGTCCACGAATTCCTGGGGAAACTTGCCGGCATCATCACAGGCCAGCCAGTACTCGGGTGAGAAGTTGGCACAGAGCTTCGTGATCGCATCACGGATGGCACGTTGTTCATCGGAAAACTGGAAGTCCATGGCAGGCCTCGTCGGAAAGGGATGGTCGGAAACTATGCGGGCCCTAGGATGGGTGTCAAGCCGAGCACGCCGGCCTGACTTTTGTCAGCAGGGGCGTTCTCCTATCATGCAACCACGGCTTCGCCTGACGCCGAGACCCCATTCCCGACCTTTTCCCGTGGAGAACAACATGCGCGAACTTACCCTGGCCGAAGTGGAAACCCTGTTGAAGGAAGGCGTGGCTTATGCGCAATCCCAGGGGCGACCGAGCTCCATTGCGGTGGTCGATTTCGGCGGCAATCTGCGCGGTGCCCTGCGCCCCGACAAGGGACGCATCGCCAATATCCTCATTGCCGAGAAGAAGGCTTGGACTGCGGTCGCTTTCCAGCGCCCCACTGACATGGTGCGCGATGTCATGCTGCCTGGCGCTTTCGGCTACGGTCTTCAGCACACCGACGAGCGCATCTGTATGGTGGGCGGTGGCTACCCCATCTTCGATGAGCAGGGCGAGGTGATCGGTGGTATTGGCGCCAGTGGCGGCACTATCGAGGAAGATTGCGAATGCTGCCTCGTCGGCATGCGCAAGCTCGGTTTCAAGACCGAGTTCGTGAACCCTCTCGCCGCGGCGAAGAAATAATCCAACACTCCCCAGTGGATCATGGCGGCCTCGGGTCGCCGTGAGCGAGAAGCCAGCATGATCACCAGCCTGCCCGTGACCGAGACACCCGCAGACCAGATTCCGGCGCAGGATCTGGGCTTCGGATTGCACTTCGCCGACCGCATGTTCACCCAGCGCTATTTGCGCACGAGAGGCTGGCATGAGGCGACCATTGGTCCTTACGCCCCCATCACGCTCGACCCGGCCGCTCAGGCGCTGCACAACGGGCAGATGATCTTTGACGGCACCAAGGCCTACCGGCGCCCAGATGGCGACATCAACCTGTTCCGTCCGGAACGCAATGCGCAACGCTTCAATCGCTCGGCGGCACGCATGGGCATGCCTGAGGTGCCCGAGGCCCTGCATGTGGAGGCAATCAGGGAACTGGTGCGACTGGAGGCCCGCTGGGTGCCTCACGCGCCGCAGACCGCGCTCTACATTCGTCCGGTGATGATTGCCACGGAAAAAGCGCTGTCCATCCGCGCCCCGGCCGAATACCTGCACTACATTATCCTGAGCCCTGTGGCGCCTTACTTCGCCGGTGGCTTCGCCCCGATTGCCGTGCATGTGCCGCATGCCTGGGTGCGCGCGGTCCGCGGGGGCACGGGTGAAGCCAAGACGCCGGGTAACTATGCCGGCAGCATCGTGGCCACCGAAGAGGCCACTGCGCTCGGCTATCAGCAGGTGCTGTGGCTGGACGCGCTCGAGCGGCGCTATGTGGATGAAGTGGGGGCGATGAACATCGCCTTCGTGTACGCCGACCAGACCCTGCGCACGCCCGAATTGTCGGGCGCAATCCTGCATGGCGTGACGCGGGAATCCGTGCTGGTGTTGGCCCGTGACATGGGGCTCGACGTGCGCGAGGAGCGCATCGATTTCTTCGCCGTCTGCGAGGACATCGCTGCCGGCAGAATCACCGAAGTCTTCGGCATGGGCACTGGCGCCGTCATTGCCCCCGTGGGGCGACTTGGTTATCAGGGACGTGACATCGTGGTGGGTGATGGCCAACCGGGGCCCGTGGCGCGAGCGCTGCACGAAACCTTGACCGGCATCCAGTTCGGCCTGCGACCCGATCCCTACGGCTGGACGCAGACCATCCGCGTTCGCTCCTGATCCACGCAGGCCAATTGTAAAGCGTCGCTTGTCAGACTACGCTTCCGGATGATCAGGAGCTTTGCCCACAAGGGGCTGGAGGCTTTTTATCGCAGCGGGTCCAAGGCCGGAATACTGCCACGTCATGCGCCGAGACTGAGGCTGCAGTTGACCGCACTCGACTCCGCAATCAGACCCGAGGATCTCACTGCTCCTGGATGGCGCCTGCATCCCTTGACCGGGGATTTGAGGGGGTTCCACTCGCTGTCAGTCAATGGCAACTGGCGGGTGATATTCCGGTTTGTCGGGACTGATGTCGAACTCGTTGATTATCTGGATTACCACTGAGGCTGCGCTGTAATGGTCAAGATGCACAATCCCGCCCATCCGGGAGAGGTTCTTCGCGACTTTTTTCCGGAGGGGGTTTCGGTAAATGAAGTTGCACAGAGACTCGGCGTCACCCGCCAGGCTCTGTCCGCCTTGCTGAACGGTCGCGCGGGGGTCAGTGCCTCCATGGCTTTGCGGCTTGAGGGCGTGTTCGGGACCAGCGCAGAGATGTGGCTCAATATGCAGACTAGTCATGATTTGTGGCTGGCACGCAAGAAGCCACCGCGGGTCAAACGCCTGGCTCCTCCCGTGGCCGCCGCCTGAACCCAGCCGACGTGCCCGATGCCTCCGGTTGCCGGGGGCGCGCGAATCCTGCACTCTCCCGGGAGTTGGGTTCCCGTTAGGGAACACGGCCCGAGCGACAAAAACAGATTCTGGAGGTCATCAATGGCTTATGCAGTCGTCGTCGACAAGACGATCCCCGTGGCACGTTCCAAGGTTTTCGCGGCACTGATGGATTTTGGTGGAGTGGGCAAGCTTCTGCCGGAAGCCATCGAGTCCTGCACCCTGCAGGGCAGTGGCGTGGGCGCCGTACGAACCATCAAATTGAAGGGCGCACCGGGTGAGGTGGTCGAACGCCTCGAATGCGGTCACGACGAGACGGTGTTTTCGTATTCGATCGTCGCGCCCAGCCCGCTGCCGGTTAACCACTACCACGCCGTGGTGATTCTTTCCGATGCTCCGGGCGGCGGCTGCCGCGTGGTGTGGGGCAGCAACTGGGTGGCCACCGCCGCCCCCGAGGCCGATGTGAAGGCCATGCTGACCGATCTTTACACCAACCTCATCAACGCGCTCGCCAAGGCGTAACACCCCTGCCTCAAAGGCCGGGACACCGGGGGCCACGAGGCCCCCGGTTTTTTTTGATGGAGCCCACATGAAACTCGAAGGCGTGAAGGTCATCGATCTCTCGATGTTCCTGCCCGGACCCCACTTCACGATGATGATGGCCGACCATGGCGCGGACGTGATTCGCGTCGAGCCCCTCGGCGGCGAGCCCTCGCGGGAACTCGGCTGGAAGCAGGACGGTCAATCTGTCTGGTTTCGCAACACCCATCGCGGCAAGCGCAGCCTGCGCCTCAACTTGAAAGATCCGCGGGGCAAGGCCCTGCTGCTGAAGCTCGTGGCCGAGGCGGATGTCTTCGTTGAAGGTTTCCGGCCGGGTGTCATGGCGCGTCTGGGCCTCGACTATGAAACCCTGAAGACCCACGCCCCGCAGCTCATTTACTGCTCGCTCTCGGCCTTCGGCCAGACCGGGCGCTATCGCGACAAACCCGCGCACAATGTGGCGATGGAGGCGCTGCTCGGCACCGTGTCCTTCAACCTCGGTCATGATGGCAAGCCGGCGATGCCCGGTATTCCCGCTGCGGACATGTGCGGTTCATTGACAGCGTTTGCCGGCGTGCTGATGGCGCTGCTGCGCCAGCGCACGACCGGGCAGGGGGATTATCTCGACATCGCCATGCACGACGCGCTGCTCGCCTGGACCGCCAATTACCAGGGACCGATATTCGCCGCGCGTCAGGCGCACCAGGTGAAGCTCGAGCGCAACTGGGGCGGGGCCGCCTTTTACAACGCCTATGAAACCCGCGATGCACAGTGGCTGGTGATGGGTGGGTCAGAGCTCCATTTCTGCGCCAACGTGCTCAACAAGGCGGGCAGGCCCGATCTCATCGATCTCTGCCGCGAACCTCCGGGGCTTGCGCAGCAGCCGGTGGCCGATTTCCTGCGCGAATTCTTCGCCGCGCGCACCCTGGAGGATGCGCTTGCCTGGCTTGGCGATGTGGACTGCTGCTATGCGCCGGTACGCACCCTCCTGGAAGGCACACTGGACCCGAATACCCGCGAGCGCGGCATGCTGCTGAGCGATGGGGACGGACGGGACCATCTGGGGATCCCCATCAAATATTCGGAGGAGCCCGGGCGGGTGGACTTCCGGGTGCCTGCGCTTGGCGAGCACTCGGAGGCCATTGCGAGAGCGGCGGGCCTCGATGACACCCTGATCGCCGAGATGATCCGTGACGGCGTCCTGTGAGGCAGGCCCGCGCCTCCTGCGCGGGCCACTCCCCGACTCTCCTCAGCGCTGCCGGAAGGCCGGCATCACTTCTTTCGCGAACAGTTCCATGGAGCGCGTACCCAGCGCCGGGTCCAGCCCCGGGAACTGGCTGTCCATGATGAAGTCCGTGCATCGGAAGGTGTCGCAGAACTTCTCCAGCTTGCGCGCAACCTGATCCGGCGTGCCGATCATCAGGTGTTCCGCCAGCGGTGAGTGGCGGATGTCCTCTGCGCAGGTGATGGGCAGCGGCTGATCATCCCCTTCGGCATCGTTCGCCTCGGCCAGAATCTCCGCGTAGAAATCGAAGAGGTGGTAGAGGTGGTGCTGACACTCCGCCCACGCCTGATCCTCGGTCGGCGCGCAATACACCATACGCAGCTGCGCAATCTTGAAGTCGTCCGGATTGTGGCCATTGGCTTTCAGGGTATCGACGTACAGCGGTGCCGGATCCGGGCCCAGGGTTGCCATCAGGTGATAGCCCATCTCGGCGGCGCGCGTGATGGCCTTGGGTCCGCGTGCCCCAATCCAGATTGGGGGATGAGGCTGCTGCACGGACTTGGGCGAAAGCGTCATCTCCTTCGTCTGGGTGAACTTGCCGTTGAAGGTGACCTTGTCTTCCTTGAACAGTCGCACCATGAGTTCGATGCCTTCACGCATGCGCATGCCGCGCTCGCTGCGGTTCATGCAGAAGGCGCTCCACTCATGATGCGAATAGCCCTGGCCGATGCCGTAATCGATACGACCGTCCGAAAGAATGTCGGCACAGGCGAGATCTTCCGCGGCGCGCACCGGGTGGGAGAAAGGCAAGAGGTGGATGAAAGTGCCGATGCGGATACGGCTGGTGCGGGCGGCGATGGCGGCTGCGGTCGGAAACATCGAGGGGTTGTAGGCATCCTCGGTGAAGTGATGCTCGGTCAACCATACGTTGTCGTAACCGAGTTCTTCCGCGCGCACGATCTGATCGAGTATCGCCTTGTAGAACGCAGGAAAGGGGCGGCGCCATTTCACGGGATTGCGGAAGTCTTCCATAAAGCCGAAACGCATGGGCGTGAACTCCTGGGGGATTGAGGGTGTGACCTAGCCTAAAGGACTCACCTCGCCTTGCCTATGTCGCCAAGCGCAGGTGTGCGCATTAGGATGGGCACCCTCGCGACAGTCGCGCCTGGCTGCTTGCGATCAGATTTTTCCGATCACTTCATGGTGCGTTGCGGCAACAAAGGCCGCGAGGAGAATGGCATGCAAGGCTTCAGGCTGTCCGCGCAGGACGAGTACACGCACACCCCGGGCCCGGAGTCCAACTTCAACGAAAGCGTGTATGTGAATGCCTTCGATGCGGCCGGGCGCTTCGGCGGCTGGATGAGGCTTGGTAACCGGGCCAACGAAGGCTATGCGGAGCTTTCGGTATGCCTGTATCTGCCAAACGGGCGCGTGGCCTGTCAGTTCCTACGTCCCGTGATCGAGAACAACAGTCGCCATGATGCCGGTGGCCTGCGTTATCAGGTGCATGAACCCTTGAAGCAGGTTTCCATGCAGTACACGGGTGAAGTCATGCTGCTCGATGAGCCGGCGAAGATGCGTGATCCGCGCGCGGTGTTCCAGCAGGCACCGCGGGCCGGGGCGGATATCCTGTTCGAGCTGGCCGGCAATTCCCCGGTGCACGGCGGTGAGCCGCTGGACCCGACCCAGCAGACGATGTACGGCCGCGATTTTTCTCTCGGACATTTCAACCAGCACGCCAATGCCTCCGGTCATCTGCGCATCGGCGCCGAGACTTTCACCTTGAGCGGGCATGGCTGGCGGGATCATTCCTGGGGTCCGCGCTACTGGACCAACATTCACTTCTATCGCCTGTTCATTGCGAACTTCGGTCCCGACCGCGGCTTCATGATCCTGAAGATCACCGACCGCAATGGACTGACCCGCCGCTGCGGCGTGCTGCAGGTCGACGGTGAATACGAAGACATCGAGGATCTGGATGTATGGACGGACTGGACCCGGGACAAGGATCCCCATGCCGTGAAGCTTGGTATCCGTACCCGCAGTCACCGCGTGCGGGTGGAGGGCGAAATCCAGACCTTGCTGCCCTTGCGCAATCGCCGCAAGGAGGGCGCACTGCAGTTGGAATCCCGGATTGCTGAAGGGTTCACTCACTTCCAGTGGGAGGGCCGCACAGGCTGTGGCATGACCGAGTACATCGAAATTCTCGACCAAGGCATGCCGGTCGGCTATCCACTCTGAGGCTTTGCGCATGAATACGCAGGCCTCGGCGGCGCCCGCCGGGATTGTTTCGCGCCTGGAGCTGGCCGTTCGCCGCCGCTTCGGCAATTCGGCCAGTCTGGCCAATGTCAGTGTTGCAACCCTGGGCGGATCCAATCGCACCTTGCTGTTCGATCTGGTGGAGGGGGCTGCGCGGCGACGCCTGGTGTTCCGTCAGGAAACCTACAGGCTCGCGCATTCGCCGTTCATCGAGCCCCATCTTCAATACCAGCTGCTGACCCTCGCCGCGCGTCACGAGGTACCGGTGCCTGCGCCGATTTTCGAGTTTGCCCCCGAGGATGAGCTGGATCGTGGTTACGTTGTGGCCTGCGTGGAAGGAGAGACCTTGCCACGCCGGCTACTGGGCGACCCGCGCTTTGCTGAGGCTCGCGCGCGCTTTCCCGCCCAGGTCGGCGGAATTCTGGCGCGCTTGCACCGGGTACCGCTTGGGGAGGCCGATTTTCTCGCCGACGTCCCGGACAGCCGGGACCCGATTGCGGCGCAGCTCGAGCGCCTCGATTACTACGGCGAAGCCCATCCCGCGGTGGAGCTCGCCGTGCGCTGGCTGGTGCGCCATGCCCCTGCTTCCCGCCGACGATGCCTGCTGCACGGCGATTTCCGCACGGGCAACCTCATGATGGACGAGACGGGCATTCGCGCACTGCTCGATTGGGAGTGCGCCCACCTCGGGGATCCCATGGAGGAGTTCGGCTGGCTGTGCCTGCGTTCATGGCGCTTCGGCATGCTGGACCAAGCGGCCGGCGGCTTCTGCGCGCGTGAGCCGCTCTACGCCGCCTATGCGGCGGCTTCCGGCGAGGAAGTCGATGCGGAAGCCGTGCATTGGTGGGAGGTGTTCGGTTTCGTGCGCTGGATCGTGCTCAACGTGATGCAGGCCCACGGCCACTGGACGGGAGTACGACGCTCGCCCGCCTTTGCCGCCTGCGGCAGGAATACCTGCCTCATCGAGTACGATTTGCTCATGACCCTGCTGGGTCGCTACCGTTGAGGCCGTGACATGAGCCAGAACCTGCCAGATCTGCCCGATATCCTGCGTGAGGTCCGTGCCTTCATCGAGGCGGTCACTCCCAGGGTCGAGGAGAAGGATCGCTATCACGCCATGTGCTGCAGCTACCTGCTGGCCGTGGCCGAGCGCGAGCTTACGCGCGGCGAGGCTGCGGAGCGGGAGATGCAGCAGGCACGGGCGGCACTGGCCGAAGTGTCGGGTATGCCACTCGCGAGTGACGGCGAACTCGCCGCCCGCCTGCGCGAGGGCCGGCTGGACGCGCACTGGGATGCCGCGCTGGAGAGCGTGCTGCGTCAGGTCGTCGCCCGTGTCAGAGTCTCCAAACCCACCCATCTCGACCCCCTGCACCAGGAGCGTGTGTCATGAACCCCAGCCCGATCCGATTCGAATCCCGTGATGGCATCGTCCGGCTCACACTCGCCAACCCCGCCAATCGCAATGCCGTCGATGGTGCCTTCGTGCAGGCGCTGAAGGAGGCCGCCGTCCGCTGCGAAGTCACCGCGGGTCTGCGCTGCGTCCTGATACAGGCCGAGGGGGATCTCTTTTCGGTGGGGGGCGACTTGCGGGAATTCGTCCGCGAGCGCGCCCATATCCATACCCACGTGAAGACCATGACCATCGAATTTCATGCGGCCATCACCACCCTGGCCCGCCTGCCTGCGCCGGTGGTGGTAGGCCTGCGCGGCATGGCCGCCGGGG
>Ga0194123_10004671_pt1 | contig 15305 bp, 15 predicted proteins | sample TA2MahsurfametaG_5_FD_155479 | JGI IMG/M metagenome (GOLD analysis project Ga0194123, IMG submission 155479) | Freshwater microbial communities from Lake Tanganyika, Tanzania - TA2015023 Mahale A surface | ecosystem: Environmental > Aquatic > Freshwater > Lake | place: Tanzania: Lake Tanganyika... | reverse complement strand
GGTCGAGTCCCCGGCCCAGTCTGGCCGGATGAGGACTCTCATTCACCCTGGACCAGTTTCCGGGGTCCACGTCACCGCGTGCAAACCAGGCTGTGACGGAGCCGCCAAGGGCGCGCTGGACGGACTTTCAGGCGTTCCTGGCAGCAGGGGCCGGTGACGGTGGCAGGGTAGGGGGAACGTGGGCCTGGCTGGCCAGAAAAGCAAGCACGCGTAAATCAGAGCGACTGACACCTCGCGCCGCTGATGGCGACAAAGGCTGTCGCGATCCCCTGGCTTGGCTATGGACAGCAAACTACTCGTGTAAATTAACTGTACATGCTTCTTCACGATGACGCTTGATCGAAAAGAACAGGAAGCCAGCTTCCACAACCAGCGAGCAAAAGACAAAAAGCTTCTTTCTGATAGCGAATATCAAAAGAAGTACCCAAACCACGCATTCTATTCTATTTGTTCAAGCTCAAGTCTATACTTTGACGAGCTAGTTAGAGGCAACTCTGGTGGGGCTTTGCTAGATTATTGCTGTGGGATGGGCGAAAGCTCCATAAAATACAGCAATTATTTTAATTGTATAACTGCTATTGATATATCTGATGAAGAACTTGAGCATGGTAGGAGAAATTCCTCTAAGCTATCCATAGGTAATATCACATTTCTGTGCCATGATGCAGAGCACACGAATCTTCCCTCTGAAAGCTTTGATGTTATTATTTGTATTGGCGTTCTGCACCACCTAGATCTGTATTCGGCTACGAATGAATTGCATCGACTACTTAAACCTGGTGGTGTAGTCATCTGTCTTGAAGCATTAGCTCACAACCCTTTTATCAACCTCTATCGGAGGTTGACACCCAGGTTACGTACTTCATGGGAAACAGATCACATTCTACGTCTTGAGGATATCGCCAAGATGGAATCACTCTTTAATAGCTCGGAGCGATACTTCTTTCATATCTCTACCCTTTTAGCTCTTTTATTTAGACGTTCTTCCCTTTTTCCTTTTGTTCTAATGGTTACACAAAGCTTAGACGCCAGCGTTCTTTGCAAGCTGCCGTTTTTTCGACGTTTATCGTGGCAGTGCATTTTTCTCTTGCGTAAGTGATCTTACCGGCGCTTTTTAGGTATTTATTTGCCTATAGTACCTCTTTTATTCTTTCTCTCTTATTTGCTACCCTTTCTGTTGTACTGGTTAACCGATATTATGGTTTAGAGGCAGTTGGAGCGTGGACTCTTTTTATATCTAGTATTGAATTATTTAGAAGTCTCGACTTTGGTGTTAGTCAGCTTCTTGCTCGCACTACTGCTCGACTTTCACTTCCTCAAAGTAGAATAAGAGTCCTGACAACTATCTTTAGACACAGCTTCACCCCTTTATTTATCTATATTCTTATTGTAGCCTCTGTCTTTTACCAATTTTACGCCCTCCCTCTCAGCAGTATATTTCAACCTCTTTCACTTCTTCTTTATTTCTTAGCATCACTAATTGCAAATCTGATACTCAACTTTGTCTATAATATATTGCTAGGTCTCAAGCTTCAGTCTTTATGGAAATCTTTGCAATCCATTCATTATCTTTGTCGCCTAGCTTTACTTGGGCTCTTTCCTGTTTTACCGACTTTTCACTGGCTTGTATCCCTCTTTTCTTTATTAGATATATTCTTTGTCTTTATTGTTTTATGCTTTTTTCTTCTTCAATATAAGAATTCTATATATAGTGTCTTTTCTCGAACGCGTTCAATTAGACCTCTTCATTCCTTGAGTGTCATTCGCAGCTCTTTCTTCAGGTATGCTTTCTTTGCCTTTCTCATGACACTGGTTAGTCGAGCGGCTTCTCAACTTGATTCTCTTTTCGTGGTAAACATGCTTGGTGTTGATAGTGCCGCGTTACTTGAGATCTCCACAAAGATAGGTCTTTCCTTTGGCATGATAACTAGCCTTGTTTCTCATTGGTTATTTCCTCGTGCAAGCAAAAAAGGGTTTACCACTTTTAATAGTGGTTCATTAGGTAGGCAGATCATTCGATTGCTTGCATCTCTTTCATTTATTCTGTCCCTTGTTCTCGCAATTTCCTATATAAGCATTAATCACATACTTAATAAAGAGTCTGTTGTTGCTGCTTTCTCTTGTTCGGTTTCATTGATAGCCCATGTCGCTCTTTGCACGGAGACACTTATTGTTGCACATTCTTGTTCTCGTGGCCCGAGGCGTATCTTTTTTATCGATAGCTTAAGCCTCATAGTAAACCTTCCTATGACCCTTTATTTGATTTCTGAATATGGCTGGGTCGGCGCACCGATTGCTACAGCATTCTCCGTTCTCTTCGTTGCGTCACCAATTCTTTCGATATATTATAATCAAATCCATGTTGTCAATGGCCCTAGGCGTTGGGTTCACGCTTTTTACATGCTTAAACTGCACCCAACTCTCCCCATCCATTTGGGAGTCTTTCTTTTAGTTTTGATCAATTGGCTGTCTATTGATTATTTGCTCTACTTTTCAATTTGCCTTGAGATCTTTTACGCCTTATATTCCATTAAGGGCCTGGCTCATCTTCGAAAAAAAGCATCATTCCTTCCATAGCGTTCTTGTGCCGGAGAGGCTTAGTGGCCACACGGCCGCTAAGCCGTGTTTATCTGGTCAGAGATCTGGATCCCAGCCTGGATCTAGTGTGGTCTTACTCCCAGCTCTTCTGCTGTGAGCAGCTGTTCCGCGATTAGAAAGTCGGGATCTTCCCGCTGGAGTGAAGAGCCCTGCGTTGCCCTGAGCGAATCGATCGTCTCCTGCTGATGGTCGCCATCGCAGTCCTCCTCAGCAATCTGCAGGGCTCTCCGGTTAGCCTTTTCGGTAAACGGCGGCGCATCGATCCTGACTGGACACGATGCCTGAACTTTGCCCCTATAGGTTTACTCTGGCTGCAGCAGAGCGTGGTAATCGTCGGCCGCGTATACTGGCCAGGACGCCAATCCCACCACAGGCGCGGTGGCCTGTATCACCAGCCGCGCGACAGAACGCCGTCAGAAACGGGCTTGTTTCTCACGGTTGAACTCCCGTTGACCACACAACAGAGACATACAACAGTCGTAGCATTAGGCTCTTTGATCAGATCTGTCCGTTAGTCATGGGAATTGCATCAACACCCGTAAACCGTGCAGCATACAGTGCTGACGCAGCCCTGGAAAAACTGGCGGCACAGACTTGCTTGAAGGAAGTAGGAACCCTAGCAAACTTACCATGTAAGCTGGATTGCGAAGAACAGAAGGACCGTCGTTCACTCCATCGTCAGTGAATCACGCGCAGCCAACTACCACGCACCAATCCAGCCTATCGCCTAGACATCTTAAAACTGCGGACTTATCATGTAATAATAGGTTTTATAGCACTGCCCTGCGAGTGACAACTTGTCATCAGCACCTCTTCACCCTCTGATCAGGCAACCGGGCCTCTGGAATGAAATCCGCCCTTTGTTCCCGTTTTTCTTTTGCTTTTTGATAAAGCGTCAAAATTTATATTAGGCTCGCACAAGATAGGCGACTCCCGCCTCTACTTGTCTGATGCCAATCTTATTCAGCTTATTGAAGAAGCAATCCATAATGGCTTCTTGTATCTAGATACAGCACCTATATACGGTTTAGGCAAAGCAGATAAGTTACTGTCCAAGCTTATCCTCTCGACCCCCACCGAAGCTCCAGTAGTTGTCGACACAAAGATTGGATTACATAGATCAACCAACAAGAATACTGTTTTTCTTTCGTATGACACCAGCTTGATCTATCGTCAGATTGACGAGATCATCAATAATTACTCCGGTCATCTTAGATTTGTCTATCTACATTATCCCCCAGCTGATCTTCGTGATCTTCATCCCTGCCTCGAAGCGCTAAACCAGCTCGTTGCAGAGGGGCTCATTGCTGGCATTGGTTTGTCTAATTTTTCTTACGCACAAATGCTTGCTCTATCTGACTACACGAAAATATCTAGCATACAACTCCTTTTCGCTCCTTTCCTCTCCCATTACCCTTTTTATGAGATTATCTCCATTCTCCATTATGCTTCCCAAAACATGATCCATTGTTCATGCTATGGAACGTTATCTGTGTTGCGGAACAAATTGCATGACTCACTTTTGGGTCTCAATGATCAATACACCTCATTCCTTTCACAAATATTCTCTAAGCCATTAACTTTGGGTTTTGATCAAGTCGTAACATCACTTACTCAGAGTTTTCATCTGGAATGCCTCAAGACTATTGAACTAAGAAATCTTGGTTATTCAAGCCTCTTGGATGAGCTCTGCGCTTCCCCATTCATACACCCGCCCCTTAAATTCTAGGAACTAACCTAATGATCTTAGCTGGATTCTTTATTCTGTTTTGCCTTTGCAGTATATATCTCATTCATAGAGTTAATATTGGTCCTCCACTTATTTATATGTCTACTCGTTTAGGATATATGGCTAGGCCATTTACCTTATACAAGATACGTACTCTTAAATCCGTACCAAACTCTAATCATCTATCTACATGCTCAACTTCCGATCCAAGAACCTCGATTCTAGGAAATTTCTTGCGTTCTTCCAAAATTGATGAAATCCCACAATTCTTGAACCTTCTGCTAGGTCAAATTAATTTAATTGGACCGAGACCCAATGTTCCTAGTGAATTTCAGTTCTATACACCAGCACAGTTCTCGCTTTTTTCTTCAAAGCCGGGCATTACTGATTTATCCTCTATCTATTTATCAAATCTTGGTCAAATAATAGAAGCCTATGAAGATCATGGAGACTCCAATCAGGTTTACAGGAAACTAGTTTGGCCGATCAAGTCTTATCTCCAACTACTCTATTTAGAAAATAGAACATTCTTATTAGATATTCAGATACTGTTTCTCACCTTGTTGTGTCTTGTCAGTCGCAGATACTCGATCTCATTGCTCAAACCCTTACTTGTCTCACTTAATACTCACTCGTCTATTGTACGTAATCTAGGTCTTATTCCGGATATTAAGACAATATCAAATGATCTTCTCGATGAGCCCTCATTGTCCTATTTCTATAATTGCCTGCCTTATAAGTATACTCATCCAATACTACCAGTCCCTACTAAGTTACTTTTCATTGTTCCAGTAAAAAATGGCGAGAAATATTTTCTTGAATCCCTCCTATCCTTCAAACGCTTTTCAAATAATGCCTCCCTTGAAGAGTGCCAGCTTCTATACGTATATTCACCATCGAATGATTCAACACTAGACCTTCTAGACACTCATCTTAGGGATCTTCCAAATGTCAACTACATACAAGAGCCTTACCCTGGCCTTGGTATCGCTATCAATACAAATGTTGTTGTACACTTTGCCGATGCAGAGAAGATTTGCTGGCTTGGAATCGATGATCGCCTTGAATCAACATTTAATGCTATATTTCATTCTATCGTTGATCACGACTTGGTCTTCTTTCAGTACCAGCATATCAATGCCAATTCTTTCCCAATCTATACGTCCCACTTTAAGCATATCGATCTTTTTATAATCAAAAATATCAAGAATTATGTTTCATTCCCATCACTAGTTTTTAGTCGCAAGATTTATTTATCTTCTGGAGGAATGATTCAACAGCATGGTAATGATCTTGATCTTATAATAAAGCTTACTTCTATATCTTCTTCGCATACCGTTTGCGACACGATATTAAGCTCCTTCCGTATCCATCAGGATAGCCGTACGTCAAATCTGCGTTTTCGTCTGGCAGACCTTAAGGCTGATTTACGAGTTGTTTATTGCCATGGCGCTCTACCAGTTAATGCATACCTGCTACGTATGTGTTACCATCAGTTTAGGCGTATTATTGGTTATGCATCAAAGGCACTTGCACATTGGACCAATTTCCAGTATCCACTTTAGGCGATGGATCAGTAACTATACACCTAAAAGCGTCGATGTTGAAATATTATCTTTTGATAGTACCGTAGCGCACGGGTCTAGCATATCTAGATCAGTCTCTTTTCCTCTTTCGGATTGTAGATCCACCATTATCTACTTCCTTCGCTCATTTTTATTCTTAATATCAAGAAGGCGTCACTACGATCTTATCCATATTCACTCTGTCGCGCGCTATTCTCTTTTCGCGCTTCCATGCTTTTTCTTAAAGTCGCGTATCGTTGCAACTCCCTGGGGCTCTGATCTAAACTTTCCTACCTTACTGACACGGCTTCTTCAACACTTGATATTTCATATATCTGATTCTATTACTACTGACGCTTTCTTCTTTAAGAAACTCCTTGTCACCCGATACAAGATTAATCCAGACAAGATTTGGATTATCAATTTTGGAGTAACAACATCTAATTTTCGGGAAAAGTCAGCCCATCTAAGTTCCAAAAAGATCATTATTTCTATGCGCAATCATGAGTCTGTTTATTGCGTTGATTACCTTGTTAAAGCATTCATAGAGATTCTCCCACAATTAGACAAAGCTTACGTGCTTCATATATACGGTTCGGGATCACTTACCATGGATTTAAAATCTCTAGTGCCTAGTCATTATTCTTCCCGTATTGTTTTTCTTGGCCGTTACGACTCTGATTCTCTTCCTTCTATACTATCTAATTCACTGATTTACGTTAATACCTCTTCTTCTGATGCAGGCTTGGCTTCTTCTACGCAGGAGGCTTTGGCAGCTGGACTGCCGGTCGTTTCGACAGATGTCTGTGACAATGCATATTGGCTTGACTCTTCTAAGTGTGACGCTATCCTTTATAGGATAGGAGTTGACTCCCTTTCCCGCAAACTGCTCGAAGCAATTAACACCACAATCGACTTTCCAACTTGGGGGTTGAAAAATCAGGACTATGCACAGCGAACCTTCTCTGTTGATTCTCAACGTAAGTTAATTAGCTCCCTTTATTCTCCATTGACATGGACCCCGGAAGTCGCTCCAAGGTGAATGTGAGTCCTCATCCGGCCAAGCCTTTCCTGCTACTTCACCATGAAACGTACCAGACACACGCCCGAGTAGATTATCCGAAGTCTCAAAACCCTAGAGCAGCTGATTGCCTAGGGCAAGACCTTTGTCGATTCCTTCATCGTCATCGAAGCGACTCAGCCGACTTAGAACCGCTGTCGGCAGCAATCCGGCGGGATGCAAGCCGAGTAGGCCAAATGGCTGACCTAGCTGGAGAAGGAGCACGCCCTGCTGAAAAAGCTTCTGGTAGAACCCGAGCTGGAGAATGCGATCCTCAAAGATCCTGCCGAGGGAAACTTCTGTGCCCGGAACGCAGGCGCAGGACCGTTTCGCTCCTGCAAGCGCGTTACCGGGTTTCTGAGTGGCTGACATGCCTGATTGTGGGCCAGCACCGCATCACCCAGCGCCATGCCGGCAGGGTCTTCGACATTGAGGAGGCAAAGCTCCGTCAACGTCTCCGGGAGATTGCAGCTGATCACATCCGCTGGGGTCGAGGCATGGCATACCGGCTACTGCGGCGTGAGGGCTCCACTGTCACTCACAAGCGGGTCCAACGGCTCTGGCGTCAGGATGGACTGCAGAGCCCCATTCCCAGGAAGCGAAAGCGGGCCAGACCTGCCGACGGGTCTGTGCGGCGACAGCGGGCAGAGTATCCCCACCAGGTGTTGGCCATGGATGTCCAGTTCAACACCACGGCTTACGGCCGCAGACTCAAGTTCCTGAATGTGTTCGACGAGCACAGCTGCCTCTGTCTGGCCATCCGAGTCGGCAGGCGCTGCAAGGCCAAGGACGTAGTGGCCGTGCTGGAAGAACTTACCAGCCTCTATACGGCGCCGGCGTTCATCCGTAGCGATAACGGGCCGGAATTCATCGATCAGGTTCTACGCGACTGGTGCGAGGTCACCGTCACCACCAGCACCGCCTACATCCAGCCGGGATCACCATGGGAGAACTGCTTTACGGAATCGTTCATCGGACGGTTGCGGAACGAGTTTCTCAACACCGAGTTGTTCACCACAGCTCCCGAGGCCCGACTCCTGGCTGATCGCTTGCGCTGGGAGTACAACACGTTCAGGGCATATTCGGCCCTCCAGTGGCGCACGCCCCTGGAGGCAGCTCAACTCGGATCTGCAGCATGACCACAGCCATTCACTTTCATAAGCATTGGACCGAAAAGGGGGTCACGTCACCATGATTATTCCAACTTTCCTCCGCAAGTTTCTCTTATTTCCGTTTCGATATCAATTGTTTCATACTCTTCTCCCCTTCGTCTACTATCTACGTTATTCATCCGACCCATCAACTTCTCTGTCTCCCGATGAGATACAACTCCCCGTGCGCCGTGAGCTAGCCAATCTTATACTCTCTTATGACCCTCCCGTTGTTGTTGACTATGGTTGTGGATTTGGTGCCAATGCATTGGCTCTAAGTAGTTCTGGATTTTTAGGAGTGTATATAGGGATCGATACTCTTTCATCTCCGCTTAAAGTTCTTGGGAATCAATTTAGGTCTTCTAAACTGATAAATCCATCTTTTCTACTACTTAACAAGTTTCATGATCTGGCTGTCTTTCACTCTCTAGTCCTTTTGGATGCTGTCTGCCTATACATTCATCCACATAGGCTTTACTGTTTTATATCAGATACAATTAATTGCGGTAATATTCTTGTTATTCATGAACCACTGCTTTTGCTAGAAGAAATGCAGGGCTCTTTGTATATATATAATGCAGACTCAGCTACTTGGACCTATTCAATCGAGTATTTCGCTAATATATGCAAATCTTGCCAAGCACCATATATAGTCAAGCCGGTACTTGGTTCTTCATTGAAGTGGAGCTTATATGATTGTTTCCTCATCCTTAACCCTAAAATATGACCAAGTCTATCCTTGTATTGAAGATTGGAGAACCATTGCTCTCGTCATCCTCTCGTCTAACGAGAGCCCTCTATCTCGCCAATATATCAACAGAAATTCTGCCTTCTATATTTCTTACTTCATCATTTGATCATCATCTAGAAAAGTCACTATATTCGGCTAACAGTAATCCCTCTTATAGATTTAGCATTAAAAAAGTCTTTCAGTTGCCCTACAGTAAGAACCATTACCTATCTCGACTTGCTTCGTCTCATCTTGTTGTGCTAAGTTTTTTCCTTTTTCTTTTTGCACAACGTAATCATATTAAAGTTATTATTTGTGCGTTCCCTACACCTGAATTATCTGCATTCTCTGCATTGTTTTCTTGGATCTTCAACATCAGATTCGTACTTGATGTGCGCGATATGTGGCCTGAGGTATTGTTTTCCCTATCTAGGCGAAATCCTTCTACCATTCATAATATCTTATTCGCTTACTATAAGTTTCTAAGGACGATATCACTTAGCCTCTCTGACCTAGTCTTAACCGGTTCTCCTTTTTATGCTCGATATCTCAGTTTGACTGGTTCTCCTAAGCTTGTTATATTTCCAGTTATGAATATATCTATACCATCCTCTGACGTCACAGCTTCAAGATACAAATCTAGCCCCCAACCCATTGCACAGGGTTGCGAAGCTCCCTTAAGATTAGTGTTTTGCGGAACACTTGGAAATTCTAATGTAATCAAACCTTTATTGGAAGAATTATCTGCTATTAACTCCGAGTCTTCTACGTCATATTTTCACATTACATTCTATGGCGGTGGTGAGAACTATGATCTTTATCGATCGTTTGAGTCATCTGTTTTTTCTTTCAAGGGATGGGCTTCCCAAACTCCCTTACTACTATCACAGTACGACCTTGCTTTGCTTCCCTATCATCCTGTTGAATGGTATAGCGAGTTTTTTGGCAATAAGTACTTTGAGTGCCTAGATGCCCGCCTACCGGTTTTGATTTCGCATGGCGATGGCCTTGCCTATCAAATTATACAAAAGTATACTCTTGGTCTATCATATCAACACTCGCCGTCTCGCTTGTTTGCACTTCTAGTATCGCTCTATTATGATCGAGAAAAGCTTCAACATCTGCACGCCAGTCTTCAACGTTTTTATCCCCTCTTCCTTCGCTACCGAAGGCTAAAAGAATATCAACTCAAGTCTAGGCTGTCCTCCCTTGTTGGAAACTAATTATGGCTGACTCCTTCGAATCTCTATCTAAGGCCTACGGGCTTCTTTATATCATTCGCAGCTGTGAGCAATATATTGCCGACGGCCGAGAAAACGGTTTAGTCCATGGACCTGTTCATTTGGGGATTGGCCAAGAGGCTGTCGCTGTAGGCGTTTCTGCTTCATTACGCAACAGCGACTTTGTATTTGGCAACCATCGTTCTCATGGTCATCTTTTAGCTTTAGACCCTGACCCCTTTCGTCTTTTCTCCGAGGTACTAGCAAGATCTTCAGGTTTCTCGCGTGGATCTGGTGGTTCTATGCACCTAACTTCCCCACAAACAGGTTTTCATGGCTCTGTCCCTATCGTTGCCGCGACAATCCCTTTAGCTGTAGGTGCTGCATTACGCAATAAGCTCGTCAATTCTTCGGACATCGCAGTAGCTTACTTTGGCGATGGTGCTACCGAAGAAGGTATTTTCCATGAATCATTAAATCTTGCTTCAACGCTTTCATTACCTGTTCTGTTCGTTTTGGAGAATAATTTCTATTCTAGTCACTTGCACATTTCACAACGCCAGCCCGACCTTCCGATGACTCGCTATGCAGATGCACATGGTATTAAATACCGTTCTGTTAACGGTAATGACTATATGAATGTAAAGGATGTTTCGAGCCGTCTGATTTCTCATATGAGATCTTCCCCTCATCCAGTATTATTGGAATGTCAAACGTATCGTTGGCTTGGTCATGTCGACTGGCGTAGTGACGTTGATGTTGGTGTTACTAGATCCAAGTATGAGCTCGCTCAGTGGAAATCTCGTGACTGTATTTCCCACCTAAAATCCTTCATTCAAACATGCTGGCCGGAATCCATGTCATCACTTGTGTCTCTTGAAAATCAAATAAAATCTGATGTTAATGATGCATGGCATAGAGCTCTTTCTTCTCCGACGCCAGACATATCAACACTTTTAGCGCATACCTATTACTCTAATTAATCTATGCAAGATTCCACTTATTCGGATGCGATTCGACTTGCATTTGATTATCTTCTTTCTAATCATCCAGATGTATTTGTCATAGGTCAAGGCTTATGGAGTCCTTGGTATGTTGGTAACACCATGACAAACTTAGAGATTTTATATGGAACGGACAGACTTATTGATACACCTGTTTCTGAGGCTGCTGTAACTGCTGCTGCTATCGGTGCATCTATCGCCGGAATGCGCCCCATCGTAGTCCATCCCAGAATGGATTTTATGCTTTACGCTTTTGATCCAATAATTAACCAAGCAGCAAAGTGGTCTCAAATATTCTCTTCACAGAGTAAGGCTCCATTGACTATTCGTGCAATAATTAACAGGCGAGGTGAACAGGGAGCACAACACTCCCAATCTCTTTATCATATGTTTGCGTCTGTACCTGGTTTACGTGTTGTTTTTCCGACTACGCCTCAGGACGCTTTCGATTTTTTGATTTCCTCTGTTCTTTCAGATGATCCTGTTATTTACGTCGATGACAGGTCCTTATATGAAGAAGCTTCTTATTTAAATACCATTCCTACAGTCCACAACCTCGTATCTCTTGGTCCAAAACTTACAACCTCTGGGTTAGATTTAACTGTAGTCACTATTGGACGTGGTCGGGTTGTGACACGTGAAGCTCTACTTAAATGTCCGGAGATTTCTGCAGACACGATTGATCTACGGGTACTATCTCCATGCAATTATGAGATAATCTATGAATCCGTCCAAAAAACTGGTCGACTTGTCGTTGTCGATGAGGCTTGGGGCTTTAGCGGTATCGCCTCGGAAGTAGTTTCTTCTGTTGCCTGCCACAGTCCTCAGATTCATCTTAAATCTCCTCCCGTCAAGTATCATCTCCCACACTCTGCTGCACCAACATCCTCTACTTTAGAAGATGCCTATTACCTCAATTCAAGTCAGCTTGCAAGTATCATGAAGTCTCTTTTCTCATTATGAAAGTACCCTTTTTTGATTATCCACGTCACTATACGGCTCACCGTGAAGAATACCTTCGTATCTTCGACGATGTCTGCTCTAGAGGTGCTTTTATTATGCAGACTGACCTTGAAATCTTTGAGACTGCCATAGCAAACTATACTAACAGCTTTGGTTGTATTGGCGTCGCTAACGCTACTGACGCTCTTGAACTTTGTTGGCAGAGCTTAAACCTTCAAGCAGGAGACGAAGTTATTCTTTCCAGCCATACTATGTTAGCTACTGCTTCTGCTGTAGTTATGGCAGGCGGTACACCCGTCCCTGTTGACATAGCAGATGATGGCTTAATTGATGTTAAATGTATCGAGTTGGCAATATCTCCACGTACTGTAGGTATTATGCCTACAAATCTCAATGGTCGATGTTGTGATATGCCTGCCATCATTGACCTTGCAAAATCTTTTGGCCTTCATGTTGTAGAAGATGCAGCTCAAGCTCTTGGCTCCAAAGTTGATAACATACATGCTGGCACCTTTGGGTACGCTTCGGGTGTAAGTTTTTATCCTGCCAAAACATTAGGTTCTTTCGGTGATGGTGGATGTATTCTTGCGAACTCGTCATCTGCTTATGACAAGCTTTTTCAGATGCGCGACCATGGTCGTGATAAATCTGGCAAGGTAAAGTGTTGGGGTCGCAACTCAAGGCTTGATAATCTCCAAGCTGCTTTCCTTTCCTATAACTTTTCAGATTTCTCAACAATTCTCAGCCGGCGGAGAGCAATTGCTTCTTTGTATACGGATATGTTATGCGATAATCCCCACATCATTCTTCCTCCGTCGCCAACCTCGGACGGTCGGCATTTCGATGTTTACCAAAACTATGAAATTCTTGTCTCTCAGCGAGATAACCTTCAGGCCTACCTTCGATTCAATGGAGTAGGTACCATTGTGCAATGGGGTGGCGACCCGATTCATTCTTTCTCCAACTTAGGCTTTCAGCATAATGACTTTCCTCGGACAAATTTCTACTTTGAGCATTGTCTTCTTTTGCCAATGAATATATTTATATCCAACGAAGATGTTTGTTATGTCTGTGACCTTATTAACAAGTTCTCTTTTGCTTCTTCTTCTATTTCATCTTTCCCTTAGTCTCATTTTCATTGCGTTTCCAGTTCTATGTCTCGATTGAGGTAAACTTTTGTACGATTCAGTTTTCACCGCCTTATCTTTACGCGTTTCTTTACCAGTGACTGCCCGAAAACGTGGCGTTAATGTTGTTGTTCAAGCCGTTATCCCCAATGTAGCTTGTTTTGATTCATTTCTTGTAGACGGTGGGCTGATCTAAGCCATTTCTGGTCGACGCCAACAGCCAATTGCCCGCGATCAGCGCCATGGATTGAGCTGGCGGGCCTGCTCGTCAACGACAACGCGATGCCGACAGATTTCCGCGGGCTGTCCGCGGTGACGTTGCTGAGGCTTCACGAACTTTATGCCGCTGCGGCGGTTCCGATGCTTGCGCCACTAGACAAACGAATCCATCCACTGGCAGGCCCCGTTCTTCCTGCCATATGGCCGTCTTGGGTAATCAGGCCGTTCGCTGTGGGGAACAGCGATTCGGAGTGGGGGGTTGTGATTGCTGACGCGCGGCCGCGTGAACTAACTGAGCACGCTCAGTTCCTCCAGCCGTCTTTCCAGAGTCGACGTACGCATGCCATCGCCGTTGACAGCGTTGAGGATCAGCGGTTGGCGGCGCCCCTTGCTGATCCGCTCTCTCAAGCAAGCCCTGCCCACCAGTTCTGCTGCGATGGCGGGATCTTTTCTCTCGGCGATATCCCAGTCCATCACTTTGCAACTCCGGTCATCGATCAGTAGGTAGAGGTAGAGCCAGATTCCGCGCACGGTGGTGGGCAGGTAGGTGATATCCCAGCTCCAGACCTCATTAGGACCAGCGGCTCTCAGCCGTGGTACGGGTCTTGGTTCCTGTGGTGTTCTTGCACGCCCCCCCCCTGTGAACCTGCCCGTGATCATGCAGCATTCGGTAAAAACTGTGCTCAGAACCGATAGAATGTACGCATGATCCAGCACGATCTGATCTGACGGAAGCGCAGCGAATTCAGGCTCGTTGCACGTGAGCAAGATCTTGGCGTTCCTCCTCGCTCAGGCGGTGAGTCACCTGCCGGCAGCTGGCCTTTCGACCAGAGCGGTACCCAGATGAACTTTCAGGCAGCCCTGCTCCCCAGCACCTCTGGATCGCTACCGATCCGGAGCACGCTGCCCGCGCCACCCTGTTAGCCCGCATCGCCTTGGCTGGCCGAGCCATCCAGATTCAACCAGATGCCCCGCCTTCTCCCAGGCCAGGCAAACGCCGCAAGCTGGTTCGCGATGCCCCTCAAATGAGCCTCTGGCGCGCCATCGGCAGCCCCCGGGCATCGCTGCCCCCCGAACGAGCCGCCTGCAAACGGGCCTTCTATGGCCTGTGATTCAGCCCGCATCGAAGATCCGTTGGCCATCGGTCCGTTTCAGGCTGGGCCGCCGTGCTGAGCGCCGCGTGTACTCGCTCACCGTGGGGTTGGGCTGGAGTGGATCCACATGGGCCACCTGCTGCCACAGATCCCGCGGCGCCCAGCGCACCGTGTGTTCCACTGGTGATGTGGCACCAGCGGCTGTTGCTGCACTGAGGGCAGAACAGCTCCTCCAACCATTTATCGCTGAGCACCAGCACCGGATAGGCCTCGATCACCAACTGCGCCTGCGGTGGCCCATGCCCCGTTCCCGCAGCTGTTTCGCCGTGAGCAGGTGGAGGTAATACTTCTTCCCATTGCCCTCGATCCGTTGTTTGGGATGGGCTTAGCAGAACAATTGACGCCTCTGGGGCCGACGGTTCCGGCGGTCAGCCCGGGGATCAGTGGGTCCTTCTTTCTGGGCCAAGCCTGTGCTGAAGAAGCCACTCACTATTCACAGCTTGGCATCGTCTCAAAAAAAAGCCCCACCTGAGCAGGCGGGGCTTCGAGGTCATCGAAGGCAGACCTCAAGCGGAACCAACACCCACGTAGGAGCCATAGAAGAACAGACCCACCACAAAGATAACGGCCATACCGCCGGCGGTCGCCACCAGCCAGAGGGGCAACACGCCTTCAGTCCAGCGGGACCTCCAGGCGACAGCGGGGCGGCCATCAGGGAGACGATCAGGGATCCGGCCGTCAGGTAATTCGCGTTTCTTGCTGCTCATCGCAGAGACTCCCGATCAGTTGAAAAAGTAGCTGGTAAACAAAACGCCGATCGTGAACACAAACAGCAAGCCGAGGTA